>Ga0209628_10002322_pt1 | contig 12848 bp, 10 predicted proteins | sample TergutCu122P4_FD_187285 | JGI IMG/M metagenome (GOLD analysis project Ga0209628, IMG submission 187285) | Cubitermes ugandensis P4 segment gut microbial communities from Kakamega Forest, Kenya - Cu122 P4 (SPAdes) (version 2) | ecosystem: Host-associated > Arthropoda: Insects > Digestive system...
GTACAATTCATGATAATTGATATTCGTCACCGTAACATTGACGGTAGTGGCAATACCCATATTCTTTGCTTCCCGGAGCCAGTGCAATACTCCCGAAGCATTGTCAACTCCCGTGAGCCGTTCAAAGGTCTGTAATCCCGGAAGACTTAAACTCAAATGGACATTATATTTTTTAAACGCTTTCAAAAACGTTTCGTTCATCAAAAGCCCATTGGAAATGAGCACAATGCTCTCATCCTTATTGTATATATTTTCTTTCCGGATATACCCCAATAAGTCAATTAAACCATCCTTTAATAGCGCTTCGCCACCCGATATGGTAACGACTTTCACACCCAATAAATGAAGTTTATCCAACACTTTTTTCCAGTCTTCAAATTGCAGCTCCTTTCCCTTTTCGTATTTTGGAGCGCTTTCAGTTTCCGCCATCCATGGACAGGAACAGAACAGGCATTGGTGATTACACTGGTATGTCAATTCCAATACTACAGAACTGGGTATATACACGTTGGTTTTCACTGTTTTTCAATTTTTAAATCTTTTCCTAATCCGGTCATTTTTTGGATGATCGCTATATTATCATGTATAGCATATTCTTCACCCCGTGCTCCAGAATATTTATCCTGATCAGACAGAAATGCGAGCAGACATTGGTATTCATTAACAATATTCGACCTTGCAACATGATAATTGGCTTTGGGCGAAAAGCGGAATTGAAAAATTAGTTCCGGATATTCAATATTTTTTTTGCTGCATTTCGGACAAAACTCCGTTTTATCTAAAACCACATCGTAACCCAAGGCTTTAATCCGGCCAACAATTTCTTCTATCTGATTGATATTGAATATCGTCCAACTGTTATATTTTTCTTTTATCGTTTCGCCACAATAAGGACAACCATAATCCATGTATTCAGGCATGGCGGGATCATAACACATTGCTCCCCAAGCAAGTTTGCCGGTATATTTTGTTTGGGAAAGTTCCATTAGCCGTTGCTCCAATCTGATGCTGTCGGCATTTTGAATAACGGGATCATATAATCCGATTGTAACATCGCAATTTGGTACAGTCGCTAAACCACCTAAAGCGGCAGCAATTCCTATTTTTATGTTTTTACTTTTCATGCTATTATTCAATTATTTACAATTCATAATTCAATCCCAAATGAACACCAACATACACAGGCCATTCGGTGCGTATGCTCACCGGCTGGTCGCAGTCGAAACTGTACCCCACACGCGGTTCAAAATAGATACCCCAACCTTTTTCCAACCGGTAGTTGATGCCTAAAGCGCCATTCAATGACCATTGCATTCCACTGATGGAAGAACTTTTCACGGTGGTGATACGGTGTTCGCTTTCCAGCCATCTTTCCTGCCGGTAGATGCCCCGCAATCCTTTTTCAATCATAAAACCTCCTGAGAAATAAACCCGCCAGTTGGGATTTGAATTCCAGAGATATATCACCCCATTGACAGGAATCCCAACATAATGCAGTCCCTGACGTACATCGTAGTTCGACCATTTATACTGCGATGCCAAATAAGTATACACTAATCCGCTTTCCACACCACTGTTTTTACTAAGACTTTTACGCGCTGTCAGTCCAATTGAAAAAGGCGGGCGATGACTGATGTTTGTAAAATCGTTCCTCGACATTCCCGAGAACGACCGGATATTGTACGACATATCAGTAGCATAAGAGTTACCACTGCTTAAACCCAACCAACCTTTAGGTGAAGAATTATGGCCAATAATATTATGATCATTACCATTACCATATTCATTTATATAACCACCTGTTCCGAATGCCGCAGCAAACAACCATTTATTGGTATTTTTCGTACCGGTTTCGTCGTCTTCCGGCCAGTCATCCAACAACGAAATATTCAATTTTGGTATTTCCTTTGAAACTTGAGTTGCTGCAAAATTATCTTCATCAGTTTTAGGTTCCTCATCATTTTCCATTGCAGCGATTAGATTTTCCGGAGGCAATTCATCATACAATGGTTGTATCCCCGACGGTATACTGTGCGTTGTGCTGATGTTCTGTTCTGCCAACATTTCATTCCTGACGGGATGATTTATGCTTGATGGAATTTGTATTTCCAGCATTTCATCCGCTATAAGATTTGGTCTTGCTTCAAGGTTTGCAGTTTCCATATCTTCCAATGTTGCCTGCTGTTCTACGGCCAAAATAACCGTTTCATCGCTTGCCGGGTGGTTGAAAATCAACAGTAAAGCGATAGAGGCCGCAGCAGCCGCAGCGCTCCACAACCATATTGCGGCTTTGTTCTTCTTCCGCTTATTCAAACGGTGTTCAATATCGATCCAGCCATTTCCGTTTACCGGAATACGGTGGTTTTCCAATCGCCGGCGAAACAAATCACCTAAGGCGTCATATTCATTATAACCTGTCATACCTATAATTGATAATCTGATTAACTTTCCATTCATCCGTACAATTCATATTTTCTTTTCTTTGCACTACTTAAAACTTTAAACTTCAAACTCAAATCCCTACAACCTGCAGGTGTTCAACCTTTTTTATCACCATTTTCTGCAACAGCCTTCTCGCCTTAGCGTAATGTGATCGCGATGTACTCTCGTTGGTTCCAAGTTCTCTGGCAATTTCCACAAAAGTATATCCTTCTATGGCATGCATGTTGAAAACAGTCCGGTATTGGTCTGGAAGACGGGCAATGCAATCCATCAAATCGCCGGTCGAAAGATGCTCGAACATTGAAATGTCGTTATCTTCATACTGATCATCAACATTTTCCATATCGACACTGCTTCGCAGGACATCGTTGTGGCGGAGGTGTTCAAGGGCTGTTGTCACAAAAATCCTTCTCATCCAGCCAGTAAACTGTCCTGTGCCGGAATAAGCATGAATCTTTGAGAACAGTTTGATAAACCCGTCGTGCAGCAGATCTCGCGCTGTTTCGCGGTTACAAACGTACCGCTGGCAAACGCTCATCATTGCCGGCGCATACAAATCGTACATCTTTTTCTGCGCCCACGACTCGCCTCTCACGCATCCTTCAATCAGTTGCCTTTCTTCCATTCAATCCATTCTAATATATAGATGCAGAAAAGTACAAAACGTTGTACTCAAACTGAAAATTTTTTTTTGGAATTTTATAATGACTTATCTTTCAATATTATGTGGAGACGTGGCGCGCCGCGTCTCTACTATTGCCTCACCACTGCTCCCACTTCCTTTGCCAGCGCGTCAGCAATACGTTGCATCGTTTGGTTGATTTGCGTATCGGTGAGTGTTTGTTCCGTATCCTGCAGGATAAAACTTACGGCATACGATTTTTTACCGCTTTCGATTTTTTCGCCGTCGTACACATCGAACAGATTGATGTGTTTCAATAATTTGCGTTCTGTTCGGTTGGCAATATCGCAAATTTCAGAAAAGCGCAGTTTTTTGTCGACCATCAGCGACAGGTCGCGGCGCACTTCAGGGAAACGCGGCAGTTCCCTGTAACGAATTTCAACCTTAGCGAGCAAACGCATCACGGTATCCCAATAAAAATCGGCATAGTAGACAGGAGATTTGATGTCGAACTGTTTTAATATATTCGGGTGCACGGTTCCCATTTCTACTAAAAGCGTCTTTCCGGTTGTGTAGGATAATCCTTCAACGAATATATCATTCTGAATTTCGTTTATTGTCAATGAATTAATTGAAATACCCAAACGTTTTAGCACATTTTCCGAAAAAGCTTTCAAACTGAAAAAATTAGACGAATACACCGGCGTATTCCAGTGATCCGCAGTATTGTTCCCGGTGATTAACAGCGCCAAATGCTGTTTTTCAGTAATCCCCTGCAATGCTTGTCCTTTATGTGGCTCTTCAGTGCAATAGCAATTGCCAAATTCGTACAGTTTCAAATCCGGATTTTTCCGGTTGGTGTTGTAAACCAGCGCTTCCAATCCGCCAAAGAGCAATGTCTGGCGCATACAGCCCAAATCCTGGCTCAAAGGGTTGAGTATGTTGACGCAACGGTTTGCCGGAAAACTTTCGCATTGCTGATAATACAACATTTTTGTGAGCGAATTGGACATGATTTCGTTGAAGCCGCAACTGCTCAAAAAATCGCTGATGACGTTCACCGCCTTTTCGTTATCGGGTTTTTGCAAATGGGTAAGCGTTGAGTGCATTTCATCGCTCGAATCAATATTGTTGAACCCGTAAATACGCAATATTTCCTCCAATATGTCAGCAGGTCGCTGTACATCAACACGGTAGGGAGGCACCTTGATGACCATCGTATGTGCTGTCTGGCTTTCGATTTCAATCTCTAATGCTTCGAGTATCGTTCTGATGACCTTGGGAGTTATTTCCTGACCGGCAAATTTGCTTATATATCTGAAATTCAGCTCTATTCTGAATGGTTTTATTGGGTTTGGGTAGATGTCAATAATGCCGGAACTGATTTGCCCGCCAGCCACTTCCTTGATGAGCATGGCAGCGCGTTTGAGTGCATATACTGTGTTATTGGGATCGATACCACGCTCAAAAAGAAACGACGCATCGGTATTCAGCCCATGCCGCTTGGATGTACGGCGGATATACGTTGGATTGAAATAGGCGCTTTCGAGAAAAACACTGGTGGTGGTTTCCGAAATACCCACTTCCAATCCGCCAAACACCCCACCGATACACATTCCCGCATTGGCATTACAGATGATCAGGTCTTCGGCATCGAGTTTGCGTTCCACACCATCCAATGTAACCAGGGGAGTTCCTGCAGGCAGGGTCTTTACTATCACTCTGTTACCTGCAATTTTAGCGGCGTCGAAGGCATGCAGAGGTTGTGCCATTTCGTGCAGCACGTAATTGGTGACATCCACCACATTGTTGATAGGCGTCTGGCCAATGGCTTGAAGCCTGTTTTGCAGCCAGTCAGGTGATGGCCCCACGGTAACACCGCTGATGGTAACCCCTGCATAACGCCGACATGCTTCGGTATTTTCCACCACCACCTCAATGGGCAAATTGTGGTTATCCACTGCAAAAGCATCCACTGACGGTATGGAAAAATCGCGGTCTTTGACAAAATCGTCTGTATTAACCGCCAAATAAGCAGCCAGTTCGCGTGCAACGCCGATGTGCGAAGCAGCATCTATGCGATTGGGTGTCAATCCGATGGTGAAAATCCAATCGGTTTCAATATTGAAATAATCCTTGGCAGGAGTACCCGGAACGGCAGATGCATTGAGCACCATGATACCTTCATGCGATGTACCAAGTCCTGTCTCATCTTCGGCACAAATCATCCCGGACGATTCAACGCCACGGATTTTCGTTTTTTTGATTTTGAAACAATCGTCACCCTTGAAAATGGTTGTTCCGATGGTTGCTACCACCACTTTTTGGCCGGCAGCCACGTTAGGCGCTCCACAAACGATTCCGAGCGGTTCGCTGGTACCCACACTCACAGTGGTAACAGTCAACTTATCGGCGTCAGGATGCTTGTGGCAGGTAAGCACTTCGCCAACAACAAAACCCTCCAAACCACCCTTCACAGGGCAGTTTTCTTCCAACGATTCAACTTCCAAACCAATGGACGTTAATATTTCACCAATTTTTTCAGGCAACAGAGAAGTTTGGATATATTCCCGTAACCAACGATACGATATTTGCATACTAATGTGTCTTTTATGAATCCGAAAAATGAATAAAAACCGGATGCGCAGGGCAAAAATAACACCGGATATAAAACCCGAATACGCATCCGGAAAAAAAGAACAAAAATAAATCTTTTTAAGATATTGAGCAAATGAAATTATTGTTTACCTTTGCAAAATCTTATGTTGGTTATATGAAGTCAACAAAATGGAAAGTTACATCTTTCCTAAACAGGATGGCATCGTCCATGCCGTTCGAATGGTATGAAATGTCCAACGGATTGAAGCTGGTTCATCAACGGATTGAATCGCCGGTAGCTTATTGTGCATTGATGATGAATGCAGGCTCCCGCGACGAATTGAAAGACGAATATGGCGCGGCACATCTGATGGAACACCTTATGTTTAAGGAAACAGGTAAACGTAAGTCGCATCACATTCTGAGCCGTATGGAAAATGTGGGAGGCGAACTGAACGCCTACACCACTAAAGAGGACACCTGTATTTATGCTGCCTTTTTGAACCATCATTATGCACGTTCTTTGGAATTGTTCACTGATATTGTATTCAACCATCGAGTAACCGAAAAACTTTTTCAATTGGAAAGAAGCGTGGTGATTGACGAAATCAAATCATCGAAAGACAGTCCTTCAGATGTGATTTTCGATGAATTTGACGAGCTCCTGTTTCCCGATCATCCCTTAGGACGTAATACGCTGGGCACACTGCAATCAGTCAACAAACTGGAAAAAGCAACAGTCGAACGTTTTGCTGCCCGTAATTATCATCCCAACCGGATGGTTTTAACGTCGGTAGGGAATATTCACATTGATCGCCTGATCGCCTGTACCGAAAAATATTTCGGAAGTATACCGGCAAATACTCAAGCGTCAGTTGAACGGACTGTACCGGATGGATGTGTTCCTTTCAAAAAGGTAACCGTCAAGCGGAATCATCAGTCGCATTGTATCATGGGTACAACGTGCGACAGTTCTACCCGCGAATATCGTATCGCAATGTCCATGTTGGCCAATCTGCTCGGCGGTACAGGGATGAATACCCGTCTGAACATGTCGCTGCGCGAACGAAACGGATGGGTATACCATGTGGAGGCGACGTACACGCCCTATTCGGATGTGGGAGTGTTCAACATCTATTTTGCCACAGACAAATCAAAAATTGATAAATGTGTGGCACAGATAGAAAAGGAGTTGGACAGACTGAAAAAAGAACCATTGACCGCAGAACAGTTGAAAAGACTGCAACTGCAGATGATGGGACAAATGGCGATAGCTTCCGACAATAACGATGTCAGAATGCTTTCCGCAGGAAAAAGCTTGTTAATGTTTGAAAAAATTGATGATTTACATGATATATGTACCACCATCGATGAAACAAATGCTGAACGCCTGTGCGAAATAGCCAACCTGGTTTTTAGTAACTTGAGCGTTTTAACCTATCAGTAGTATGAACAAACAGGTAGAAGAATATATTGTCGAACATTTAGGTTTGGAAAGTAGCGTGTTAGCTGAGTTGTACCGCTACACTAACTTGAATGTGCCGTATTCGGGGATGATTTCGGGACACGAACAGGGAAGGTTGCTCAGTATGCTCAGTCACATGGTGAATCCCGGACTGATACTCGAAATAGGTACTTTTACCGGATACTCGACCATTTGCCTAGCTGAAGGGTTGAAAGCCGGTGGACGCTTGCTCACCATTGAAAAAGATGATGAACGGGCTGAAATCGCTTCCGATTTTTTTGAAAAAGCAGGATTTGCCGACCGGATTGTATTACATACCGGCGACGCACTTGAAATCATTCCAACGTTTGGCATGGTTTTTGATCTTGTTTTTATCGATGCTGCCAAAAAACAGTATTTGGAGTATTATCATTTGATATTCAACCGGGTAAAGCCGGGAGGATACATTTTGGTTGACAACATTCTGTGGTACGGAAAAGTAGCTGATCCGCAAATACAGGATGAAATAACGTGTCAATTGCGACAGTTTAATGAGTTTGTCCACAGAGATATGCGTGTTGAAAAAGCAATTGTACAAAATCGTGACGGAATGTTTATTTTAAGAAAAAAATAATGAACATAATTTGATATTCGAGTGTTGATAAATGAAATAGTATAAATATTAATATAATTCAAGTAAAAATTTTGTTTCTAGACAAAAAAAATAATTTAATTCAAATTTTTAAAAATTATGCCGACTTATTCCATTAAAGACCTTGAAAACCTGACAGGTATTCAGGCTCATACCATTAGAATTTGGGAACAAAGGTACAGACTTTTATGTCCGGAAAGAACTCCTACCAACATCAGGAGATATTCAGACAAAGACCTGAGAAAACTCCTAAGTGTGTCATTGTTAAACAGCAATGGCTTGAAAATCTCGAAAGTTGCCAAACTGTCCGACGCCGATATTTCGGCAGCAGTATTGCAGTTGTCGGAAGGTAAAGATTCCAGGCTTGAAAGTCAGATAGAAAGCCTAAAATTAATCATGGTGGACATGAACGAATCCAAATTCGAAAAACTGTTCAGCCATCTGGTTTTGCAAATGGGAGTTGAAGATACTATCATGAAAGTCTTTGTCCCGTTTTTCAAAAGATTGAACTACCTTTGGCAAACCAACTCGGTAACGGTGGCTCAAATCAATTTTATTACCTCGCTGTACAGGCAAAAAATATATGTAGCTATCGACGGATTGGAGCCTGTAGAAAGAGGTAACAGTAAAAAGTTTATCTTCTTCCTGCCCAATACCGAGCAGTTGGACAATGGGTTGCTTTTCTGTAACTACATGGCCAAAAGAAGAGGATTTCAGACACTTTACCTGGGTGCTTCGTTCCCATCGAAAGAATTTGCAGATATTCTTGAAAAGAATCCGGATAGCTGCCTCGTTTCAGTGGCCACTTTAGCTCAAATCGATTTGACAGAGTATTATACCGAGGTGTTGTCAGCATGTAAAGGAAACCAAAAGTTACTGATCACCGGTAGTCAAATCAATACAGTTAAGATCACCGATCCGCGTTTGACTGTTTTTCAAGAATTTACAGAGTTTCAGAATCTTTTGGAACAATTGTAAAAACAATACGGTTGGCAACTTCCGACGTTTGCAGGTTGATTTATGAAAATTGACTGTGCAGGTGTGGAAGATTGCCTATCCGGTATATTGTATGTATCAAGAGTACAATAAACGTTTGGTTTTCATAGCCTCATGTGCAGGCTTGGCGTTTTTCGGAGTGACGATGCTGGCTTTGGGGCCTGTTCTTTCGCATTTAGGCGAGGGCGCTAATGCTTTGCCTGCCACCCTGTCCATCGGAATCATTATCGGAACGGTAGTTTTTGGTCCGGTAGTGGATAAATTCGGTTACAAATGGCTGCTGATTGCCGGCTCGGCGATGGCGTTACTGGGGATTCAGGGATTAGCCAATATGAAAGGTATGCCGTTCCTGCATCTTTCCATATTGATGCTGGGCATTGGCGGTGGGATCCTCAACGGCGAAACCAATGCATTAGTTGCCGAAATATACGACGACAAAACCCGCGGTGGACGATTGAGCATACTCGGAGCATTTTACTGTATCGGCGCTCTGTTATGGACTTTATTGAATTATTTTATCAAAGATAATTTCAGTTTGCCGCTCAACTGTATATCGGTGGTCATGGTAGTGTGTATTGCGTTTTTTGTAGCGATATCATTTCCAAAATCAAAACCTCACGCCAGCGTATCCATCGCCAAAATGCTGGGGTTATTGAAATACCCGTCTCTGATACTTTTCGCTCTGCTCCTGTTTTTCCAAAGCGGATTTGAAGGAATTACCGGAAATTTTACCGTCAGGTTTTTGGAAACTTCGCAAGGCATGACTGTCAGTACCGCTACACTTTCATTGACATGGTTTACTGTTGGGATGTTCATCGGACGTTTGCCCATGGGTTTTCTGATGAAACGGCTGAATCCTGCCAACACCCTGTATCTGTATTTGGCTGTGGCATTGCTTGGTGTATCGCTTTTGTATCTGCTTTGCGCAGTGTTTCAGTTTTTTACCACGCCCACACTGTGGATATTTACTGCTACTGCGCTAATTGGGTTTGGCGCAGGCGCTACTTTTCCGGTGACGCTCAATTATCTTGGCGGCGTGTTTAGGGAATTGCAGGGCACTGCTTTTTCAATCGCTATTTTTATTGCGCTTTGTGGACAGTTCACTTTCAATAAAGTCATCGGTCTTCTGTTCGACAGATCGCAGTTCGACTTTTTTCCGGCAGCAATGGCATTTGCTATCATTATGATGATGATTTTGTTGCCAATAGCAAAAAGTAAACACAAAAAATAAAAATTCAAAAAAAACATATAAATCAAATAAATCACAGTTAAGATGTTAGCGTTAGAATGGTTAGCAAATGCACGTGGCATTATGCAAAAAATAGAAGACACCCAGTTGGAAAATATCAAGTTGGCAGCCACAGCGATGGCCGACAGTATTGAAAAGAACCACTGGGTACATGTGTTTGGATGTGGTCATGCCACGATTCCCGTTGAAGAAATGTATCCCCGTATTGGAGGATTTGTCGGTTTTCACCCCATGGTAGAACTGCCGATGACGTTTTTCACAGGTATTACCGGACAGATGGGTATCCATCAGTTTCTGTTCCTCGAACGGGCGGAAGGTTACGGTAATGCAATCATGAAAGCCTATCATTTTGAGAAGGAAGACTGTATGTGGATTTTTTCGCACACCGGTATCAACAATGTGAATATCGATGTTGCTTTGAAAGCCAAAGAGTTAGGGATGAAAGTGATTGTTTTTGGTTCGGCGGCTGAAGCCAAAGGAAAAACTACCCGTCATCCGAGCGGTAAAACCATATTTGAAATCGCCGATATAGTGGTTGATTCCTGTGTGCCGGTGGTGGATGCTTCGGTGGTGTTGAAAAACCATCAAGACAAAATCGGACCTGTATCAACTTTGTCATTTGTAACATTGGTATGGATGACCATTACTACCTGCGCCGAAATATTAGCCGACCGTGGTGTGAAACTCTTCATCCATCCTTCGCACAATGTACCCGGCGATACAACGGCGCACGAACGTTTGGACGCTTGCCTGGCCGAATACAAACGCAGAGTGGCCACCATTTAAGGAATTACGGATTAATAATTATCATGAAAAAAATTACTTTGTTATTAATATCTGTTGGTTTGATTACTTTTTCATGCCAAAATAGAAACACCGAACTCCCAATCGATTCCTGGATTCGTATTAATCAGGTTGGTTATTTACCTCAAGATGTAAAAGTTGCTGTTTTTATTTCTGAAAAAATTAATAAAAGTCAGGCGTTTCAGGTAAAGGACGCGCAAACTAACCGCGTAGTATTAAAAGGTGAAGGCGTTGCCGCAAATGCCGGGCGATGGGGCATGCAACAGGCTTTACGTCTCAATTTTTCCGCGTTGAAAACCGCTGGAAAATACTACATTGAATGTAACAGAGCGCAATCGCCGGCTTTCGACATTGACCCGAACGTATATGACGGCGCCGCCGATTTCATCCTCCATTACATGCGCTCGCGGCAATGCGGTTTTAATCCTTATTTCGACACCATCTGTCATCATCACGACGGTTACATTGTGGATCATCTCACCCTCACCGGTAAAAAGATTGATGTGCGCGGCGGTTGGCACGATGCTTCCGATTATCTGCAATATTTGCCCACTTCGGCTAATGCAACTTTCCAGATGCTTTTTGCCTGGCAGCAAACGCCTGATCCAGCAATTTTCAGAGATGAATACGACGCCATGGGACGCAAGGGCAGCAATGGCATCCCCGATATTCTCGATCAGGCGCGCTGGGGATTAGACTGGATGGTTCGAATGAATCCGGATTCCGCATTGATGTTCAATCAGATAGCCGATGACCGCGACCACGCCGGTATGCGCAATCCAACACGTGACAAGGTCGACTACGGCTGGGGGCCTGGTTTGGGGCGTCCGGTATATCCCATTACAGGAAAAATACAGGGATTGCGTCAGTATAAAAACCGTTCGACTGGCGTATCCTCATCGGCAGCCAAATATGTTTCGGCATTCGCGTTGGGAGCGGATATTTTCAAAGATATCGATCCTGAACTGGCAAAAATCATGAAGGCAAAAACTTCTCCGGCTTACAGTTATGCTGCAACGCATCTAGGAAACAATCAAACTGCCTGCACCGTTTCGCCGTATTTCTACGAAGAAGACAATTGGGTGGATGATATGGAATTAGCCGCAGCAACCCAATATAACCTGACCCAATCGGAAACATGGAGGAAAAAGGCTGATTACTGGGGACAACTCGAAGAAGTGACCCCCTGGATGGAGTTGAACCGTGCACGGCATTATCAGTTTTATCCTTTTGTCAACCTCGGTCATTATTTTTTAGCAAAATCAACCGATCCTGTGATCAGCGCCAAATACAGCGGATTTATGAAAAAAGGCTTAGAGATGTTGAAAAAACGGGCGGATGAGTATAACGATCCTTTTCTGAATGGCGTACCTTTTATCTGGTGTTCCAACAATTTAGTAACGGCGGCGGTTACTCAAGCGATGCTGTACCACGATGTTTCGGGCGACGATACTTTCCTCGAAATGGAAGCGGCTTTGCGTGACTGGCTGCTTGGGTGCAATCCCTGGGGAACATCCATGATTGTAGGTTATCCGGCGCATGGCGATTATCCGGCGCGTACCCATTGCTATTTAGCGCATGTATTGAAAGACCAGCCGCTCGGCGGTTTGGTAGATGGTCCCATTTACAGCCATATTTATGAATCGCAAATAGGTATTTATTTAATGTATGATGACGACTACGCGCCATTCAATTTTGGAGCGGCTGTTTATCATGACGATCCGGGCGATTATTCATCCAACGAGCCAACGATGGACGGAACCGCCAGTTTGAGTTATTTTCTTTCTACCATGCAGAAACGAGGGAAATCACAATAACCCGGGAAGGCAGAATTTTATTTTACCGGCCCGGAGTCCATAAGCAAATCCCGAATAGAGATTGGCCCTTGAATCACCTCCTGCCAACCTTTATATATTACTTCTTTGGTTTTAGTTATGTTATCTATTCCCACAAGATTATTCCAAGCCACAAAAACAACCTTGAATTTGAGTTCTTTGGGCATCCCGTCATACTTTCCGTCGCGGCTGCCGATGGTCAATGT
>Ga0209628_10002323_pt1 | contig 12847 bp, 12 predicted proteins | sample TergutCu122P4_FD_187285 | JGI IMG/M metagenome (GOLD analysis project Ga0209628, IMG submission 187285) | Cubitermes ugandensis P4 segment gut microbial communities from Kakamega Forest, Kenya - Cu122 P4 (SPAdes) (version 2) | ecosystem: Host-associated > Arthropoda: Insects > Digestive system...
CCGGGTGCCACCCAGGCGTTCACCATAACGCCGGCGGCCAACCGCTCGCTTTACTACGTGACCGGCACCTGCGGGGGCATCTACCGCGGTAATACCTACACCACCCGGGCGGTCAACGCCGACTGCACGGTTACGGCGGTATTTAGATAACACCGTGATCGGTTTGGGCAGGGGCTGGCGCCCCTGCCTGGTCGGGCGGGATTTTTAGGTTTGAATCACAATCTCGGTTATGGCAAATCAAAATCTGACTTCCGATGATGGCGCGTGGGAGCGCGCGGCCATCGAAAAACTGTTGCTGGCCAATATCCGCGAACGCCGTGCGGTGCGGCGCTGGCGCATGGTCAAAAGCCTGCTGTGGCTGATCTTGATCGGCGCTATCGCCTGGGCGTTGCTGGCCGATGAGCGGTTCAATCGCAAGCCTGCCGGACCGCACACGGCGATGGTGTCGATCAAAGGTGAAATTGGCGGCGATACCACTTCCAGCGCCGACAAAGTCCTGCCCGCGATGCGCGACGCGCTGGAAGACGACAGCACCAAGGCGCTGGTGTTGTTGATCGACTCGCCCGGCGGCAGCCCGGTGCATGCGGGCCTGATTAACGATGAAATTGTCCGGCTGAAAAAACTCCACAAAAAACCCATCTACGCCGTGGTGGAAGAAACCTGCGCTTCGGCGGCCTACTACATCGCCTCGGCGGCCGACAAGATTTACGTGGACAAGGCCAGCATTGTCGGCAGTATCGGCGTGCTGATGGACGGCTTCGGCTTTACCGGCACGATGGAAAAACTCGGTATCGAGCGGCGGCTGCTGACCGCCGGCCAAAACAAAGGCATGCTCGATCCGTTCAGTCCCATGACCGATACGCAGCGCCAATATGCGCAAACGCTGCTGGATCAGACCTACCAGCAATTCATCGACGCGGTGAAAAAAGGCCGCGGCAACCGCCTGAAGGAATCGACCGAGCTGTTCAGCGGCCTGTTTTGGACCGGCGCGCAAGCCGTCGATCTGGGCCTGGCCGATGAGTTGGGCAGCCTCGATTCGGTCGCGCGCGAGGTGGTCAAGGCCGCCGAGGTGGTGGACTACACCAACCGCGACAACCTGGCCGAACGCATGGCCCGGCGCTTCGGCGCGGCCTTGGGACAGGGCGCCATGAGCATGCTGCTGAAGGTGCGTATCATGTGATGGGACCGCTTAGGATGGCAGCTTGACTACCCCACACATCGAAAACCCGCCATGACAGCCCGCATCCTGCCCTGCCTGATCGCCGCATGTGTTTTGTCCGGCGCGCTGCTGGCCGCCCCGGCCCGAGCCGCGTCGCCCACGGCCGACAGCGCATCCGCCTCGGCCGGGCAAACCCCCAAGAAACAAAATTTGCGCCGGGGCCGCTACATCAAAAAATTCAATCAAGAAACCCCCACCGAACGCGAACGGCGCCTCAAGCGCGAATGCAAGGGTATGCCCAACGCGGGGGCTTGTCTGGGCTACGGGAGCTGACCAGGATCAGGTTTAGCCCGGCCGTAGTGCGCCAGTTCGCGTTTAAGGCCGTCGATATCGGCCTGGTTGCGGTCGATGGCGGCTTTCATCTCGGCCACGCGGTCGAGGTATTTTTGATAATTGCGCGCCTCGTCGCCCTGCTTGTCGGGTTGGCCGTTGTTGTAATTTTTTTGCAGCTCGGCCTGCTGCGCTTCGGCTTTGCGCAATTCGGTTTCGAGGATGGTTTTGGCGTCGGCGTCGCGCGCGCGCTGCTCCGGCGCGTCGACACGCTGCGGCGCGCTGGCCGGGCCGGCGCCTCCCGGCGGCGCGGCGCGCGGGGCCGGTCCGCCGCGCAAAATGGTCACGTTGCCGCCTTCAACGCGCTTGCAATCGGTGCGGCCCTTGACCTGGTTGGTGTATTCGTTGTTGCCGCAGCGATAGACGCGGCTTTCCTGCGCCTGCGCCGGCCAAGCGGCCACAACGGCCAGCGCGGCACCGGCCACGGTCAGATAAAGCGGTTGCGGCTTCATGAGCGAATTACGGTTTTCCGGGACAAAGTAGCTAGTATCCTTCAAATTAGGAAATTCTAGGTTTATAGTGTCGCCCGTGGGTGGGCCGGAACCAACCGTGTGCCGCCCGATACGCGCAAGGTTGAACTTAGAGAAACCCGCCGCGGCGCGCTGGAGCTCGTGCGGCACGTCATCGAGAAAGGCGTGCATGGGAGTTCCGGTCCGCGCTTTATTTGCGCCTCGATTGTGCGGCCTTTTTGCCCAGACGCGCAGGCTCCGCCGAAATCGTTGACGTTCCCCGGAGGATTTAACATTTGACTGCCGCATCGCCAGCCAGTTGGATCGAAGAATTAAGCACCCTGCCTGGGCCGCTGGCCTTTGAGTGGGTGGCGCTGCTGGCGCTGGCCACGCTGGCCGGGCATCTGGTGCATCGCTACGCGGGGCTGCCCAAGATCATCGGCTATGGGGTGGTGGGCGCGCTGGCGGGCTGGCTGGGCTTTGCCGGCGCCGTCTGGCCGTTGTCGGGCACGGGGCTGTTTCTGCTGGAGCTGAGCATCGCGGTGGTGCTGTTCGAAGCCGGCGCCAGATTGTCGCTGCGCTGGTTCAGGCACAACCCGATGGTGCTGGCGCAAAGCCTGGCCGAATCGTTGCTGACGTTTGCCGCCGCCTGGCTGTCGCTGCGCGCGCTGGGGCTGGGCGTGCCGGTGGTGCGCGCGCTGTCGGTGATCGCGGTGGCCGCCTCGCCGACCGTGCTGATGCGGGTGATGCACGATTTGCGTGCCAGCGGGCCGGTGGCCGATCGCGCGCTGGCGCTGGCGACGCTCAACACACTGTATGCGCTGACCATCGGCACCGCCATGCTGCGCACCATCGACCGCGGCGACGTCACGCTGCTGGCGTCGATGGCTACCTCGGCCGGGGTGCTGGCGCTGACGCTGCTGTACGGCGCGGCGCTGGCGGCGCTGCTGGCCGGCGCGCTGCGGGTGTTGCATCCAACCAGTCAGGACACCGCCATCGTGATCCTGGCGATGCTGGCCTTGTGTACCGGCATTACCGCGCCCACCGGCGGATCGGCGCCGCTGGCGGCGCTGCTGGGCGGGCTGCTGCTCAAGCACATGTACCGCAAACCCTGGGTCTGGCCGCGGCAGCTGGGCACGGCGGCGTCGATGTTGAACATCCTCATGTTCGTGCTGGTGGCATGCGCCGCCGCGCAGGCCGGCTGGAGCGGCGCCGCGACCCTGGCCGCGCTGGCGCTGATCGCGGCGCGCATGGTGGCCAAGGCGCTCGGTCTGATGGGAACCAGTTTCGGCAGCGGCATGACGCTGACCAAGTCGTTTTGGGCCGGCGTGGCGCTGACGCCGATGTCGGCGGTGGCACTGCTGCTGACCTCGCGCTTTGTCGCCGCCTCGCACACCCTCGGCGCCCAGGTGGCCAACATCGCGCTGCCGGCGATTTTGGTAACGGAACTGCTCAGCGCGATACTGGTCACCATCGCCTTGCTGCGGGCCGGCGAGGCGGCGCCGCTCTGGCCCAGCCGGCGCGCCGGCGCCGCCGGGGAGGACACGCGCGCATGAGCATCACCCGGCTATTCACGGGCACGCGCGGCGCGGCCTCTCAGGACCAAGGCACGCCGGCGGCCCTGGAAAACTTCGCGTCCTCACCGGCGCTAACCCTGGGCGTCGAGCTGGAGTTGCAACTGGTCAACACCAACGACTATGACCTGGCGCATTACGCCGCCGACATGCTGCGCCTGCTGGCGCGCCGCGACTTGCCCGGCAGCGTGGTGCCCGAGATGACCGCCGGCATGATCGAAATTTCCACCGGCGTTTGCCGCACCGCCTGCCAGGCCCAGGAGCAACTGGAGCTGATCCGCGACGCGCTGGTGCAAAGCGCCGACAAGCTCAACATCGCCGTCGCCGGCGGCGGCACGCATCCGTTTCAACAGTGGCACCAACAGCGCATCTACGACCAGCCGCGCTTTCATCATCTGTCGCAGTTGTACGGCTATCTGAGCAAGCAGTTCACCATCTTCGGCCAGCACGTGCACGTGGGCTGCCCGGATGCCGACAGCGCGCTGTACACGCTGCACTGCATGTCGCGCTACGTACCGCACTTTATCGCGCTGGCCGCGTCCAGCCCGTTCGTGCAGGGGCAGGATACGGGGTTTGATTCAGCGCGGCTGAACTCGGTGTTCGCGTTTCCGCTGTCGGGCCGCGCGCCCTGCGTGCTGACCTGGGACGAGTTTGGTGTCTACTTTGACAAGATGACGCGCACCGGGGTCGTCAAGAACATGAAGGATTTCTACTGGGACATTCGCCCCAAGCCCGAATACGGCACCATCGAGGTGCGGGTATTCGACACCCCGCTGACGGTGCGGCGCGCCGCCGCGCTGGCCGGCCTGGTGCAAAGCCTGGCGGCGTGGTTCCAAAACGAACGCCCCTACACCCCGGCCGAGGACGACTACCTGGTCTATGGCTACAACCGCTTTCAAGCCTGCCGCTTCGGGCTGGACGCGGTGTATGTCGATCCGGCCAGCGGCACCCACCTGCCGCTGCGCGAACACCTGCTGGCCACGCTCGATCATCTGCGCCCCTTTGCCGACCCCTGCCAGGCCGGCGGCGCGCTCGACGAGTTGCGCCAAATCGTGCAAGACAACCATAACGACGCCCGCTGGCTGCGCGAGCGGCAGGCGCGCGAGCAACTGCTGGGCGAAGTGATCCGCCAGGCGGCGCTGCGTTTCCGGGAATGAGAACCTGTCCAGGACCTCCGCGCGTCACGCGGGTTACGGCGGTGGTATAGTTTTCGTTTTACAGGATAATTTTGACAACTAAGTGTTGTTTTCCCGTGACGTATCGAACGCCCGGACACAATTTAGGAGACCGCACGTGAGCAAAACCGGCTATTTTGCGCATCCCGATTGCCGCAAGCACGACATGGGCCGGGGCCACCCCGAAAGCCCGCAGCGGCTGGACGTCATCGAAGACCGGCTGCTGGCCTCGGGCGTGATGGACTTGCTCGAACACCGGCAGGCCACGCCGGCGGGCATGGGTGAGTTGCTGCTGGCGCACGGCCGGCGGCACGTGGCGGCCTTGCGCGGCCTGCACGACATGCTGATCGAGGAGATGTCCGCCGGCGGCCCAGACCATTACGCGCTGGATTCCGACACCTCGATGAACCAGCACACCTACCAGGCGGCGCGGCTATCGGCGGGCGCGGCCATCAACGCGGTCGAGGCGGTAATGAGCGGCGAGATGGAAAACGCCTTTTGCTGCACCCGCCCGCCCGGCCACCATGCCACGCGCAATCAGGTGATGGGTTTTTGCTTTTTCAGCAACGTCGCCATCGCCGCCAAATACGCCTGCGAGCGGCTGGGCGTGCAGCGTGTGGCGATCGTCGACTTTGACGTGCACCACGGCAACGGCACCGAGGAAATCGTCGCCGGCGACGAGCGCATCCTGATGGTCGGCTACTACCAGCACCCGTTCTTTCCCGAAACCCCGGTCAAGCACGACGCCAACTTGGTCAACTGCCCCGTGGCCGCTTACACGCGCGGCATGGAAATCCGCGAACTGGTCGAGCAAATGTGGCTGCCGCGCCTGCAAGCGCACCGGCCCGAACTGATTTTGATCAGCGCCGGATTCGACGCCCACCGCGACGACGACATGGGCCAGCTGGGCCTGACCGAACAGGACTTCGCCTGGATCACCCAGCGCATCAAGGAAGTCGCGCACCAGCACGCCCAAGGCCGCATCGTCAGCTGCCTGGAAGGCGGCTACACGCTCAATTCGCTGGCGCGCAGCGTGGAAGCGCATCTGCGGGTGCTGGCCGACGTGTGAGGCGCCCCGCCCGGATATTGCACCGTCGCCACGGTGAGGTATCGACGATCTTCATTCCCGGCATGGAACACGTAGGTTGGATAAGCCGCGCAGCGGCGCAATCCGACGATCGTCCATTCCGGCGTGGGAGCGTCGCAAACGTCGCATGCACTTTGCAAACAGAATACCAAAAACGTATCAAATTGTAAAAAAATAGTATTGGACAGGATCGGGCGCCGGCGGCACAGTTCGCCCGCTGCGTGCGCGGTGTGCACGCGCAAAGAGAAAGACTACAGGAGGAGACAAAATGAGTAAGAAGTTCATAGAACAACACGGGTTGTGGACGGATGTCCAAAAGGCCGCGGCGGTTGAGGTGCTCAAGCAGGCTGAACAGGCGGGCTTGCAGATGATTCGCCTGTCGTGGGCGGATCAATATGGCCTGCTGCGCGGCAAGATGCTCTCGATCGCGGCTCTGCGGTCGGCGTTCGGCAGCGGCTCGGAAATCACCATGGCGCCGTTCTTTTTTGATACCGCCAGCGCCATCGTATTCAATCCGTTCACCGCTGACGGCGGTTTCGGCACCGCCGAGTTGGCCGGCAGTCCCAACGTGGTGATGGTGCCCGATCCGACCACGTTTCGCATTTTGCCGTGGGCCGATCGCACCGGTTGGATGCTGGCCGATCTCTACATGACCAGCGGGCGGCCGTTTCCGCTGAGCCCGCGCGCCATCCTGAAAAAGGGCTTGCGGGAACTGGCGCAGATGGGCTATGACTTTCAAGCCGGGCTGGAGGTCGAGTGGTATTTGACCCGCATCGTCGATCCCTGCCTGGATCCGGCCACCATCGGCAGCCCCGGTACGCCCGCCGCACCGCCGAAGGTGATGCCGGTGGCCAAGGGCTATTCTTACCTGCTGGAAAATCATCTGGATGAGGTCGAGCCCATCATGGCCGAAGTCCGCGGTCATCTGCTGGCCTTGGGCCTGCCGCTGCGCAGTATCGAAGACGAGTGGGCGCCCAGCCAGATGGAAACCACCTTCGACGTGATGCCGGGTCTGGATGTGGCCGATTCGATGGTGCTGTTCCGCAACGCGGTCAAGCAGATTTGCCGGCGGCGCGGGTATCTGGCCAGCTTTATGTGCAAGCCGGCCATCAACGGGTTCTATTCATCGGGCTGGCACCTGCATCAATCGCTGACCGCGCGCGATACGGGCGTGAATGCCTTTATTCCGCGGCAGGGTGAGCCTTTGTCTCAGCTGGGCCAAGCTTATGTGGGCGGGTTGCTTGAGCATGCCTGCGCCGCGTCGAGTTTTACGACCCCCACGATCAACGGCTATCGCCGCCGGCGTCCGTATTCGCTGTCACCGGACCGCGTGTCGTGGGCCAAGGACAATCGGGCGGCGATGGCCCGTGTTATTTCAGCCCCGGGCGATCCGGCCAGCCGGGTCGAGAACCGGGTCGGTGAACCGGCGGCCAATCCCTATCTCTATCTGGTATCGCAGGTGTTTTCCGGCATCGACGGTATTCGCCGGCAACGCGATCCGGGGCCGCTGCAAGAAACGCCCTATGCCGCCGATGTGACGATTTTGCCGCGCAACCTGTCCGAGGCACTCACGGCATTGGAGTCTTCCAGCTGTTTCCGGGAAGCCTTCGGCGACGAGTTCATCCAGTACTGGCTGCACTTGCGCCGCAGCGAGTGGCAGCGCTTTGTGGCCGCCGAGGGCGAGGTGGATATGGCGGGCGACCCCGTGACGGATTGGGAGCACAGGGAATATTTCGAGCTGTTCTGATGATCCTAGGATGAAAAAATACGCCGTCATCTGGTGTAGCCCCGTTGCCGGGGACGTGACACTACAGGCCAGGATAAGCGCTGCCTTCAGCCGGGAAGATGAGCAGTGGGATGTGCTGCACCCGGAAAGCGAGGGTTTTCTGGCAAGCGCCCTGGATTACTCGGGGCTGGTGATCAGCGGCAGCCCGAAATCGGTCGTGCATGACGCCGATACGCCGCTGGTCAGGAACCTCCTGGCATGCATACGCGCCGCCGACGGCAAAGGTGATATTCCCGTCATCGGACTGTGTTTCGGCGCCCAAGCCATCGGCGCCGCATTGGGCGGGCGGGTCGAAAAAAATCCATCGGGCCAGTTCAAGCTGGGCGTGGACCGGTTGAACTGGAGCGAGCAGGCCCGCGCGCTATTGGACGAGTCGATTACCGCCGCCCCTGCGGCGCTGGTGCAAAGCCATGGCGAATGTGTGGCGAGCTTGCCCGCGGACAGCGTTCGCCTGGCTGGATCGGCAACGATTCCCAATGAAGTTTTCCTGGTCAAGCAGCGGTTCTTGGGTATCCAGGGTCATCCGGAGGTCGACAGCGCGCTGCTGCGGCAAAAGTTCATGGCGTACCACCGGCGGCTGTTTGATGACGTGCAATGGGCGCGCGTGGAGCGCGAGTCGCGGCAGCCCGTGGAGCCGGCGCCGGTCATCGCCTTGGGGCGGCGTTTGCTGGACCAAGGGCGCCTGTTCCAGCATGGCGCAGGCGCCTAGGTAGACAGATCAATCAAGAGAGCAAGGAACTGTTGTTATGACGACAAGCAGCAAACTTACCCCTATCGCGTTGCCGCCTGCCGCTACCGAGGTGTGGGACGAATTGGTGCAGGCCGATCGCGTGCATCGCCGGGTGTATACGGATGACGGCATTTTCGCCCGCGAGATGGATAACGTCTTCGCCGCCACCTGGGTCTACCTGGCCCATGAAAGCGAAGTCCCCCAGCCCAATGACTTCAGGCAGGCATGGCTGGGCACCCGCGAGCTGATTGTGGCGCGTGACGAAGCGGGCGTCATACGGGTGTTTTCCAACCGTTGCTCGCATCGCGGCGCAAGTGTTTGCCGCCAGCACCGCGGCAACGCCGAGCAGTTCACCTGCCCGTATCACGGCTGGCGTTTCGATAACCGCGGCCAGTTGTTCGGCATTCCGGGCAAGAACGCCTATGGCCCGGTGTTCAAGGCGCGCGACATGCACCTGGCCAGGCCCGCGCAAGTGGCGTCCTACAAGGGTTTTATCTTTGCCACCCTCAATCCCGATGCGCCGCCGCTGATCGAGCATCTGGGCAATGCGGCGCGCTATCTGGACGACTGGATCAACCACAACGGGGGCGCGGACAATCTCGTCCTTGCGGGCGTGCAGCGCTTTCGCTTGGCGTGCAACTGGAAGCTCATCTGGGACAACGTCGGCGACGGCTATCACGTGCCGTTTTCGCACCAGTCGCTGCTGCTGATGACGAATGCGCGCTACGGCGGGGGCGACATGGGCTATTTCGCCGATGCCGACCGGTCCAGGATGACCAACAGCGCGCTGGACAACGGCCACACCGTGATCGACCAGCGGCCGGAGATGCACGCCGAGTCGGCTTGGCGGTTGCAGCGCCCCCAGCCGGGCCGCGAGCCGTACGAAGACCACGTTGCCGCCGCCTATGGCGAGCAGAGCGCGCGCGTGCTCAACACCACCGTGGGCGCGGGCATGAACCTCAACATCTTCCCCAATCTTGCCTTGATCGGCAATCAGGTGCAGGTGCTTCAGCCGACGGCCACCAGTGCCACGGTGATGCATTGGTACGCAACCCGGCGCAAGGATGCGGATGCCGAAATCAACACCATGCGCTTGCGCACCCAAGAGGATTTTCCGGTGATGGGCGAGATGGACGACGCGGTCAACTTCGAGGAGTGCCAACGCGGCTTGTTGAACAGCCCAGAAGATGAATGGGTAGACATGAGCCGTCATTACGAAACGGGCCAGGACGTGGCGGCGCAAGACGGCATCGTGCAGGGCCCGGTCACCACCGACATACACATGCGTACCTATTACGCGCAATGGAAGCGTCTGATGCGGGCCAGCCCTGTACTGCGCGTGGAAAAGGGCAAACTATGAACACCACCACACAAGACAGCGCCGGGCAGCGCCGCTATCACCACCAGCCGCCGTCTCTATACGTAACGGCGCCGTTCTACGATTGGTTGCTTGAGGTTTCCGCCGACTTGGCTCAGGCCGTGGTGCGCGATTCCGATGCCGTCGATGCGGCGCGGCAACGCCAAATCGCCCGCCTGCTGACCGTGGAGTCGCGCCTGTTGGATCAGGGCGCCTTGGCCAACGCGGCTTACGAGCGCTGGCTGGAGCTGTACGCCGAGGAATGCGCTTACTGGATTCCGGCTGCCACACCAGCGCCGGATCCGCGCCTGACCATCTCCTTGGAATTCCACGACCGCCGCCGCTTGCTCGACCGGGTGACACGGCTGGGCACCGGCTTGGCGTTCTCGCAGCTTCCGGCTTCGCGTACCGCGCGCCAGTGGAGCGGCCTGGAGGTTTGGCCGGCTTGCGGCCGTACCGACGAATGGCGCGCGCGCTACAGCTTCACGCTGGTGGAATCGCGGGAAGGCCACAACCGGGTGTTGGCCGGCTGGAACGGTTTCGTACTGCGCCAGATCGGGGAGCAGCTGCGCATCGTGCTCAAGCAGGTCAACCTGATTGATAACGACAGCCCTCAAGGTAATAACTCATTTTTTCTCTGATCCGGCAAATGGCCAAGCAGATACCGTCCTTGACCATTACCGGCGTGGCCGCGCAAGGCAGTCAGGCGATCCTTTTGAGTCTGGGTGTGGCGGCCGAGCAGCAGCAGAGTTTCGGCTTTCGCCCCGGCCAGTACCTTACGCTGGGGGTGCCGGTTCAGGGGGATGAACTTTGGCGCTGTTATTCGATCACCAGCGAACCCGTGCCAGGGCAGCCGATCAGCGTGCTGGTACGGCGCGTCGCCGGCGGGCGCGTGTCCAACTGGCTGTGCGACCACGCGCGGCCGGGTCAGCAGCTCAAGGTACTGCCGCCGGCGGGGCGCTTCACCTTGGCGCGGCCGGGGCAGCCGGTGTTGCTGTACGCGGGCGGCAGCGGGATTGCGCCCATCTTTGCGCTGGCGCGCCAGGCGCTGGCGCAAGGCGCCTCGCGGGTGCGGATGTTCTACGCCAACCGCGATCGCGCCACGGCGATGCTGCTGGAGGAACTGGAGGCGATGCGCGCCCGCGCCGCCGGCCGGTTAGAGATCGTGTACTGGTACGACGCCGAGCAGGGTCTTCCCTCGCCCAGCGTATTGGCGGCCCAGGCGCAGGGCTTGGAACAAGGCGACGCCTACCTATGCGGCCCCGAGCCCTTCATGCGTGCCGTCAATGCCAGCCTGCAAGCCGCCGGATTCGATACGCAACGCGTGCACCAGGAGGATTTCGGCGCCGCGGTGCCAAGCGACGCGGCACCGGCCGCGGAACCGCTTGGGCAAGCCGCACAATTGACCGTGCAGCTCAAGGGCAAGACTTATGACGTACCGGTCAGTGCCGGTGAAACGCTGCTGGCGGCCATGCTGCGCGCTGAATTGCCCGCGCCGCATGCCTGCCGGGTCGGCGAATGCGCCTCGTGCATGTGCCGCCTGCAAGAAGGGGCGGTACACCGGCTGGAGAACTCCGTGCTGGACGCTGACGACGTGGCCGGCGGCTGGCTGCTGGCCTGTCGCGCACATGCCGCCAGCCCTATGTTGAAGGTGCGGTTTTAACCCAGCGTTTGTCGCCGTTGAATGGATGGTAAGGGCGGGTTTCAAACCCGCCCCTACAAGTTATTTCGTAACGAGTTCAATCATGAGTCAAAAACTTTTGCAAATCGATTTTCCATTTTCCGGCCCCTGGGGAGAGGCCATGGATGAGGCTTTGCGTCCATTGGCGCAAGACATTGCCGGCGAACCGGGGCTGCTATGGAAAATCTGGACGGCTGACCAAGCCGGCGGCACGGCTGGCGGAATTTACCTATTTACCGATCAGGCCAGTCTGGATCGCTATTTGGTCAAACATCTTGCACGCCTTGCCAGCTTTGGCATTACCGAAACGCGCGCCAAGTGCTTCGATATTCCCGAGGCGCTGACGCGGATGACGCGCGGGCCGGTGTGAGCGTGTTGGGCTTCGCGGCGCTCAGTCCAAGCTAGCGGACTGGGTAACAGAGCTATGAGCGCCACTTATCTTTCCTTTGCGGCCGCGGTGGTTCTATTGATTGCGTCATCCGGTCCAATTGTGGCCCTGGTGATCGCCGATGCCAGACGGGCTTGGCCTGCGTGGACGATCGCTGGAGGTGTCATTTCAACCTAAAAACCGTAGTTGAACGCGCTTGCCAGTGCCGTGATCGGCGTGCCAGGCAAGGCGCAAACCGCAGCGATACCCGATGGTATCGCGAGGATTTGCAACGCCGCATGGTGCGTCGAGCACGGTGCTGGCAAGCGCGTAGCGTACGCACCCAAGAGGTGAACACGATCGAAGTCACAAACGTCAATATCCACACGGCTTTTCTGAAGGTTGGGAGCGATCAACTGCGGTTTTTAGGTTCAGCCCAGTTGCTGTTGGGGTCGGCCTTGATGGCTATCTATGTGGCTCTGGACATCAACCCCCTCGCCCTGGATTGGGGGCAGGTCCTGGGTGGGGTTTACCTTATCTGGCTGGGCATTAAGACCTTGGGCAAAAGCTCGAAATCGGGAGCGGAGAACCCTCGCAATGCTCATGGGTTCTGGTTGGCTATGGGCGTAGGCCTGTCCAACCCCAAGGACATTTTGTTCCTCCTGGCTTTCCTGCCGGGCTTTATTTTTCCTTCCCAACCTTTCTTTCCACAAGCAGTGGCTTTGATCGTAATCTGGGGGGCGATTGATATTGCGGTCCTGATTACCTACAGCTTGTTATCCAGACGCATGGGTGCTTTCAAGAGGGCTCAGCGGCTGCTGGATTTAGCGCCAGGGTACTTCTTGTTAGGCATAGGTTTGCTTTCGTTCACGCTTGGGCTTGGTCGTATTTTGTAGTCCGTGTAAATGAGGTGTGATGACGCATGGTGGCCTTGGAGGCGTTGGGGTTCGCGTGCCGCTCACCCCAACCTATGGCCTTATGACTCTCTAGTGTGGAAGCCCAACCAGCTTGCGCGCCATCACGATGCGCTGGATCTGGCCGGTGCCTTCGACGATGTCCATCGCCTTGACGTCGCGAAAGAGCTTTTCGATC
>Ga0209628_10002324_pt1 | contig 12845 bp, 13 predicted proteins | sample TergutCu122P4_FD_187285 | JGI IMG/M metagenome (GOLD analysis project Ga0209628, IMG submission 187285) | Cubitermes ugandensis P4 segment gut microbial communities from Kakamega Forest, Kenya - Cu122 P4 (SPAdes) (version 2) | ecosystem: Host-associated > Arthropoda: Insects > Digestive system...
CAACTCTGCGCCTGTGGTGACTTTGCCTTGTCCACCTTGCTGCGCGGCAGGTTGCGGACCGAGCTTGGCGAATTGGTCGCTGTAGCCAGTCATCGGCACACCTGAACCAGTTTTAAGTTGGTTCAAACCTTGCTGATGTTTCGACAGACCGACGGTGTCGAGCGCCGATGAGCCGAAATTGCCTGCAGCCCGGCCAAGTTCGTTCAACCAGCCGGCGACCTCGAGCGTTGCGCCTCGTGCCCACGTTTTGAAATTGGTGAACGCTTTGTTCCATTGCTCGTCAAATTCACGAGCCTTCGCAACCATGTCACGCGTTGCGGCATCGTTAAAATTCCCCGCTTCTACAACCGCCTGCCGAATTGCGGCCGGACCTTGTTGCAGAAATCGCACCCAATCCATTGTTGCAGGCAAGCCAGCTTCTTGAAGAATCTTGAGCCGTTGCTGATCGGAGCTTGCGCGCTGAATCAGATCAGCAACTTTAGCCATGGCGTCAGCAACGCCTTGCGCGGATTGACCGTTGGCACGCATCAAGCTACCGAGTGAGCCCATGCTATGCTGAGCATCGTCAACATCGCTGGCAAATTTCTCCATCGATTTCAGGAAATCGTCGCTGCTGATTCCCTTCATGCTCGCGGCATCAGCCAGGGCGTGTAATTGTCCAATCGAAACACCGGCCGCGCGTGATACATCATCAAACGCCTTTTCGGTATTCACCAGGGTCTTGACAGCGAGTGCGCCGCCAACCGCCACAGCCGCAAAGGCTCCTCCAACTAGCACAGCCGGAGATACGAGCTTAGTAAACGATCCAAGCACCTCACCAAATGCGGCCTTCAATCCTCCCGGTCCGGATGCCGCATAAGAGAGGTGGTTGATTTGCTGAGCAAGCACTGTTGTAACAGGCATTCCCATGGCGAGCCCTTCGGTCATGCTCCGAACGGAATGGAATGCTGCCATGGCATTTGTCGACATGCCGGCGTGCGCTTTGCCGAGATCGTTCACAGCCGCTGCAGATTTCGCCAGAGCGTTGTCATTCGCCGCCGCTGATTTTGCAACTGACTGAGTATTACTTTCTGCATTTTGGGCAGCAGAAGCGAGGGCATTGAGCGATTGGGCGGCCTCATCAACGCCTTTACTTGTGACGCTAAGACCTAATTGCGCAATATCACTCATAAGAAAAAACCGAAAACGGAGAAGGCGGCAACAGACGAAACGACACATTGCATTCGACAAAGCGCATGCGCGGCGGCCGTAGTACCTCTATGAACATCGCACTCAACCTACATCAAGATTTGCTGTCTTTGCGAAATTCAGTCCGCTGTTGGTGACCAAAAACTCGCGGAATGCAGCCATATTTCCACCGCGATTCCCCGAAGCGATAAGAAGTTGACCACGGGCCACGTTATAAATCGTGGTCAAAATTCCGAACGCTGCTTTCAAGGTTTCGATGTTTTTGAGTTCTTTCGCCTTGCTGTTGTTGAGCCAGGCATTCATAATTTGCTGCCAGGAACGCTCATCAATACCAAGGGCCATCTTGTCAATCTCGGTGATTGCGAGGATAACATTTGCATCGCTGGTGCGACTGACGAAAGCGAGCCGTTGTGCCATGCCCATCTTGGCGATTTGAGTGCGATAGAAGCTGCGAATTTCAGCGCTCGCGGAATCCTTCTCCCCGGCTGTCGGAATCAGGGCGGACTCAGCATTGTCGAGTCGGGCCTTCCAAGCAAGCACAGCCTGCCAAAATTTGACAAACCGCGTAGCCGAATCGGCTGCAAACTTTTGCATGGCTTCCACTTTGCCTTGTTCGGAAAATGTCTTTTCCTTATCGACCAGTGCTTTTTTGGTCACGATGTCACGCGCCAAGGCGATTCCGCTGTCGAGGTCAGGGCGCATATCGCCGGCATCGACAGGAAAACGCTCGAGAAGTTGGACGAAAATCAATTCGGTCGGATCGATCATGATTATTGTTTCCTGTTTGAGATTCGCTCGGAAACCCAAGCTTCAATCTCATCCTTTACCCACGCAACGCATTGAGGGCTCAGTTCAACATGCCGGGGAAATTTGCCCGCACGCTCCCAACGCCAAAGCGTGGTTCGGCTCACGGCGATACCCAAAAAGCGAAGATCGTTGTATGAAAGGAATTGTTGTGCCATGGCAGCAAGATGCCACCGGTCTTTCGCACAAGATAGAGCGGAAACTACGTTATCTTTTTAGGTTTCCGCCCTTAATTGTCTGCTTGATTTGATGCTCGCTCACCGGTTGTTGACAATCCATGAAGACCAACTCGGCAAATAGTTTGAAATTTTTTCCGCGCCAATATTGAAAGAAAGTCTTGCATTCCGTCAATGCGATTTGCACATCGTCTTTCGCCGGCCGTCCCGTAGGTGTCGAAGCAAAAATGCCTCGATTAGCAATCATTTCAACCAGAGCGTCAATGCAAGCAAGTTTACTTAAGGCTTCGACCTGCTTCGCAGTTTCACTATCAAAGGAAAATGGCTTGTCATGACCTAGAGCCTGTTTCAACCCTGGCAAATGCTTTTCGAGTGCTGTTTGGAGCACTCGTGCCGCTCGATGAATTTCCTCAACTCCTTGTTTTCGTTCACCGGCTGGAATTGTGGGGGGAGATTGTAGAATTGCGCGAACCTTTGAAAGCAAAATCGGCAATTGTTCAAAGGCCGCTGCTCCTAAGCGCTCATGAACGAAGGACTCCAATTCGGTCATCCGTTCATCCTCTCAGCTTGATCACTTGCGCCGATTCGCGTGGTTCGACCAATTCTTGAATATGCCTGCCCCATCGTTCAAGCGCCATGCGTTTTTCCGCCGCGTAGGAGTGGCGATCATACACGCCAACGATACCGGGCCGGCGATGTGCTATGATGGCTTCCGCTACTGCGTCGGAAATGCCGAGTTCGGAAAATTTCGAGCGGGCTGTTCTGCGCAGATCGTGCACTGTGAACGGCTTAAAGTTGTCGCCCAATATTTCCTTCATCTGCAGGTCAAGCTGGCTTTTCGATTTCGTACCCAGGTGAAGCTGCTTTTCTCCGTGAGTTGTCGAAAGGACAAAATTGCCAGTGGTCTCAGGCAATTTTTCCAACATCGTCACCATGTCAGCGGTGAGCGGGACCAAGTGCGGCCGGCTTTGGCGCTTGCCTTTATCACTGCCCTTCATGCGATCGGCGGCGATGATCCATTCCCTCTTATCGATGTCGATTTCATCCCGTTGCGCCCCGGCGAGCTCGTTCTTGCGCAGTGCTGTCAATAAAATCAGCCGATAAGCCTGCTGGTATGGGCTCAATAGTTTGCCCGTGGCCAGCCAAAACGCCTTGATCTCGGCATCGCTCAAGATGCGATCACGGGATACGGGGGTTTCTCCGATCAGCTTAGAGGCGCTCAGATTTGCGCAAGGCGATACGGAAAGCCTGTATTCCGGCTGCGCCATCGCCCAGGCAAAAAACCTCTTAACCAAGGTGAACAGATTTTTTGCCGCAACCGGTCCACCTAAATTCCGATTTGCTCTTTTGTCGAAATGAGTTCGCGCCTTAGCTTTGATTATCACCGCAACATCCGAGTCGGTAATTTCAGCGACCGGCCGATCTTTCCACTTTGGCTTAAGATCCCGCTCGATATCCAGTTTGACATCATACGCATTGCGTTCGGTCTTCACTTTGTCCCGGATAAAATCGTCAACCACGGTCGAGAAGGTGAGGGCTCTTTTGCGGATTTCTGCGGCCTTCTGAGCGGCTGCTACTTGGCCAGGGTCTTTGCCCTCAGCAACCAGCTTGCGCCAATGCCGGGCCTTCTCCCTGGCGTCCGCAAGAGAGATCACACCCACATCGCCAAGCTTACGACGGGCCGCGTTTCGCTCGCCGGGGTACCGCGTGCGCAGAATGTAGGTTCGGCTCTTATCGGTCACCCGAATGCCAAAACCGGGAACCTGCGAATCCATCCTTTGATATTGCTGCCCGGTCGTAGCCAAGGGCAACTTCGCCACCATAGTGGCAGTCAGGTTAACCCGATGATCCGTTTTCGGCATTGCATTTCTTCCAGGTCACTTGCAGGCCACAAGAATATGCAACAAGTTGTGGCCTGATGAAAGAGGATGCAGCAGAAAAACCAATAATTTCAGTGGTTAAGTTTACGAGTGCTCCTGATTGAAATCGGTTGAAAGAGGTAATTCCATAGCTGTGGAACAGGAGGTCGGTGGTTCGAGCCCACCCAACTGTACCAGCGAAATCAACGGCTTAGCCCGGTGGCGGAATTTAGGTGATTTTGACTAGGCCACATGGCGGGCCACTTGAGACGGCTCGTAATACTTTCGCATTGCTGCCAAATGGTCCCGTGACTGACGAACATCCTCAACAACTTGGCCGAAAGCATATAAAGCAGCAGCCGGTATGGAAGCGCCGATAGCGCTGAGCAGGGCGACCAAGCCAAAAATCTGAGTTTGCCCATTTGATCCTGCGGCAACAATTGCGAACGCCAGCCACACAATCACGAGATAAAGGCCCGAAATGAATTTCAGAAAGCTCGCCATGATTCTCTCCTATGTTGCCCGCATAAAGGTATCATAAGAACGGCAATGGCTCTCTTGTCCAAGTCGTCCGATTAGTCGCTTCCCACAAGGCAATCGCCATACTCATTATCAGGTCATCATGCTTGCCCGCCTTGGCATCCCAACTAGTGCGGCCGGCGTCTGAGATCTTGCGCCTGAAATCCTGCATTTCAGCTTTGACCGCATCGGCATCATTCACATCCTTGCCGATTTGAAGCTCACCGGAGTGTTGGCGAGACTCAATGTTCGCAATCAGCAGCGATTTTGGCACATGCCAGCCTTTCGGCTCGCGTTTTGCCTCAAGGCCGGCTGTAATGGTGATACGCACCGGCTGCAAACCAGCATTCTCGAACAGATCCCCGATAGGGCGGCCGACACCGGTTTCGTCAATAACCAATTTTATCGCATGTTGATCAAGCGGTGGAATCCTTAGAAATTCCCGAACCTGATTCACCAAAACAACATAGTTCGTCTTGAGCGGAATCCGATCGAGATGAGGAATGTCAAAATATTCCTCACTCTCTTGCGCCATCGAATAGCCCGCCGCGTCAACTTTCTTCCAACTTGGAAGCATTCTTTTCCAATGGCGAAGGACGCATAGGGCGGCCGGATCATTTGTTTGACCAAGGTCAAGCCCGACGTACCACCTGTCAAAAACCATGGATCTATATCGATCCTCAAACTTAACAGACATTATTGTTTTCTCCAAACTGAACCGTTGAAAAGCGGCTTGATGCGATCCGTGAACATCGAATCGATCAGGTCAGTTGAAAACGCGGCGGCTTCGTTGTCGATAAATTGTAGTAAATATTCTTGTGCGTATTTGGTTTCGCCCAAATTCTTGCGTTCGCGAGCAAGCCATTCTGATGTGATACGCGGGCAATCCTTCACCTCGATTTTAATCCGTTGCCAATCCTGATCTTTGCTTATCCATGTCTCATAAAACACGCCCTGCTTGCCGGCTGGTGTTGACAAATAAATGAGTTGCGCTCTCCTATTCGTTGCCAGCATGGGGCGAACCGCTGTGATCAAATCGTTTGAACAGCGGGATGTTTCGTCAACAATAGCCAGTCGGACATTTGCTAGGCCGCGTAGCGTGTCGCCATCATTGTCACCCGGGCAGGCAATGATGCGACTATGATTCGGGAATTCTATGCTCTGGGCTGCATCGCTTAGCAGCTTAGGAAGGCCACAGAGCTTAGCATAAATCTTCTTTGCCCTTCGGATGAATTCGTTCGATTGCCGCTGGCTTGGCGAAACAATAATCGCGAGACTTTCCGCTTCATCCAGGCAAACGCTGATTGATTTGATAACAGCCGACTCAGTCTTGCCGCATTGGCGAGGGCATAGCGTGATGATCTGGGCAGCATTCGAGAGGACAAAACCATCCTGCCAGGGGTCAAGCGCAATTCCTGCATCGGTGGCAACCCACGCAGGATCCAGCCCTCTTGCGATATCCAACGCATCAGCCGGCATAATTTGTTTTGTTCCAATTGTGGCCCGTGGCAAGCCATTCGCGAGTGAACCAGCATGCCCCGTCATAGGACGATGCAAGCGCAATTACCTGACCGCGTGAATGAATATTTGCCAAATCAAGAATTGGCTCAATCAGAATGTCCAAGCAATGCGGAGCATCATCAATCACGGCAAGGCGCACCGGTCCTATTTTCTTGAGATCATCCGGGCTGATGTCTCCGGGTAACGCGAAAATCCTCGAGCCATTATGCAGTTCGATAACGCCCGGAAGGGTTGGCACTGTCGAGATTGGCTGAGCGAGCAGCCGGCTTTTCAACGCCTCAGTGTGTGAAGGGGTTGGCGTGATCATGACAATTGATTCGCCCGGTTCACTCTTGGCAATTTGCACAGCAAGGCGAACGGCAACCTCAGTCTTACCGGATTGGGGAGCGGCGATCAGCAAACCGCGCGATGGAATGTTGTTCAAATAGGTCCGTTGCCAGGGGTAGAGCTCGTGCATGTCAAATTCCCCTTGGTGGCATGGGTGCGGGAGGAACGGTGATAGGCTTGGCCTCGATCATGACGGGTGCCCTGCCGGCCGCCCGTAGCACGTCAGTGGCCACGTCGGCTTCAACGGCACGCAAGGCCGCCACAACCGCACGGGCTGCCTCAGGGTGCGGCCGCAGGGCGTTTATGATAACCTGCCGCGTGCGCTGGTAATCAGCACTGACGACGTAGCTCTTTGTTTGCACGTCGTAGCGTTGAATTAGCATGCCAAGGATTTTGGCGGAGAATTCCTCGTTGTCCAATTCCCGACCGATCAATCGATCGAGGGCAACAAGATCACCGGCCGCATATGCCGCATCTTGGTAAGTCTGGATCTTCGCACGTAGATGCATGATGCGGGCGATCAACCCTTCTGATTCACTCGTTCTAAGCTTGTCGAGATCAGCATCACCTGGTGCACTGGCGGTCAGAATGGCCGCGCGCATTGCCGTGGTGACGTGGTTCTTGGCATGCCTCCGGACTGCCTGCTCGTCTACTTGAAACTTGGCACCAATGACGGCAGCCGGCACCGCATTCGCGAGCATGACTTCAAGGTGATGCCGCTGTGGATGGTTGCAGCATTGGCAAGGTGGTCCGCGCTTACCCATTGGACAAAACCTAAAAAATTGACCGTTTGAAACTTCCGAAGTGGCCCACAAGTGGCCTTAAAACGAATGTACTTTAAACTGCGCCATAACTTATTGTCAATGCTGATGATTTTACGACGGCTTCGTGATATATAATCAGGAGGTCAGCAAAAGTAGATGCAGATGCATGTAAATCGGTAATTGGTTTCAAAAATGGGGTCAGAACATGAAGATCGCGAAGGTCGTGATCAGCCATTGCACTCTTCTTCCCCTCCCTTCCTATTCTTCTTCCCCTCCCTTCCTATTCTTATTCCTTTCTATTTCTGTATATTCTTTCCAAATAAGGGGAAATTAGACGGTAAAGCATAATGGCGGACCACGACCTTCGCGATCTTCACTTACTGACCAACTTCAAAGGCGTTGATGGAATTTGTGGAGCTTCCGATCTAAGTTTTTCAGCTTCTGCTATCTGATCTTTTGCCGGCAATTCGTGCTTTGCATAGATCTGAGCACGTTTTCCCCACACTTTCCAAAACCCGTCCTTTGCGTATGGGTTGCGGACCACGACATATCCGCATTCTTCAAACCGGTGCGGAATGCGTCGACGATTCTTTGTATCCGTAAGCCATTCTTTGAAGCTTAACGATGCCGCACTTGATATGTGGGCTACAGTGACGGCGGCCGGCCGCCCAATGGCGTCTAGAGCGTCGGCAAGCTCTGCATCCTGTGGAGCGCGGGAATTGTCAACAATCTCCCAAAATGCACTTGTTTTTGGTGGGGGTGCCTTCTCGTTAAACTCCGACAGGTCAAGCTTTGCGAGGTAATTGGCAACAATTTCGTTGCCCCCCATCTTTTCTAGCCAATTCCAGATTTCGGAGAAATAACCGTCCGGAAAATCCTCTTTAGATTTGTCGGACCATGCGACGAAATGACGGCGGTCATCAGCAGGCAAATGAATTGAATCTTTGTTGTTTGTTGTGATGATGAGCCCGGTTACATTTAGAACTGAGTATTCACGGGTATGCTTTTCGTCGACTCGGAGAACATCAGGCGGGGCGGCTGTCAGAGTTTTGATATGCTCGTAAAAGGCGTATCGATCGACATCACCAAGATCGCGAGCCTCACTGACGCGAAGAATCACACTTTTCACGAAGCCGTTGAACCGCCCAAGCATTTGTTGCGGGCTTATCTCTGCAAAATTCCAATGCCCGACAGCATGCTTGACCGGTTCAAGTAAAGTGTCCTTCCCGGTGCCCTGCCGGCCGCCCAAAACAAGCGCGTGGTTGATTTTCTTGTGAGGTGCCTGCACTCGTTGGGCCAACCATTTGACAATGTGGCAGGCATCCTCGCCAAACACCAATTGACAATGATCGAGCCAGGGCTTTGCGTCGCCTTCCATCGTCTTGATGTTCGGTGGTCGATATAGATTAAAAATCCTGCAGCCTGTTTTTCGAATCCATCCTCCTTCGTGTACCAATTTATCTTCAATGATTTCGGGCAATCCGGGTGCCCAGGTCATCTGTTCGCACGCCCGCTTATTTGCGAGCCACGTCGAGGCCTGCTGTTTCGCGCCATTGGCAACCATCGGAATAGGAATGCCACCAATCCTCCCATTTACCGACGTGGCAGGCCACATTTCCCTGCTCGGCACATAAACAGCGCAGCCTTGCGGGCTGATCCACCAGAAATCTTCAAGCTTTGCTGCTTGTTGGTGGCTTAACTCTCCATGTTCCGGCAAAGGTTCATTGGCCACTGGCGAGGGGGACGGGGAAGAGGCCGGCACCTCAACTCCCGCTGTCAGGGATTCAACGGAGCGTCGAACATTGCAGGGAACCTTAAATCGATGTGCAAGCGCGAAAGTCGTGTCGAGGGTCACGTCGCCTTCACCTCGCCAGGTACCGCTGAATGATTTCCATTGCCCGGGACCGTCTCGATGCGCACGCTCCGAATTATGGCTCAATTCCCAAAGTGCATACCCTTCGTCGCCATATTCGACCTTGAGAGCCATGCCTAGATTGCGCCAATCGTCGCGCTCATCCCAAAGGCCGGCATCGGCACCAGCTTTGATGAATGTAGCCATTTCCGACTTGTCGTAACCCTGACTGAAATTGGCGTCAGGCTTGGCGGCACCACGGGGAGGAGCAAGACAATGATCGATCAGGCATTGCGGCGCTGGATAGGGTGACGAGGCATCGGCCAGAACGAAAGAATAAGGTACACCGCCAATGACGCTTGGCGGGATGAGCACATAGCCATTGCCGGCCCGGATATCGATCCCGCTGCAAAGGGCGGGCTGCCCCAGATCAAGGCCGGCCGGCACTGAAAAATAGACATGCCATCCACCGCTCGGCGTGATCACCTGGGGCGTATAGACCTGCAATCCGTGACCTTTGCACCAATCTGACCAAAGCTTCCAGGCTGCCTCTTGTCCAATACGCTTTGCGTCAATATCGACAATGATCAGATTGGACGGGCCTGCTACCAGAATCCAATTCCAACCCGGGTATAGTGATTGCCATTTTGCCCATTGCTCAGGATCTGCCGAGCAGTCGAGGTAGGGCCGGGAGCTTTTTGCCGGGATTTTATCACCGGCCGGAATTGGGAAAAGTGAAGCGCCTATGCGGGAGTAATACTCAAAGCTCATTTCACTCTCCCGGTGCGGGAGTGAACCTCAGCCTTGAGGGCGGGAATTTTACGCAGATATTTGCGAAGCTTTTTGCGAACCCACTTGTTGATCTCGGGTGGGTTTCGACAGCAGTCATAGATCCAATGTACCGCGTCGTATTGATTGCTGGAATCATAAACGTAACGCGGAATCCGCTGTAATCGAAATCCCCTAGCGAAATCTATTTGATCTCCAACGCGAGGACACGCTGCGATCGCTTCATATTGCCGATTAAAAAATATGAAATGATCCTTCGCACGGAACCATCCGTAGGGCCATTCAGCATAATCGGAGTTAGTAATCATCAAAAGGACTCCTAAATCAATGGGAGCCCCGCAGCAGCCTTGACGAGATCGCTAGGAAGAACTACACACACGTTGCTACTCAAGGTTTTGACTTCCCTAGCGCCTCGCATGTCAGTGCGGGGCGTTTTCTTTTATTTCTTCTTAGCCTTAGCCGCTTCTTCTTGTATTTCCCGATTTGCTTCTTCGAATGCTGCTTTGCAAGTTTCTAGTATTTCGTCGCGACTGAGCCTTCATTAAAGGATGTGATCATGTGTGGAAGTATCTCCTTGAGAAGCTTTTTCGCAGCCTTGATTTGCTCTTCCTTGTTTGATTTCGTCATTGTCTTTCTTCCTTTATGTTGGTCGTTCAATCTACAGCGAGGCGTCGGAACGCTTCGCTATCGATTCTTGTGACATGCGCGATCAGATATTCCTCCTTTGAATGATTGAAGGTCAGAACTTCGAAACTCGGAAGTCCGATAGCGGGATTGCGAACACCAACCCAAACACTGCTCGTGTCGTAAAACTCGACTCCTACCTTGACCTCCGATTCCAGCTTTCCGCTGCGCATGGCTGCCATGGCAGAATCAAGAAAACAGCCAAGGTTCGTGTGGTCGAGTTCGTCTCTCTGCGAGTTGCCTGTCACATTTTCGTAGTTCACACAGGGATAGCGGCGCATGCGTTTGACTGCTTCAACGTCAAACAGGCAGCAAAGTAAGCCATTAACGCGATCGCCGTCATCAAGGTCAGCACCAGAATAGCGACCTCGACCACCGACCGTCACAAGTCCGGCGTTTTGTGCCGCTTGAACGCGGCCGGAGACGGTGCCGGCCGGCATCCTCGTGATTTCAGACAGAATCGATTTGAGGGTGTAGGACTTCATGCCCCGTTCCTACCGCACAAATCTAAAATATTTGTTTAGGATTTTAAGTCTGGCAGATACACACCATGCGAAAGCCGCGCTTCCGTGTGTGACGCGCAATGATCGCAGCAGGAATGCCTAGAGCAGCAAGGCGACCCTTAAAGATTGTAAGATCACCACCGGCCGCAAAGTCCTCAGTGGCAACATCATAACGATCGAGGGCTGCGGAATTTTTCAAAGTCAGGAAGTTAATGCGCATTGCTTCTCTCCGATTCGGCCTGGATCGGCCGTGCGCCTAGGTTGGCAGAATCGGGAAGAAACACCAGTCTTGCGAAAAATTCATTTACGGATATAATTCTGCTATTCCGAAAACTCTCTACATTAAATGTAAATTGTCAACACAGTAGCGGGCGTCCCCGCCACCGCGTGAGGCAATTCGGAAAGGCGTCCCTTACCAAACTACCGGACCAATTCAGCGAACGTCTTCGCTTCCTTGATCCTTTGTGACCTGGCGGGACAACCCGCCCGATCAAGAACTCACTTCGTACTCACAATTTCCTCTGAGTTCGTGCAGTCTTCGTGGCACTCGCAACGTGATTGACGAATTGCGGAGAGCCTGCAAAGTCTCCGATCATTTGCTTTGTGATGTTCTTAACGACTGCCATCAGCTTGCCATCATCGTCAACCGATACACCGATATCGGCCTTGATGCCCTGCACCCCGCCACTTTGCTGCCCGACTGGTGCAAGTTGCTTCATTTGGCCCGGTGTCAATACGGATTCGTCATTTTGAATAACGGCCGCGCGTTCGCCAGCTCCGATGCCTGAATGAAAACGCGGGGCATGCGCGAAAACAGCGGGATCGACCGCCCGAGTCTTAAAGGAATCGCCGGGACCGTAGCCGCCGTGGTGAACACCACCAAATAAAGAACCAAGTCCGGAAAAGATGCCACCACCACCGCCCGCACCTCCGAAAATATTTCCGAACAGGTTAGCCATAGCCATTTTCATTAGCTGCTGTGCAATAGCGTTGAGTGCGTTCATGCCGGCCGCCTTGAACGCGTCCATAGCCTTTGCGCCCTGCATGATCTGATTGATGAACGTTTGTGATGGGCCATCAATAAGACCGGAATAGATGGCTTTCATGTTTTCGGCGTTTTGTGTGGCCTGCCCAAGTGCATTTGCTTGCGCTTTGATGCCCGCGACCATTTCCGGATTTAGATCAACATTTTTACGGGTCGCTTCGGCCAAAGCGTTCATTTGCGCCGTGTAGGCGGCCGCGTCGCCTGTATTCATGAAGGCAGTTGCGGCTTGGATGTTCATCTGTGCAGTTTGTTGCTTGATTTGCTGGATCTGATCGAAAGCAAATTTTTGACTTTCGGCCGCCTGCGTTGCCTTGCCAAGCGCATTCGCCTCCGCATTGATATCAGCAACAGCCTGTTGAGATAACGGGCTGTGGTTTCGCTTCGCTGCGTTAAGCTGGTTCTGCACAGCGGTATATCGGGCGGCCTCGCCTGCCGACATGCCGAGTGTTGCTGCAGAAACACGTTCCGCGTCGGCCTGCTGCTTCATGGCGGTGATGCCGAGCGCCGACTCATAGGCAAGCGATTTGAGCGCCTCAGTTTGGTCTTTGGTCAGGCTGATGCCGGTGGCTTGGCGGAACGCGGCAATTGAAAGCTCAACAGATTTGACTTGTTGTTCTGCGGTGGCGGTTTGGCCGAGCAACGAAATATATTGTTGCTGTTGGGCGATCGATTTTTCCAACTCTGCGCTTGTGGTGACTTTGCCTTGTCCACCTTGCTGCGCGGCAGGTTGCGGACCGAGCTTGGCGAATTGGTCGCTGTAGCCAGTCATCGGCACACCTGAACCAGTTTTAAGTTGGTTCAAACCTTGCTGATG
>Ga0209628_10002325_pt1 | contig 12844 bp, 11 predicted proteins | sample TergutCu122P4_FD_187285 | JGI IMG/M metagenome (GOLD analysis project Ga0209628, IMG submission 187285) | Cubitermes ugandensis P4 segment gut microbial communities from Kakamega Forest, Kenya - Cu122 P4 (SPAdes) (version 2) | ecosystem: Host-associated > Arthropoda: Insects > Digestive system...
GGATATGCCTAAGAAAACGCATGGCTTCGTTAGAAGCCAAAAAATAGACTAAATATGACACGAAAAAACGAACTAAAAAACCAATTATTAACCCGAAAAAAGGTCAACCTATTTCAGGACAAGACAAGCGCAGTGCAAATTGAGAACGAAAAAACTTAATATTCAATGATATATAAAATAATTGACAGATGAAACAGATTTTTACGGCAATTTTGGTTTTAGGGGCATTATTATTTGGACAAGAAACAAAAGCCTCTTGTTGGGAGTTTTTTACAATTGACAGTTTGCCACAATTGAAAGAATACGACTTTATAGCGCACGTGAAAATATTAGACGAGCAAGTTAAAATGTCCCCAAATTGCAAGGAAATGGCAACAGGAATATTAACTGTACAAATCATAGAATTGTTTAAAGGCAAGGAAAGTATAAACCAAATTTTTGTACCTAATTATCCTTGCCGTTGTATCAATAAAAAAGGGGAAGAGATATTTATGACTTCCTCTACAAGTATGAGTTTGTCAAAAGGAGAAGAATGGATTTTATTCGGTAGAAATATTAATGGAGAAATTTCCATAAGATATTGCGACAGAAATCAAATATATAAAGAATCCGATGGGTTGAGAGATTGGAAATATGATTATGGTTTTCGTGAGTTGCGCAAATTAAGAGAATTGTATCAACACCCAGAAATAAAGTATGAGAATGAAATGCGTCAAGAGTTTTATTCAAACGGACAAAAAGAGATTGAAGAAACCTATGTAAATGGCAAACTAAATGGGGAAAGAAAAATTTGGTATCCGAATGGCTCTCTTTTTTGTAAGCAATATTACATAAATGATACTTTGGACGGAAAATCAGAATGGTTTTATCCGTCAGGGCAAATTTACGATGAAAAGTACTATCTGAAAGGAAAACCTTGTAATGTTTCAAGACTTTATTATGATTCAACAGAGATACGCGGTTATATGGAATATGCCGAACTATTTAATGAGGTTTTTGATAAAACCGAAATTGCTACAAACAAAGTTCAACCACAATACGAAACAGTTTTTGATTCTTACGGACGAGCAATTATTTCAAGAGAATACACACGACTTGGAAAAATCAGCAATGAAACAATTATTGACCCAGATAGAAAATTCAGAATAGTGATTTACTACCACGACAATGGATTATTATCCTCAATTATGTATTCTTTAAATGGTAAAAATTATGGACATTATCAAACTTATGATGAAAATGGTTTTCCAAGCAGAGGTTGGGATTATGACGAAAATGGAGAAGTAATTAAACAAAAATGATGAAAAGAACTGCATACAACGAGCGGTTTCACGCAAGCGGGGGTGTATTCCCGCAGACAGTTTTGTGCGGACTCGGAAGTTTGTCGCCCGCCCGAACCTTTGTGGAACCCCCGCCTGCGTGAAGCCGCCACCACGTTAGCTGCCATATGTGGACAGCGCAGTGGGAATAGGAAAAGTAAAAAAACACGATTGAAAAATTACACCGAATATGACAGATTTTTTTAACTTTGTTGGACAATGAAAAGTATTTTGTGCGGATATAAGATTACACCTTTGATAAACAGGTTGCCAAGTTTGCGTAGCCGTGTTCGCTACGCTCACACCGCTACGCAAACCCCACGCAAGAAAGTGGCTAACGCCACTATCTTGCCTTTGCCAACCCGCCGCTTTAAGCAAGATTTTTTTTATTTCTTTGCAATCTTAAAAAAGGAGGCAACAAATATAAAGAACAATACTGGGCATACTGTAAGAAAAAGTGGAAAACATAACAGATAAGAAACCTAAAAAAAATAGTTTGATAATAAACAAATACACATAATAAAAAATGGTAAAAATTTTAATATCCTCTACTTGCTATGACCTTGGAGAAGTTAGAGTTAATCTAAAAGAAAAAATAGAACAAACTTTTGGTTTTAATGTTACTTTAAGTGACAAGAATGATATTCTTTATAATCCGAAAGAACATACTCATGAGAGCTGTCTTAACGCCGTCAAAGAACACGATATTGTAATTCACATAGTTGGGAAACGATGGGGAGGAAAGGCTATACCAAAAGCATTAAATGTTACAAGCCGACCTTCAGATTCAAAAGGCAATAATTTTATAAATAATTATGATGAAGGGAATGTATCTATAACACAGGCAGAGGTATTGTATGCGTTTCAATCAGGTATCCCAGTATTTACCTTTATAATGTCTGAGGTTCTAACACACCATAAACTATACGAGGAAAATAACAAAAGTGAATCATATGCAGAAAAAACTTTTAAAAATTCAGACTACAAAAAAGGAACAATAAAATTTATTTTTGATTTTATTGATTACATAAGACTTCGTCTTAACAATAATGGATATTTTTCTTTTGATAATTCAATTGACATATTTAATATTTTTAAAACTCAAATTGGCTTATATTTTAGTGATTTATTAAAAACAAGCAAACAAAAAGTCATATCCAATACAGATAATTCAATAACATTTTATCCTTCTTATCAACATATTGATTGGGGAGACTTATTAAATAATACAGAAGAAATAAATTTATGTATATTTTTTACTGGTTCAGAGTGGGACTCAATAAATTTTCCTCTAATCAAAAAATACATAGAAGAGGGAGGTAAGATGAATATTTATTTGCCAAATCCGGAACTATTAAAAAGTAAATTTTTTTATAGCCAAATCGTAAGAGAAGATTATAAGAGTAAAATATTTAGAACATATAAAAAGTACAGTCAAATTGGCGAAAATCTAAAAATTAAATTTATTGATGAAGGCTTTAATTATGTATTTGCATTGATTAGCAAAAAAAATAAGGATGGGGCATCTTTCTTGTATTCGGCTTATGTTAATAATGATTACAAATCAGAATATCCAGCAGTGGTCATAAATGATATTCGGACTTCAAATTCAATGGTACAGTCATACATTGCAGAAGAAATTAAATTTTTAAATAAACAAGAAGGACTTCCTGCATTTGAAGAAAGTAGATATTTAACTTGGGATATTGAAAATAATAGAGTATTTGTAAGTATGTCGTTCGACTGTGAGGGAGCTTGTAAATTTTGCTATGTTGACTCTATTCTCGAACAAAAACCAACTAAAAAAATCAAGAAATTAGGTAGTTTATTGGCTGATTTTATTTTGAATGATGATAGATTTGAGGATGGTATAAATGGTACTAAAATTATGATAGGAGCATTTTCGGAACCACTGCATAGAAATAGTGCTGATAATACAATAGACTTTATTCAAACAATAGGACCAAAAGAAAATGTTATTCATATTGCAACCCGAATAGGTTTTGATAAACATAGACATAAGCTTTTTAAAAGAAATTATAATGTATTGATAAATTTTTCATTTTCAACTTTTGATAGAAATTTCGAGCGCAACAATCATACAAACAGATTTGAAAATGCTGAAAGATTAATTAAAGAAAAATATAAAGTTGCATTTTATATCAGACCTATAGTTCCGGGTAAAACTATCAAAGATATAGGACAATTAATTAAAACATTGGAAGATATTGGTGTAAAAGATATTACTATAGGAGAATTATATTATGATGAAAAAATAAAAGAAAAAATGCAAATCTTTAATGTTAAAGATGCAAAAAAAACACTAATTCTTGACCATACAAGAAAATTAACAAAAAATGAAAGTGAAGATTATGATTCAATAATGAATGAGTTTAAAAAAAATGGTTTTAACGTTAATCAATCTTCGCAAGAATTGATAGATACTTTTATTAGAAGAACTGAATCAGTTTCACTTCCTTTATCATAATCAATTAGAAATATAAAAAAGTGAATAAGAATCATACGGCAGCTAACGAGCGGTTTGGCGTAATGGCGACAGTAGCCCGCAGAAAGTGCAGTGCGAACTTGCAACTGCCTGCCCCGCAGGAAGTTCAGTGGAAGCCGCCACTACGCCAAGCCGCCACCACGTTAACTGCTATGTTGGGACAGCGATTGCGTAAATAACTAAAAATGAAATACAATGAATACAACGGAATTTTTGAAACAGTTTAGAGAATCAATTACCCCTGAAGGGAGGAAATTAATATTTGATTTTTTCATCTCCTTCTCTAGATTTGAATGTGCATTAAAAGCTTCTAATGAATTTGCAAATGCGAGTGACAAAAAAGTTGAAGCAAATTGGGACAAATTTGCTAACTCAATTGCTCATATTTTCAATCCATCATCTAACAAAGAATTGAAAACTGCTGTTGATTACATTTTGAGCGAGCCGCCAAAAATTCAGACAATGGTAAATGGAGAAATAAATTGGCGGGAAAGAGTATTTGAAAACAGTTCTTCTACAACATTGAGACTTTGTCAACATATCAGAGATATGAGAAACAATTTATTTCATGGAGGTAAATTTAATGGCATTTATCAACCAGAAATTTCCAGAAATCATAAACTCTTAAAAAATGCAATCATTATTTTGGATAATTGGTTAGATTTGAATCCGCAAGTGAAAAGTTGTTTTTTCGAACCAATACCAAGTAGATAGTTAAAAAATACTAAATTGATAAAATTATGACAATAAAAGAAGCAATTTTGAAAAGTTTGGAGGATTTGATAAACCCACAAACAACACAAAGAATTACAGAGCATATTTTTAAGAATGATTATTATGATTTTGGAGATGCTAAAACTCCTGCTGACACAATTCAGGCAAGATGTGGAGATTTCATAAGGAATAATGATTCGAGAGTAAAGCGTGTTAAAGAAAAAGGTGCTTATCTTTACTATTTAGCAAAAAATGAACATTCAGTTGATTTTGGAATTTTTGAGGAAATACAAAGTGAACCAGTTAAAAGAATCACAAAGAGTGAAAAAGAGAAAACTTTTACAGAAAGAGATTTGCATATATTATTAAGTAGCTATTTGAAAAGTTCAGGCATTTATTCAAAAACAATTTTTCATGAACAATCCAGCAACAAAGATAATAATCAAACTTGGACTCATCCTGATATGGTAGGTATTCGTTTTCTAAATCTACAAAGTAAAGTAAGTCAGAATTTTCTTAAGGCTATTAATAGTGTAGATACATTCAAATTGAGTTCCTACGAAATTAAAAAAGAGTTGAATAATGATAGCGAGCTCAAAAAAGCATTTTTTCAAGCAGTTTCAAACTCGAGTTGGGCAAATTACGGATATTTGGTTGCTTTTGAAATTAGTGATAGTTTAAAAGATGAAATGGAAAGATTGAATCAGTCTTTTGGAATTGGAATAATTGAATTAAACGCTAACCCATATCAGAGCAGAATGTTGTTTCAGGCTAATTACAGAGAGTTAGATTTTAAAACTATAGACAAATTATGCAAACTGAATAAAGAATTTGAGAAATTTATTGAGCAAACTGAAAAGTTAATGACAGCTGAAGAAAGATATTATAAATCAACAGAAAAAGAGTTGGATGATTTTTGCGATAAATATTTTGAAAATGATACTGAAGTGCAGAGATATTGTAAAGACAAAAATTTAATAATAGATGAGGATTAAAAACACAGCAGTTAACGAGCGGTTTGGCGCAATGGCGGGTGTGCCTCGTTGGATAATACTACAAAACAGCAAGTTAAGTGGCTCGTGGCAAGTGTGTGTAGCCCGCCACTGCGCCAAGCCGCCACCACGTTATCTGTCATGCGGGGACAGCGCAGTGCCATTGGGAAGCGAGAAAAAAAGAAGAGCGTATCAGACAAGTTTGTGATACCTGACAGCGAACATAAAGAAAAATGAGGCAGATAGCAATAAAACAAAGGAAAATAAGTTAAAAACAAAGGGAATAAAAACAAGATAAATGCCGTATAAAGAACAAATACAAACATTGCAAAATCCGACTTTTCAACAAATAGTCGGCATTGCACGAGAGAATTTGCCACCTGAAAAGAAGGCAAGACCTTGGTCATTCGTAAATCACGGAGTAGATTTGTTGCAGACAGAAGATGAGTTGAATTGCTATCTTTCTGCCTACGGTAGTATGCACGAAGCAAAAATAAAAACTGCATTGGAATCTATTTCCAATCCGCAACAGGTTTTTAATAAAGATTTGGCAATCGTAGATTGGGGTTGCGGACAAGGTTTGGCTACCGTTTGTTTTTTCGATTTTTTAAAACAACATAATATTGCGAACTGCGTTCGCAATATTATTCTGATTGAGCCGTCTGAAAAGGCATTGAATAGGGCAAAATTGCACACAAACGTTTATCTTAAAGACGAAAATAAAATCCAAACTACGAACAAGTTTTTGGACGATGTAGAAAAATTCGATATTCAAAATTCGCAATCTGTTACAGTACATTTTTTCTCAAATATTCTTGATATTTCAACGATTAACTTGGAAAAATTGGCTAAACTTGTAAGTGAAAATATTGTCGGCGAGCATTATTTTTTTTGTGTTGGGCCACTTAATTTAACTTCAACTCGAATACACGAATTTGCGAAACTCTTAAACATTGCAGATGAGCAAATTATCGAACAAAATCAAGGTCAGTTAGCAAACACAAGAGGCACAATTAAATTGTTAGTTTTCAAAATAAAAGGCAAAGAAATTGAAATTATTAAAACTGATTTTTATCCCTCTATTCCAAATAATGTAAATTATATTCCTATGATAGACAAGATTTTAAGCAAAGTAAATCCAAGCAATTTAAGCGATATGGATAAAATAATTCAATTTTACAAAACCGTAATTGAATTAGAACAGCAAAAAGAACCTGCCATACAGGAATTTTTCCAATATCCAATAAATGATATTGAAAAAAATAGTTTTTCGTTGGACTTGCAAAAAAATGATGATTTTTATAAGGAGTTTTTGAAAAACAAAGACAGTCGCATTACAAAGTGGCCAAAAGATTTGTTTATTGGCTTAAAAGCAACTTTGGGCGAAAAATCTTACTTGTTGTTAAATTACACAATCCCCTACGGCGACATTCAAGATATTGACACTGAAAAGCAACAAATACCGTGTAAGTTGTCCGATTTTTCGATTTTCTTAAAATCATTTGAAGAATTAGAATTGTTGGAGGACGAAATTTCGGAGATTGAAAACGATATAAAACAAGCAAAGTCTATTGGGAAAATATCCGTCATTTTAAGCGAAAAAATAGAAGGTATCACACTTGACAGTAAATTGTATTTAGCGTTAAGTTCAAAAAATCCCGCATTAAGTCAGATTTATTCGGAACTCAACAAACTGAATGGCAATGTAATTAAAAAAGACAGTTTGTTAGAATCTTTTTTATTACATAAAAAGGCTGAAAATCAAATAAATAATTATACCAAAGACGATTTTATACAGATTTGTGAAATGGACGAAAGTCAAAAAAAATCTGTAAAAGAGGCGTTTAATAACAAATTAACCGTTGTAACAGGACCGCCGGGAAGTGGAAAAACGCAAGTAATTTTAAATATTTTGGCTAATGCGGTTTTGCACAACAAAAAAGTGTTGGTTGCGAGTAAAAACAACAAAGCGGTTGATAATGTCAAAGATAAATTTGACAAAACAGACGATTTGGGATTTTTTTTGCGATTTGGGAGTAAACGGGTTTTGTCAGAAAATACCATTCCTGCGTTAGACCGTGTAATAAATAAAATCCCAAATTTTGAAGACAACACAGAAGAAATCAAGAAATTAAAAAGCGAATTTAATGCTTGCAAACAGACAATCAAGGAAAACAAAAACAAACTTGCTTTAAGAGATAGTTTGTTAAATAAATTGCCTGTGATTGAATCGAATATTCAAAAAACAGAAACGCAAATTATTCAACTTAAAGAAAAATTTACGAAGGACAAAGAAAATTTATTGGCTCAAAACAGAACAATAGATTTTTTCAGAACATCGTTTGATGTTCGCACATTAGACAATTTTAAAAGTTCACTGACTGTTCAAAAAAACAACATAGAATCCAAATATTCGGGACTTGGGAAAATTTGGTTTAATTGGTTTAGTAAAAAGAAATATGCGAAAGAGATTTTAAATGCAATAGAACAGTATGCTTTTGAAATCAAAAACTACATACAGCAAGAACAAAAACTAAATTTGCAGTTTTCCGATTTGAAAAACGGAGATGATATAATTGGATTGTATCAAAAACTAATCGGTATTTTCTCAAATGCGATTGCGTACAGCCAAAAATACGCAAAGTTGGAAAGTGATTTTACTATTGCAAACACGGCATTGTCAAGCGAACTGACTAAATCACAAAAAGAATTTTCCGACAGCAAAAAGATTGTTGAAGAAACGACAAAAAATGAACCAATCATATTACAAATAATAAAACAAAACGAACAAAAAATAAAAGAGTTGGGCGTGCCGTTGCTAACGGAATCAATAAAATGCAAATTACAAAACGATTCTATTCCAAACATAAACAATTATAAAGATTATTTGCCCGATAATATTCCGTGGCAAAGTAACGCCGTTGGTTATTTTGTAAATTCCACAAACGCTTTTCTTAACATTTTCAATATTTCGTGCGTAACAAGTTTGTCGGCAAAAAACGCTTTCCCGCTTGAAAACGAATTGTTTGATATGGTAATAATTGACGAGGCATCGCAGTGTGATATTGCGTCCGCTATTCCTTTGATTTTGAGGGCAAAGCAATTAGTTGTAATAGGCGACCCATTGCAATTAAAACATATTTCTATGGTAAATGGTTACGAAGAAGCATTTATTAAGGAAAAATTGTTGGTTGGCAACTTGCCATTTTTGCACTACAACGATAAATCTTTATACGATTATTGCAAAAATTTACTTGCGCTCACAGCAACGCCAAATAATGTGCCGATAATGTTAGACAGACATTATCGGTGCCACCCTCATATTTTTGGCTATTCAAACGAAACTTTTTACGCAAGAGAAGAAAAAGCACTTACGGTGTGTACAAGCGACACGCAATTTTCGTTAAATCCAAAAGGAATTATTTGGGTTGATGTAAAAGGAAACCAAAGAGCAAAAAATGTAAATATCAATGATTTAGAAGTTGATGAAACGATTAAACTTGTAATAAAAATTGCTCAAACTCATTTATCGGCATCAATTGGAATTGTTACGCCATTTAGAGCGCAAGCGGAACAATTAAATACAAAAATTCCGCCTCAATATCGAGAAAGAATAATTGCCGACACGGTACATAAATTTCAAGGAGATGAAAAAGATGTGATGATTTACAGTTTGGTTGTAACAGACAATTCGCCATCTACAAAAATTCAGTGGATTGATAATTCTGTTCCTAATTTGGTAAATGTTGCCGTAACGAGGGCAAGAAATACTTTGTATATTGTTGGAAACAAGGAATATATCAAGCAAAATTCGTCTTTGAAAAAACCGCTTGGAAAACTTGCTCAATATGTTGATAGACCGCAGAATAATTTTTAATTTTTTCGCAAAATGAACGATAAAATAAAAATAATAACCGACAACGGAGAGCAAGTTGAAGCGCAAGCACCGATAATTATTTCCGCAAGCAGAAGTACAGATATTCCTGCATTTTACGCAAAATGGTTTATTAATCGGCTGAAAGCGGGTTATTGTGTTTGGTATAATCCGTTCAACCAACAACCGATGTATGTTGCGTTCAAGAACGCAAAAGCGGTTGTGTTTTGGTCAAAAAATCCAAAACCGCTTATCCCCTATCTTCACGAATTGGACAAGTGTGGTATTCATTATTATTTTCAATTTACACTCAACGATTACGATAAAGAACAATTAGAGCCGAATGTTCCGTCAGTTGAAAAAAGCATTGAAACATTTAAGGAATTAGCCGAAAAAATCGGCAAAGAAAAAGTTATTTGGCGTTTCGACCCGCTTGTTATGACCGACAAAATCGGAGTTGATGAATTGTTGCGAAAAGTTGAAAATATCGGAAATCAATTAAAAGGACATACCGAAAAATTGGTTTTCAGTTTTGCCGACATTGGCAACATTTACAAAAAAGTAGAAAACAATCTCAAACGCTTATGTATCAATTACCAAGAATTTACACCGCAAACAATGAATGAGTTTGCAAAAGGACTTTGCGAATTGAATAAAAATTGGGATTTTTCGCTTGCCACTTGTGCCGAAGAAATGAATTTGGAACAATACGGAATAGAGCATAATTGTTGTATTGACGGAGAACTAATGAAGCGCATTTTTTCCAAAGACGACGATTTTGTTTATTATCTTTTTTATGGCAAGTTTCCCGAAAAAAACTCACTTTTTCCTGTGGAACTTCCAAAGAAAGAGGCAAATTTAAAGGACAACGGACAACGCAAAATTTGCGGTTGTATGATTAGCAAAGATATTGGAATGTATAACACTTGTCCGCATTTTTGCGTTTACTGTTATGCAAACACCTCGAAAGAAACAGTAGAGAAAACAAGAAAATTATATGCAGAAAACAACGAGAGTATTATCGGTAAAATGCACGACAGATAACGAGCGGTTTGGCGTAATGGCGGCAGTAGCCCGCAGAAAGTGCAGTGCGAACTTGCAAGTGCCTGCCCCGCAGGAAGTTCAGTGGAAGCCGCCACTACGCCAAGCCGCCACCACGTTAGGCGACACCCAGAAAATTCACCCCGAAAATTTTGGATTGACTAATTGCTTAAATACTTAGTATTAACAAAATTAAGGTAATTATTATGCAGGTAAAAAAATTTCAAAAAGTATTGAAACAGTTGAACAAAACAACATCAATTCTGATAATGACAGTATTGATTAATGGTATTGCAAATGCACAAATGAAGATTGCAGTCCTTGATTTTAAAGCAGGAGTAGGTGTTGAACAAGGTGATGTAGATGGTATTTCCGCAATATTCGGGACATATTTTATTGATCCTTCAAAATTCACGCTTGTTGAACGGACACAAATTGACAGAGTTATTAAAGAACAGGGATTTCAATACTCTACTTTAACCAATCAACAAATGGTTAAGATAGGACAAATTTTGAGTATTCAAAAAATGGTAGTTGGAGATGTAAATATCGTAAGCGGACAATATAATGTAGATGTTCGTGTTGTTGATGTAGAAACAGGTGCAATAAATGCTACTGAAGGTGCAACTTGGACAAAAGGCACTTCATATAGAGAACTGATGAAAAGTATAGCAAATGCTTTAATGACTAAAATGATACAATTACCACAACAATCTTCTCCAAATTCTTATCAAAATACATCACCAAATATTGTAATACTATATAACTACTTGCGAGTTTTTCCTGAAGATTTGGGGTATTTTTCTTCTTATCCTCGAAATATCATTAAAGCGATAAATGATGATGTTTCTTATGGTTACAATACTTGGCGGTTACCGACAGAAGAAGAGATGGCTTTAGTAAATAATAATAAAGGGAAAGTGCAGGGGCTTTCTTCTGCCGAGTATATGACATTAGACAAAAACAACTCAGGTAGAATTCGTCTTGTTACAAATAGAGAAACTGCTGAATCAAGGCAAGAGACAGTAAATGAGTATCTAAAGAGATTCCCTTTTGAAAACATATTTGACAGAAATATAAGAAGTCATTCAGATTCATTAAAAGCAATGCTTACCCATACTCTTAATTATTTATCACTTCATCCAAAAACCTTTGCGTCTCTATATTTTAATGTTGCTGAAACATATTTTGAACTTGCAAAGATATCTTTAGAACGAGAAATAATTACAAATGCAATTTATAACTTAAAGCAAGCACTTGATATTCAACCTGATTATGATGAAGCCTTTTGTTTCTTATCATATTTATATTATCAGGACTACACGCAATTTGGAAACAGCCAAGGAAAAGAATTGGCACTTAAAAATGCAAAATTGGCAGCTAAATTTGGAAATGAATCTTGTATGGACTTATACAATTCGATAATCGGTGAAGATGAACAATTTAACAGATATTTTGCATTAGATGAAATGGATCTCAGAAAAAAGTATCGTGGAGTTAGAGAAGTAGATGAGTTCCAAAATGTTTTAGATGAGATGAGATATTCATATAATGAAAAGTTGGAAGTGTTTCGTAGAGAAAAGGACAATTTGAGCCCAGCAATAAAAAAGATAAAGAGCGATGAATTGGAATATATAAAAACTCGTATGGTAGAATTTTATCAACAAGCACAAAAAGATTTAGATGAAATACGGAGAAACCGAGGTTATTGAAGTTGAAAGCAAAACGAAATGGAGAAAGTCGATAGTCAAAAAAGTGTAGACGGAAATTTAAAAAATAAATATTTTATGAAAAATTCAAAACTTCTAAACAAAACTTTTTTTTTCCTTTTTACTACAAGTATTGTTGAATGAAAAATTAAAATATTCAAGCGGGGCGACCGCCTAACGAGCATATTGCCAAAATTGCTGCCTTACCTCGCGGGATAGATATTTTGTGTATTTTCGCGGTCGTTGCTCGCGTTGATAAAGTATTGGGAAGCAGCAACTTCGGCAATATGCCACCACGTTGTGTGCCATATGTGGACAGGGCAAAAGGACAGAAAAGGTGAAAAGGTTGGAACACAGCATTATTTTGAAATTTAAAATATAAGAAAATGACAATAGAGAGCGTTTGTGAAGCGATAAAAAAACTTGAAAGTATCAATTCGGGAGATGAATTCGCATACGAAAAAGCAATGTCAGCATATCTTTCAATGGGAATTCTGCCTGTTTTTTTCGATACTATTTCTCCTAATAATGCACTTTTTAGGACAAGACTTCATAAAACAAATCATTACTGACCGACTAAAAAAATAAAGGGCGTAACCATTTTCAGCAACGCCCTAATTTTGTATTTTTGTTATGCAAACAATAAAAATACAAGATGGGCAAAGATAGCACAAAAAATTTAGTCGGTC
>Ga0209628_10002327_pt1 | contig 12842 bp, 10 predicted proteins | sample TergutCu122P4_FD_187285 | JGI IMG/M metagenome (GOLD analysis project Ga0209628, IMG submission 187285) | Cubitermes ugandensis P4 segment gut microbial communities from Kakamega Forest, Kenya - Cu122 P4 (SPAdes) (version 2) | ecosystem: Host-associated > Arthropoda: Insects > Digestive system...
ACGTAATGCCAACCGAGCGTCAGGCGGGCGCTTATCATTCAAGCAGCAAAATATGACCCTATGTAACTAGTCATCAGTCGATTTCATTGACTGATTTCGACAGAAGAGTAAATCACGCAAAACGTTTGATATCCTCGTGCGTACAAAACCTGTGTTTTAAAAAAAATTCAAACGTGGGGGGAGCTGCTGTCCGGCACCCCCCCCCTCCCTCCCGGGGGCGCGCACCTTCAAGTAACATGCCAATACATTAATCCTTTAATTATTGGTTGTTTTGTTTGGGGACTGTCGTATCACTGAAGATACCTGGCTATAATGTTATTTATTCTTTTAACTCCGGATAAAATTTACCTTCGTTTCTTAAATCATGTATTTGCATCTATTACAGATTTGAGGTTAGTTCGCAAAGCCATTACGAAAATTGGCTAATAACATCATGTCCGTCCGTCTGTCTTTCCGCATGGAACAGCGCTGCTCCTACGAGGCAGATTTTTATGAAATTTCGTGTTTGGGATTTTACCAAAATTTGTCAACACATTCTGATTTTGCTTAAAACTATACTGCAATAACGGACGCCTTACTTGAAAACCTACATCCATTTATGATGTTTCACCATGATTTGTCATTACAAACTGTGTTCTCTCTGAGGTGCGTGCTGAGGGCGACGAAAAGTTTGACGATCTAAACATAACAGTCGGGCATGATCGATGGTCATCTCACCGTTGAGGAGATGAGTACATGCAGTGAGATATCTTACCATCTACGAAATGTAGAGTGTTATTGTAAATATGTTGTTAAGATGCACGGACATATGTTACAGTACGTGTTATGTAAAACGTGGAAAGGCACATTTCAAGTACCTTTCTCTTGAGTCTTCTTCAAATAGTCACACATTTAAAATCAAGAATGCATGCACTGCAAGTGTTACATCTGCGGACATTTCCTAACTTGATAACTTTAAGCCTCGAAGCACGTCATAGCACCGGTAATTTCATCCCTTGGATTTGGGTGTTATACGGTTGAAAAGTTCTTTGAAATAATATTGTTTAGTTTCAGGCTTTACATTCCTTGTTTATTATCTGTTTTCATTAGTTCTTTATATTTTTTGTAACGCAGTGTGTTTCTATTAACCAGGGTGGCTGATTTAATTGTAAATTGTTAGTTGTATAATTCATTTTTAGTTATATGACATCCATTGTAAATTGTTGGCATAGAATAAAAAATTGAGGATAGAAAGCTGCTTTCAGCTTTGAAAGAATACTCTTGTTTTCAGTTAAATTTAGTTAAAATTAAAACTGTTATTGCAACTGTCATGCTTAAAGCGTTACACAAACAGTTGAAAGCTGGAAACAGAGGACCCATAAAGATTCATATTTAAATGCTGAAGCTATATTTTCTTTTATTTGTACACAGTAGAGCAGGTTGCACTGATGGAACGTGAAATGTAATTTGATCTGCTAGTTAATATTTTTTCTCCTGAAAGAAGGTTTGAATGCATGTTGCATTATGTAACCACAGCAAATTGATAGCTAGGGTAGCTCTGGACTGGCAGGAGCTCATGTTAAGATCCTGGCAAAGGCCGGCATTTTACTTTCCCTTAGTGACCTCAATAACTTTGGGGCCCAAGCCAGCCTCCAATCCTGTGGGTACTGTTGGGCCTCTTCCTCAGGTTACAGCACCTGAAGCATGGACCTGTCCATTCTGGTGAATCTAACTTCAGTGTACAGGAACTTCACTAACATGCCCCTACTGCACTGTCATGGCATAGTGTGGGAGCATAATTACCTGCTGTACTTAGGCACGGCGTATTGTTTATATTGGTTGCAGAGTTTTGGAACTTGCTGCTTTGGACGTGCTGTACAGTTTTTGAAGAAAATGAAGATGTCATTTTCTTTTATAATGGAGATTTTGTCAAGAACTTTCTTCTGCAGGTTATTTTCCTTGTTTGAATCATTGACCATGGATGTCTTTAGTTGGAAGGAAGTTGTACATTTGATTCCCAATTTGGGAGATATTTCTTTGTATTGTTACTGCACAAGAGTTAATTACAGCACAGTGGTGCAGCCTGCTCTCAAGCTAACATCCTATTTTGTATGCCAGTTTTTCTTAACTGAGCTTGAGTTTATCATTAATGGAACATGTTTACTGGAATGTTGCTTGTTTGCCTGTATTCCGGGCATATGTCTGTTACTTCTCCTTCTGTCATCTTAATGTTTTTTTTGTATTGTGATTAATATTTGTTATGCTGTATGTGATAAATATATATAGATATGTGTGTGTGTGTGTGTGTGTGTGTGGATATAAGCCTTACTCTGTTTTCATATCTTGGAATATGACTGCAGGTTGAATGACCCAGTTTTGTGACATATGAAACAGTGTGTTTATATGTTTTTGTCATAAAGTACATCATGTGAAACAAAAGTGTGGTGGTTTATTTTAGTCTGTGTACATCCACTGTGCTTCACGTGAAGGCCATATTGAACCACAGCAAAGTTCTCACAGACAGCTCATCCAAAAATATTTGTGTGTGTGTGTTGTAACTCATTAAGATCAGTACTTCTTATTTTAAATTTGTCTTACATTATGTACTTAACAAAACATATAATGGAAAATAATTTGTGTTATGCATTATGATATATGTGCTGTTGATTAGCCATGTTAGCAGTAGAGTTGCAGATGAACTCTTTTCATGGCTGCCCAGTAAAGTGCCAAGCAGACACTAGGGGTTGAAATTTAGCTCTACCCATACTCGATCTCAGTGCTAGAAAGAGCGGGTGGCCAACGCCACGCAGTGGCCATCTTACACCGGGAAAGAGACCTATTATCCATTGTACAGGAGACTGGCTGGGCCTTGGGGCCGGTCTCTACGGTTGCAGAAAATCCCACCTCCACCAGGGTTCGAGCCCCGGACCTTCCAGCCTCTAGAAAGTCGCTATACCAACTATATCCCGGCCCCCTCTTTTCATGACAAACGTTAATTTACATAATTTTTTGCCTTATTTTTCCTGAAGATAGAAACGTATTTTTAAACACACTGAACATTGGAAGGTTGTTAATACAAAATAAGACATATTTTAGTCTGAAGTTGAAGCAGCAGTTTTTAACCTGCGTGATGTATTCTTTCTAATGACATGGAACATTTATACGTTATATGGAGGCATTTAATTGCGTTTTCAGTCATTATGTGGCTCTATGGCTAGATGGAATGAGACTGCTTACAATAATTCTTTGCATAAATAATATACAGTATTTACTTTCAGGTTCGTAATACTGTAATTGCCAGTAAAATTAATGTTATGCATAATAGGTTCAGTACAGAATTAAAAGTGATCTCATATTTCGTTCAGGCATTAGTGAAACTGTCAGTTTTGGACCTCCAGTAGAGCATCTGAGTGGCAAATTAACCTGTCACTAGGAGGGCACAAAAATCATTACAGTAAATTGACACTGAGTTCTGTGGTTGTGTTTCCCATTCATTTCTCTAGCTTGTAGGGCGATAAAATGAGTTCTGTACTATATTTTGTTTTATTTAAGTAAATGTATCTTATGTAACATATTGTTTAGAAATATTTTAATTATTATTTCATGATTATGTTTTGGGCTTAAGTTTTTGAAAGGAATGATAAGAATATTAGTACTTCTGATGTCTTCGGGTACTAAAATTTGTTCAGGGTTTCTTTTCAGTGACCATACCGCATTATTCTGAAGCCGAGACTTCATATCTTTCGGTTTTATTAGTTCACCGTTTTCTGTAATGGCAGGGTCAGTTGTACCAAAGGTGGAATGTATAATTGGATCTTTTCTGAATTCTGGTTTCAGTTTCATCCATTCTCCTTTTCAGGCATCTTCACTATTTTGTACTACTGCATGCAATTTCAACCTGGTGCTAGAAGTTAAAACTATATGTTACAGTATGTTTAAAATATAGTATAGCCTTGTGAGTAATATGCATATTGAGTTGTAACTGTATGTAGTTTCAAATGGTTCTTTATAATTTTACTTTCTTTTGAGTCTGATATGTAAAATTTACCTTTTTATGTCAAGATTGAAGTGTGGATTTTACTGTTCAAATTATCATTTGGAACAAATCCTTTGATTTGAATTTTTTGGGGCCATGAGATCATGTAACTGTATGGTAGTGTATTACACCCCATTTGTGAAGGAGTCTGTATCATGAAGTGGCCTCTTCTTTTGGCCATTTCAGGAACTTGACCAAAAATTACCCACATCATAATATTGGCAGCAAACAGAACTGCACATTCCTGAAGTTGCCTGTTGCATATGTAATTAATAGAATAATGTGGTCACATGATGTTTATGCTACTTTGTTGTGGGTTGTGTTATCACCAGCCGAGTTAAGGTGTAGGTGTATAGGGATTATTTATTTATTTATTGTTGTGTTAAAACAGAAGACCCTGTTGAGGCGGTAGGTGGATTTTTATTACTTCTTTTACTGCAAGTGTGCTGTTCCTCGCTAGCCACGTACCTAAAATCTATGGTTATACTATCAGTGGGTGGATTATTCGCGACATCGATAACACACATCAGATTTAATTATGTATGAGCAACTATACTTGGTGAACACCTGTAGTTTACTGTTAAAGTGCCAGTCTAGTTATTCGTGTTTACAATTTCAGTGGTTCAAGGCTCGGCACGTTCATCTTTCTAATTTCCATTACATTCCACGATAGAGTACTGTCATCCACCGACTTGTGTCATCTCGACTCACGCCATTCTGCTGGTACAATATGTAGTTTGCTTCCAGACCCAGTATATAGAGCCAAGTGTGCAAATTAGTACGCATGATGCTGAAAGTTTCTTCAAATTGCCGAACTCATGCTCGACGATCAAGTCTAAGTTCAGAAGGAAATCGCCCTTGAAGAAGCTGAGGAACCTGAAACTGAGCCTAAGCAGAAGATCATGAGGGCTTTGAAGTTGGTTGGGGGCCTTGGTATTAAGGTGTTTGAGGACATTGATTGGAACGAACAATGAGCAGCAAGGATTGGACGATTAACTATGAGGAATCTTGCTTGCTACGAGAAGATTTTGAAGGAGAAGGGGTCTTTTTTGCGTATGAGTTCAGTAGTTGATTTTGTCAAGTCTTCATCAGGGACTCGTTCACCACCACTTGTATCGTTGGTCACTGAAGAGGATGACTCAGATGATCTTCCTGTAGTTCATGAGGAAGCGCATCCTTCTTAAATTGTTATTTGTTTTTCAGATTTAATTTTTTTGTAAATTATTATTAAATTTAAATATACTTTTTCCCTTGGTCAAAACGAATGTTTGGAACAACCCTCCTTATTTTAACGTAATGTTTACGGGGAAGTCTTTCTCGACTTGCGTCGTCGGCCTTGGAACCACCGAAGGCATCTTCGGAGGATGACTGTAGTACAGTACAGGACAGTTAGTAAAGAAGGAAATTTATACTTGTTTCATTGTTATACTTGTCACTGTCAGTGATGTAAATCGGGAAGGATGAACAAGCTTAGCAGATTTCCAAATTTTAGCAGATGTAGGCCTGTGTTTTGATTTTATAATGCACAACCGGGAATATCCGACAGTTTCGAGCTGCAGATGTTGCTTTGTCACTTGTTAAAGTTTTTTTCAGGATTTTGGTACACTGCATCTGCTACATTCAGAAGCCTGCAGAGGTCACAGCAGAAACATCAGAAGTGATTTTCTTGTTTTTTATGTTATTCATACCGTGCCTGTTCATACAGTCATTATATCATACATTGTTTGCACTCTGTGATACACCATTTATGGAATACATCAACTTCTGCGTGTTTTGGCATGGGGGTGCCAACCTCAAGGAGTCATTACAACAAAGTTATATAAGCCAACATGTCAGTCTAGGTTCTGACATGCCAATCTATGTTCTGCTTCGAGCAGAGCAGAACCTAGATTGAGATGTTGGCCTTTATACCTTTGTTGTAATGACTCCCTGAGGATGGTATATTGATTATCCGAATGGTGTTCATTTTGGCTTAAATTATAGTGAATGGATGGACTGATTAACATCCTCCTGCCTAAGCCAGAGATCTGTTGAACGTGGCAGCACTACTCTAAAAGATTTTTTTTGTGCCTCAGTTGAGCGGTAACCATCCCTAAATTGGATTATTGGTTTGCTGTTCGTTTAGCAGTCTCCAAAGACAACTGATCATGAAGCTATTAAAATAGAGCCTTAAAGTGCCTTATGTGGTATGAAGGACCCAGGATAGCGTAGTCGGTATGGTGACTAGGTTGCAGGCTGGACAATCATGGGTACTAATTCTGGCAGGGGCAAGAGATTTATGAAGCCCCAAAATGTCCAGTTGGGCTTTTGGTGATGATTGAGCCTCCTGTTCAGTAGGTACTGAGGGCTCTTTTCCCAGGAGTAATTATTCATTTGTGTGTATGAGATTTTAACTGTTCCTAAGGAAATTAATTTAGATGTATGTGTTACTTCTCATCATTACTAGCATGCTTTCTACCTGTTTATTTACTATGGTTCTTTTAATGATATGGTCAGTATCCCAGACTCTGAAATAGTATGGTGATTGGTGAATATTGAAGTGGAAAAAATGTGGAGGGAAGTGGTCTTGTCCTAATCTGAGGCGCTATTTGGCATTTACTTGGAGGGATAGTGTAAAACCATGGAGAGCTTCAGTGATTTTCTACCTTATGGTAAAGATCTGAACTGATCATCTCCCTGGTACAAGTCAGAAGCATTACTCCTTAAACCAACTTGCTCAGAGCTTCTTGTCAGTAAGGACACTTAATAAAGCAGATGTACTTGGAACATGATACAGTATATGTATATATATGGTTTGGTATTGGATTTAATAAAAACAGCTAATATTCAGAAACAAAATTTATTACTAATTTTGGAGACTACCATGTCAGTAATGACAGTGTACTTATTTCTGTGATGAATAATATTGTGTGTTTTTACCATAGTCACCTCAACAAAACCACCACATATGAGGATCCTCGCAAAGACTGGACAGAAGAGCCACCACAACCAAGACAGGTGGAACTCACACGGCACCAAGAACTGGGCTTTGGATTTGTGGCAGGCAGTGAGAAGCCTGTGATTGTAAGGTATAGTTTCAAAGAAAGTTTTATATTTTCAGTTGATTCATGATATGCCACATGCAATTTGAATAATATATTCCCAGCCTAGAAGGGGCTATAATGAGTTTTTTATTTGGTTCAGAATTGTATTTTGATACCCTGCCTTCTTGTGTAAGCAAATTTCGATAGAGTGTATTGTTGCTTCTTAGCTTTTGTAGCTTCAGTGATGGTGTGAGAATTTGAACTAATTAACGGGGCTTATAATAATTGCTCAACTTGATGGTAATAGCATGAAATGTGGGTTCTGTAACAACAGGATGTGACTCTTTTGACCAGCCAGATAACTGTCAACTGATTACGGAATGAAGATCCCCGCAGCATGAAATCTTACTTCATTTCGTTGTCTGTATGCTGAAGTTGCATCAAACTGTACTTAAAATTGTTATGTGTAATTCAGTTGTGCTGTGTTGCAGGTTTGTTACAGAGGGAGGACCAAGTGTGGACAAGTTGCAGCCAGGCGACCAGATCCTCAACATAAATGGAGAGGATGTTAAAAAAGCTCCTCGTGACCATGTGATCCAGCTAGTGAGATCATGCAAGGAAACAGTGAGGCTCACAGTTTGCCAGCCACCCCTTGACAATGTAAGCTGCTTATTAACACAGACTATGCAGGATTGGGCCTATTCCCAAACTGTGAGCCTTCCAGTTTATAACTACTTGCAAAGCCAAATCAAAGAGGAGAATGTTGTGATACATGTTTATAAAATTTGGTGCAACCTGTGCATGTCCTGTATATAAGTTGATTATAATGTTGATATTAAATATTGTTGATGTATTGCTGCAGTCGGCCCGCAAGTCAGCATTACTGAGTGCAGCCAAGAAAGCAAAGCTGAAAACCAATCCATCTCGAGTGCGATTTGCTGAAGGAGTTGTTGTGAATGGCTCCCCTCTGTTTGCAGTAAGTAATGGAACTGTATAAATTTAAGCTGCGAGTTTTTACTTTAAATTAGTTTGTTGGTGTGATTAAATCAAAGATGCAGTAGATATGATGATGTCTTGGGCATGCTGTGTGTGTTGTGAAGCTGCCTCTTCAAGCATCTCATTTGCTCACTCTGATCTCCCTGAGCATCTTTTTCATTTTGCATTTCAGGAACATTTTAATGAATCTTGATTTTGAGATTCAGTAAGTTGATCGCAGATTATTATTTCTCACTTGATGTCCACTTCATGCATTCATTGTTACCTATACTTATGACCTTTGAAATATTTAAAACAATTTTAGCACTTTTTACCTTCAAAATATTTAAAAGAAATATAGCACTTTTTCAAGGCAAATACTCAAAGTGTGAGTATGTGCCTTTAAAGTTATGCTGTAAGGTTGTCTGATATGTTAACCACAGGATTGACCGTTAGTACCTTTTATTATGACTTTTAAGTATTTTGAACAGTGCATTCAACAGCAACATAAGTATTTATATTGTGCCTTTACATTTTGTACAAGAACACATACTATAACATTGTCCTGTGTCTTAGCAGCAGAATTAATTATTGCTACATTTATGGCTTTTGCCATATTTTAAAAAATTCGTGCAACAAACAATCTAATTGAATATATTCTTGGTTTTGAGGTTGTGGGAAGTGTTGAAAATTCTAGTTTTTTATGTGCCTTTTTAGTGTTTTCCACAACACACTCTAAGATTACTTATGATAGCACCACCAGATGGCAGCTGTCCAATAGATTAATTAACACTGAAGACACCAAAGTTACAGTGTTAAAGGTATGGTGAAAACAAAAGAAAATCAGGATGGACTATAAATCTGTTGCTAATATATAGACAAAAATGTACAACTTTCACTTGTTTTCTGTGTATCTTGATAGTGTAATGTTAATTCCATCTGTTGGACAGCTGGCATCTCAAGCTGCTGTCCTATGTAACACTATTGTAAACTTGGCATCCTCATAACCCATGTAATCACTCACAAACTAAGCTCTGTTACAATTGTGGCTTTCTGTAACCATGGCAGCTCAGCTGTTATTCAATTTGTCAGTCCTTCACCCGCTCACACCAAGGGTATTATGTCAGGTTGATTCTGCACACTTGCTTTGCCTGATCCTTGACCTCACATTTAAGCATGTACACAATGTTTTACAAACCATGTCTCTTTCAGAAGTAAAGAAATATGATATTTTAAGTTCTAGTTCTAATAATTATTACCTTATCTGGTACTTCTAGCCATCAACATTCTCACTAGGAGATTCTTCTGTGCCATTTATGCCAAATGTGCTGAAAGTGTTCCTTGAGAATGGACAAACCAAGTCATTCAAGTATGACTCAAACACAACAGTGCATGATGTGGTGGAGTCCCTGCAACAGAAACTTTGCATCAAAGCAGTGGAACATTTCTCACTGGTGGTGGAACATGTCAAGAGCTTGAGAAGAAACAAACTAACTCTCCTGGATCCTCAGGAACCTCTTGCAAGGGTAAGCAAATTTTAGATACTGAAATTATGAGGTACGTAAGAATCCATGTGCTCATTCCAGATCTGAATTTTTTCAGCCTCACATTTGTAAGTACGAGGGGCATTCAAGTCAAACCGGGACTTTTAATTTTACAGGTATAAAAAGGGATGCTAGCATGGCGGTACTACACATAGTAGTAAGTGGCAAGTATGTCCTATTACTGATAGGCGGCGCACATGTCGCGGGCCAGTCCAGAGATCGTTAATCAAGATGGCAGACAACAGTGTTAGTGCGTGCATGGAACAGCGTGTGGTGATGAAGTTTCTTGTGAACGAAGGCGTAATACCTGTGGATATCTACAGACGACTTCAAGCACAGTATGGTGATGAGACACTCAGCCGTGGTGGTTCCCAGCCCACAGCAGTCATTCCTGTAAACATTCAGCACGTGGAATGCCTGATCCTGGATAATCGATGCATAACCTGTCCTGAAATTGCACAAGAGACGAATCTTTCTGTGGGAACGGTGAACACAATCGTTCACGAATATTTGCATTTTTGAAAAGTTAGTGCATGCTGGGTACCAAGACAGATTTCCGCTTTTGACCGGCACAGAAGAGTTGAAGGCTGCACTGAGTTGAAGGAGCATTTTGACAGGGAAGGCCAGGATTTTCTGGATCGCATCATTACATGTGATGAAACCTGGGTACATCATTTCACTCCGGAATCAAAACGAGCGTCAAAGCAGTGGAAGCATGCGGATTCACCACCACCAAAAACATTTCGAGCAATTGCGTCTGCAGGTAAAGTGATGACAAGTGTTTTCTGGGACAAATGTGGCGTTATTCATGTGGATTTTCTACCCCATGGTGCCACTATCAACAGTGAATATTACTGTAATGTTCTGAGTGATGTGCATATGCATCTGCGGAAAAAACGGCCTGGTTTGATCACTAAGGGCATCCTGTTTCTCCAGGACAACGCACGAGCTCATACTGCTCACCGCACTACGTGCACATTACAGCAACTCGGCTGGGAGGGATTGCCACATCCTCCTTACAGCCTGGACCTCGCTCTGAGTGATTTCCACCTGTTTGGAACCCTAAAGGAGTTCCTCGGAGGTCAGCATTTCAGCACTGATGATGAAGTGAAGCAGGCTGTCCTAGGATGGTTCAGCCATACTGACAAATCTTTCTATGCTGAAGCTTTCCAGGCATTAGTTAAACGCTGGGATAAGTGTATAAATGTAGCAGAGGAGTATGTCAAAAAATAAATGCAGTTTCCACTCCTTGAAATTTGTTCTTTTATTTTATAAACTCAAAAGTCCTGGTTTGACTTGAATGCCCCTTGTATAAATACATATTTATGGAATGCTGATTAGGCACAGAAATAACTTCCATTCCTCTGTAATGGTGAAAATTACAAAGAAGTGCATTTGATCACAAATATATGGGTGCTTTGATTCCAGTTTATTTAACAACACCTTTTCCACTGTGTATATTACATAGAATAAAACACAAAATGGAAAGGGCATAGAAGAAAGCTGTTGTATGGCAATTTAAGATGCTATACCAGTATGTGCTTGGCTGGCCAATGACTTCAACTTCAGCATTTTTTTTGACAGCATTATCTTTGCTGATAGTAGAGCTACTGCAAAAGAGTTTCAGTTTATTCTTTGTGCTGCTGTTTGGTTCTGTTACAGATAGCTGCAAGGCCTGGTTCACACAATTTGCGGTGTCTCTTCAGAGTTGCATTTGTACCAAGAGATGCGTGTGACCTTGCACAGAGGGATTTGGTAGCATTTGAGTACCTGTATATGCAGGTGAGTAACGTTGTTGTGTTTTCCACTGTCACATTGGTGTGATATAACATTATATATGAAATTCTGTTCTCCATCAGTCTGGTATTGCTAATGCTCTAAAGTTTAAGTTATTTTACACTACAGGTCAGTTACTGTAGAACCCCTTTTTAAGATTTTTATAGGGGACAAGCATTTTTTTTTTTGCTTCTCAAATTGAGAAAACTCTTACATGGGGTTTGTGTTAGAATCAAACTGAAAATTACTACTGTGATTATAGAGAAATTATATTCACTGTAAATTTCGACCTAATGAAGTTTTTCTTCAACCCATTTTATATTAATATTTCTAAATGTGTTGGATGTGTCATGAAAGGAAAAACATTATATATAAATTAAGATTAGGGTTTCTTTCTTTCTTGTATGAGTCCATTCTTCAGGCAGCGTGATGTGTGTGGCCAACCTTAAGATAGCTTATGTCCATAATTCATGTTCAAACAGTAAGTGTTGATCATCTTAAGTTGTGACATCCCCGTTGTGTTAGATAATATGATGGTACAGGGTAGTACAGTCAAACACAACTAATAATGTGGCGTAGTATTTATTGCTAAGACTACATGTTTCGGCCCTTTCACTGGGCCATCATCAGGTCTCAAATTGTGCCTTGGAGGAGACTATACAGTGTATTGAATGCAATGACATCTCGTTGGTAGCGTAACCATTGACAATATTGGGATAACCTATTATAAAGATTAAGATCAAGATCGCAGGTTGTATCAGGTTTGGGTGTTCTGTAAGAGAAGTGGGCATGGTATGGAGCAATGGAGTGGGTGGTTAATAGGAATAGGGAGGTACGTGGCGGTTGCAGGCCAGATATGCATTCGGTGAGGTTTCCTCAGTGTTGTTGGTGGGAGGCCGCCCAGTAGGCCTGGGAAATGACATCGTAACCACGGGGGCTATATGCCGTGATATAGATGTAGTGATGGATAAATATTTACTATTCTAATTACCCCGGGGGGTATATGCTGTAATATAGAATGTAGAAATGTCTGTAGTGCTCGTGAATTGGACGGGTATATTCTAATTCAAAGCATGAAGTCGGCTCTCTGTTCTAGATTGTCCCAGAATTGGGGTGCAGTGCACTTGGGTTGGGCAGTGAGAATGCTGAGAGTGGCGTGAGTAGAGCTGTCCACTGTGGTGGGAAGCGGCGTACACGTTTTAGAAGTCAGGCGTAGTGAGTGAGCTGGCTTTCCTCCTGTGGGAATATAAGTGTGTGTTTAACAGCCTGGAGAATTGTGTGTGTGGGATAAATAGTTTGGAGTAGAGAATCCAATTACTTACATGTGAAGCAGTGTAGAAGAAGAATATCTGCCGTTTGCGTTCGTAAAAATAATCCCTGGAGTGTGGTGAAGATTTCACTGGTAAGCACACGCCAAGATAGTGCTTGCCAGTGAAATCTTCGCCACACTCCAGGGATTATTTTTACGAACGCAAACGGCAGATATTCTTCTTCTACACTGCTTCACGC
>Ga0209628_10002328_pt1 | contig 12841 bp, 13 predicted proteins | sample TergutCu122P4_FD_187285 | JGI IMG/M metagenome (GOLD analysis project Ga0209628, IMG submission 187285) | Cubitermes ugandensis P4 segment gut microbial communities from Kakamega Forest, Kenya - Cu122 P4 (SPAdes) (version 2) | ecosystem: Host-associated > Arthropoda: Insects > Digestive system...
CGCCGCGGTGGCCGATGCGCACCGACAGGCTCATCTCGATGGCCCGCAGATGCTCGTCCAACGGCCCGCACAAATGGGCCAGGCGCTGGTTGTGGGCAGGGGTGAAGGCGTGACGCAGGATCATGGGGGGATTGTGGCGGAAGAAGGTTGGGCATGGCTTGCTGCGGAGATGGCAAAGGCAGACCCGAGTGCGTGGCCGGATACAGATGTTGGCCAAATTTCGCTTGCTACCGTACTCTGTTGACCGTTTCGCAAAACATGACAGTCTTCTCGGGGGGAGGCCATCATCGTAAATTTTGCGGAGGTCAATAGGCCAGCATACGGCTCAGAGTTTGGAGAACTTGCGCAAGGCTTCCGTGAACGAAAGCCCCTTGCGGATTTCTTCGCTGGCCTGCCTGTCCTGCCGCTCCAGCTCACAGGCGCGTTGGGCAACTTCTGCTGCCCGATTCAGCGGGACGACGACCAGACCACTGGCGTCTCCAATGATGATGTCGCCCGGGTTCACAGGCATGCCGTCAATCTTGACGGTGGTGTTGATTTCGATAACTTTCACTCGCGTTTTTCCCGAGAGCGGAACCACGTGGCGCGAAAAAACGGGAAAGCCCTGCTCAATGATTTCGTCCGCATCGCGCACGCCGCCGTCCACAACCAGTCCGGCGACGCCGTTGTGCACAGCGGCTACCGAGGCCACGCCGCCCCATGTGGATACTTGCTGACCACCGTTGTCAATGACGACGACATCGAGCGGCCGGCACATGTCGATGACGGTACCCAATCCGAACTCGGATGCCTTGTACGCGTTCTTTGCCCCAGTCACCTCCTTGACGGTGAGCGCTGCACCGACAAATCGCATCCCCGGTGCGACGGGCCGCAGATTCAGGCCGATGCTGCCAATGCTCAAGTCATCAAGCACATTGCCGATGGTGCTGGTGGCCAGACCCTTGAATGCGTCGATCAGTTCAGGGGATGTGTCCGGGCGGGTTCCTTGTCGGATAGACATTTGTGTTCTGCTCCAAATTGATTGATGATGGGGTAGACGGTACAATAAAGAAATAAAAATTTCAATGGATGAATTGCTAATTTTGTCGGTTGAAGTTTTTTGCAAAATCAAACGAAAGGCAACCTGCAGGCAGAGATAGGCTCTGCGCGGCTTGGCTGTCAAAGTGCAAGGAGACACTAGTATGCGCGGATCCCGACGAACCCTGCTTAAGCGGTTGTCCGCTGGAGTTCTGGCGGGGGCTTTGGCGCCGCAGGCTTTTGCATCAAGCGATTGGCCGCGCAAGCCGGTCAGGGTCATCGTACCTTTCACGCCAGGAGGATCGACCGACATTGTTGCAAGACTCGCCGCCGAGGACATGGGACGCAAGCTGGGACAGATTTTTGTGGTGGACAACCGTCCTGGTGCGGGCGGGAATCTGGGACTGGAGGCGCTGGCCAGATCGAACAATGATGGCTACACGATCGGCATAATCACTACGGCGCACCCTATCAACAGCTGGCTATACAAGAATCCGGGCTATGACCTCAAGACCAGCTTTTCGCCGATTGGTTTTCTGCAGGAAGGTCCCATCATGCTGGTGGTTCATCCCAGTTTGCCGGTCAATTCGCTGTCCGAGTTCATTGCGTATGCGAGGGAGCGTCCGGGCAAACTGAACTTCGCCACATCGGGTACCGGAAATTCGACCCACATGGCCGGTGAACTGTTTTGTCAACGTGCGCAGATAAAGATGACGCATGTGCCGTACAAAGGCAGCGCCCCCGCGATTGCGGACGCCATCGCCGGTGTGTGCGAGCTCAGCTTTGATACCATGATTTCGGCGCTGCCGCATGTGAAGGCGGGCAAGCTCAAGGCGCTTGCCGTGACGACCGGCAAGCGCTCACCGATGACGCCGGATGTGCCTTGCATCGCAGAAACCATTCCCGGCTTCGATGTGTCGGCCTGGAACGGTATGGTGGCGCCAGCAGGCACGCCGAAGGAAATCATTGGCAAGCTGCACCAAGCGATGCTTGAAGCGCTGGCCGCGCCCAATGTGGTCAAGCGTTTTGCGGAGATGGGTGTGACGTCCCGTGCCATGCAACCTGAAGAATTCCAGCGTTTCATTCTTCAGGATGCGGACATGTGGGGCGAGACAGTGCGAGCTGCGCACATCGCCATCGAGTAAAGACTGTTGTGCCGTGCCGCTTCGGAAGGAGAGGCGGTGCGTATCAGCGAAACACATAAATCAAGGAGATAGAAATGAAAGTGAATCGACGTTCCGCCATCACGGCAGGATTGATTTTTGCCACGGCTGCAATGAGTTTGACGAGTGCACCATCGTACGCAAAGGACGAGGCGCCGGCCAACTATCCGACCTCGCCGGTGACATTTCTCGTGCCCTACGCCGCAGGCGGCCCCACGGATTTGGTGGCTCGCCAACTGGCCTTTGGCCTGAGCAAGCTGTGGGGGCAACCTGTGGTGGTGGAAAACCGTGTCGGCGCCAGCGGCATCGTGGCCCTGACGGCGTTGGCGCGCGCCCCATCGGACGGCTACACACTGGGTGTCATGGTGTCGCCGGTAACGGCTATCGCGCCGCTCACGCAACCCAGTTTTCCCTACGACGTGACCAAGGATTTCACAGCGGTATCCGATGTGGTGGACTACGCGCTGGTACTGCTTGCCGGCCCGCAGACCAAGGCAAAGAGCCTCAAGGAACTGGTGGAGTTCGCCCAGAAAAATCCGACCGCCGTTACGTACGGTTCTTCGGGTATTGGCGGAACCAATCACTTGGCCGGTGAATTGTTCTCGCGTTCAGCCAACGCGCCCATGCTGCATGTGCCCTACAAGGGTAATGCACCGGCATTGAACGATGTGATGGCAGGGCAAATCAGTTTTGTTTTTGCCCAAACGGATGCTGCTATCAGCTTCGCCAAGAGCGACAAGATTGTTGCATTGGGCATTACTTCCAATGTGCGCAACCCTGCGCTGCCCAACGTTCCCACAATGGAGGAAAGCGGTTTCAAGGGGGTGGATGTGAGCGGCTGGACAGGCGTGCTGGGTCCGGCCAAACTGCCGCCTGCGGTGTTGAAAAAATTGGAAGACAGCATTGCCGTGGTCAAGAAGACGCCTGAATTCAAGGAAAAGATGGAGTCACTTGGCTTTGTGATCACCGGAACATCTTCCGCCGACTTCACCCAGCGCGTACGCAAGGAACGGGATTTCTGGAAGGCGAAAATCACGGAAACAAACATCCAGCTCCAATGAACTTAGACAAACTCTTATCGGTGGGGGACTTCGAGCGTGCGGCCAAGGCGATATTGCCGCGTGCGGTGTTCGGGTACGTCAACGGAGGCACGGAAGACTGCCTGACACTCGAAGCCAACAGGAACGCGTTCCGCTCGGTTCAATTTCGTCCGCGTGGTCTGGTGGGTGTGTCCGAGCGAACGCAAACCGTGGAACTGTGGGGGCGCCAGTTCCAACATCCATTCGGGATTGCGCCAATGGGTGTAACCGCCATGTGCCGTCACAGGTGCGAGTGGGATCTTGCCAAGGCTGCGTCAGATGCGCAGATTCCGTTTGTCCTGAGCGGCCTGTCCACGCTTGCGATGGAGACGGTGTGCAAGGCGGATGCGGATTTTTGGTACCAGGGTTACATCCCAGGAGACAGGGATGTCATCCAGCCGCTCATGCAGAGGTTGCAGGCCAATGGCGTCAATGTTCTGGTCGTGACCATTGACACTCCGCTAGGCGCCAATCGGGAGAACAACCAGCGCAACGGTTTCACCATTCCTTTCAGATTCGGCGGCAGCTTGCTCTGGGACGGCATGTTGCACCCACGCTGGTCCGCCAATGTGTTTGCCCGCACATTGCTCACCGATCGCGGTATACCGCGCTTTTGCAACGTGATTGCAGACCCGCGCGGCTACCGCATCACGGAAGAGCCCCAGGGCGGTTTTCGCAATGGCCGCGACCGGCTCGACTGGTCGCACCTGGCGTGGATGCGCGAAACATGGCAGGGGCGCATTGTCCTCAAAGGCGTGGCGCACCCTGGCGATGCGCAAATTGCCGAAAGGATGGGGCTGGATGGGGTGATCGTCTCCAACCATGGTGGACGCCAGCTCGATGGTGCGCAAGCGTCCCTGGATGCGTTGTCCGATGTGGTGAGAGCGGTTTCTTCCGCATTCCCGGTGATGGTTGATGGCGGCTTTCGCCGTGGCACCGACATTCTCAAGGCCATCGCGCTTGGGGCGCGAATGGTGTTTCTCGGGCGCCCGTTTCTTTATGGCGCATCCGTTGCGGGGCAGGCTGGGGTTGCGCGTGTCATCGACATTCTGGGAACCGAGATTGACCGCAATCTGGGACTGTTGGGCTGCCGGAATGTGCGTGAACTGAACAGTGACTTCATCGTATCCAGAGCCGTTTGATTCCTTGACTCAACGTGCATCCACGCGCAAAACGAGTGCCTCAAGGCGGGAGCGGTCTTCCAGCAAGGCATGTGCCTGGGCAGCATCACGCAGCGGGAACTCCAGACACTTGTGACTTTTCAAGCCACCTTCCAGGTAGGTTTCGAAGAAACATTTGGCGGCATTGCGCAACAGCTGGGGCGTCCGAACATATTGAAAGACGCTGGGACGGGAGAGCGCGTTGGATTTTGGAAAAAGTATCGACACTTCGAACGCCGGCACTGGACCCGACGCCTGTCCGTAGTTTGCCAAGTGCCCGAAGGGCGCCAGACATTCCAGCGAGCCGAAGAAGGTGTCTTTGCCCACTGCGTCGTATGCGACCTGGACGCCAGCGCCGCCAGTGATTGCGCGCACACGCGCGACGAAATCTTCTTCACGATAGAGCACCGCCGAATGACAGCCAGCGGCGAGTGCCAGCGGCACTTTGTCGGCGGAACCTATGGTCCCGATCACGTTGGCGCCCAGATGCATGGCCCACTGGCACAGGAAGGTGCCGACACCACCCGCCGCTGCATGCACAAGCACCCAGTCGCCTCGCTGGATGGGATAGACGCGCTGGACCAACATTTGCGCGGTCAGTCCTTTGAGAAGGATGGATGCAGCCGTGGTGTCGGAGATGGCGTCCGGCAGCGGCACCAGCAAATTCGCATCGATGGTACGCCGCTCCGAATAAGCGCCGTACTGGCGCGTGATGTAGGCAACACGATCTCCCGGTTTGAAGTCGCGGACGTTGGCTCCCACGGCTTCGACGATGCCAGCTGCCTCCAGTCCTGGAATTCCAGGCAGCGCCAGTGTCTTGTACAACCCGGATCTCACGTAAGCATCGTGATAGTTCACGCCGACGGCTGTGTGCTTCAGCAATACTTCGTGCGGTTGCGGCTCGGGTACCGTCACCGGCTCCCATTGAAGAACCTCGGGGCCACCTGTGGCATGCATGACAATGGCTGAAGCCATGGAATTTCCTGTGTCGCAGTGAGTTGAATTACATCGTGCCGGGATAGGCGCCGCCGTCAATCAGCAGGTTTTGCGCAGTGATGTAGGCAGCCTGCTGGCTGCAAAGAAATGCGCAAGCGGCCCCGAACTCGTCGGCCCGTCCGAAACGTCGTGCAGGAATGGCATCGATACGGTTGGCGGTATAAGTGCCCAAATCCATGTTGGCCTGTTTTGCACCGGCGACGAGGTTGGACTTGAGCCGATCCGTGTCGAAGGTGCCGGGCAAGAGATTGTTGATGGTGACGCCACTGTTAGCCACCTGCCGCGCCAGCCCGGCAACAAAGCCGGTGAGTCCACTGCGAGCGCCATTGGACAAACCCAAGTAGGGATTTGGCGCCTTGACCGTCGTGCTGGTGATGTTGACGATTCTGCCCCATCCGCGCGACATCATTGCGTCCAGCGTGCAGCGTATGAGTGCGATCGGGGTGAGCATGTTGGCGTCCAGGGCCCGATGCCAGATCGTGTCATCCCATTCGCGAAAATCTCCTGCAGGCGGGCCTCCCGCATTGGTGACGAGTATGTCGAACGAACCTTTCGTGCCGCCAGGCAGATTCGCGGCAGCAGCCAATGCGCTGGCTCGGCCGGACTCGGTGGTAATGTCTGCTGCGACGGCTTCGACGGTTACCTGCCCCAGCGATTTCAGGCGCTCGGTCGCCGCCCGAAGAGGGGGTTCGTTGCGCGCCACGATCACCAGATGTACGCCAGCTTGTGCCAGCGCGTGGGCGCAGGCGTAGCCCAACCCCTTGCTTGCGGCGCACACCAGTGCACGCTTTCCGGAAATGCCCAAGTCCATGGTTTTTTCTCCTTGATTGGATGGTGTTGCATGCCGGCACGTCATCGCAAGGAAGGTGTCTTGCGTGCTGCCCACGATGAACCATCAAAATAAAAATTACTGTTTGTGAAATTTAAATTTTACTATTACAATCTTGTCGTAAAAGAGCCTCTATCGAGAGGCAAGATCAAGGAGATACCCACATGCTGATTGAAATTATCTTGCTCGAAGGGCGCAGCGACACACAGAAGAAGCGTCTGTTCGAAGAAGTAACCACGGCGGTGCACACATCGCTGGGCATGGATCCCAAGAGCGTGCGTGTGGTGATTCAGGAGACGTCATGGCATCACTTCGCGGTCGGTGGCGTGCCCAAAGCGCCTTTCCCCGCATCTGCATGACCCGGGGCATTCATTTGGAGAACTGCCCGATGCCTATCCTCAAAGTCACCATGGTACAAGGCGCCACCGCCGAAGAAAAGATGGCGCTATTTCAGAACCTGTCCGCCGCCGTGCAGCGGGCCGTGCAGGCTCCCGCCGGAAACATCCGAATCATTCTCAATGAGATACCGCCTGCGAACTGGTGGCATGCCACGCAGCAGCCCTTGATTCATTCCGGGGACGCATCTTCGCCCCATTCATTCACGACATCATCCAAAAAGCAATGAGCGCAAATTCATCCGTCAACACTTCGGCCTTGCGGCCCCGTACGGGCGCGCAGATTCTGGTCGATCAACTTCGTATCCATGGAATCAACCATGTGTTCTGCATTCCGGGGGAAAGCTATCTCGCCGTGTTGGACGCATTGCACGGCACCAGCATCAACGTGACGGTTTGCCGTCAAGAAGGCGGAGCCATGATGATGGCGGAGGCGCATGGCAAGTTGACCGGGCGGCCTGCCGCCTGTTTTGTCACGCGCGGCCCGGGCGCGACCAACGCCACGCCGGGGATTCATATCGCTTCACATGATTCCACCCCCGTGCTGGTGTTTGTGGGCCAGATCGAGCGTGGCATGCGTGAACGCGGTGCATTGCAGGAACTGGACTATCGCGCCGCTTTCGGTCACTTTGCAAAGTGGGTCACGGAGATTGATGATGCATGCCGCATCCCGGAGGTCGTGTCGCGCGCGGTTCATACCGCCATGTCCGGCAGACCCGGTCCGGTCCTGGTTGCATTGCCGGAGGACATGCTCGTGGACCGTGCCCAATGCGCTGATGCTCCGCCGGCGCAGGAGGTGCAGGCATACCCCGGCACCGATCAGATGGCCACGGCGCTAGAGCTTCTGGCACAGGCAAAGCGTCCTTTGGCGGTACTCGGAGGCACTCGCTGGAACGCCGATGCCGTAAACATCTTTGCACAATGGGCCAAGGCCTCGAAGCTGCCCGTGACCGTTTCGCTGCGCCGTCAGATGCTGTTTCCAACGTCCAACGCGTCATTTGTCGGCGATCTGGGTTTCGGCGCCAATCCGGCGCTGGTGGAGCAAGTCAAGCAGGCTGATCTCATCTTGCTGATTGGCAGCCGGATGTCCGAAATACCCAGCCAAGGCTACACCTTGCTGGACATTCCAACGCCAAAACAAAAGCTTATCCATGTGTTTCCCGATGCGGCTGAAATCGGGCGCGTCTACGTGCCCACGCTAGGCGTCTGCGCAACCCCTGCCGCATTTGTCGAGGCGCTTGGCGCCAAGCCTTTGCCCGCGTCGGACTCGCGGTCAGCCTACACGAGCAATTTGCGCACCATCTATGAAAAGTGGAGCCGCACCGATACGGTTGTCACACCCGGCGCATTGCAAATGTCGCAAGTGATGGAGCACCTCAACAAGGTGCTTCCGCGCGATGCCATCGTGTGCAATGGCGCGGGTAACTATGCGACCTGGATTCATCGCTTTTACCGCTTCGACGCATTTGGCACGCAACTGGCGCCAACATCGGGGTCGATGGGCTATGGCGTGCCTGCAGCAGTGGGAGCCAAGCGGATATTCCCGGACAAGACCGTAGTCGCATTCGCTGGTGATGGTTGTTTTCTGATGAATGGTCAGGAGTTCGCGACGGCTGTTCAATACAAATTGCCCATCATCGTTATCGTGGTGGACAACGGCATGTACGGAACGATCCGCATGCATCAGGAGAGGGAATATCCAGGCCGTGTGAGCGCCACCGAGCTGCGCAACCCTGACTTCGCCGCGTACGCTCGCGCCTTTGGTGGTCATGGTGAGCGTGTTGAGAAAACCGGGGATTTCGCCCCCGCGTTCGAGCGGGCGTTGGCATCGGGACAACCAGCTATTTTGCACTGCGTGATCGATCCGGAGGCTATTAGCCCGACTTTGACGCTCTCGCAGATACGTGAGTCCGCGTTGGCCGCAGGTCGAGGCTGCGCCTGAACCGCAGTGGGAGGATACGGCCATGAAACCAACAACTGCAATAACAGCCGTGCAGCGCAATCTCATTGGGAGTGAGTGGTGCGAGATGGGCGATGCCATTCAGCGCATCAATTCGGCGGACACGCGGGAAACTGCCGGTTTGTACGCGCGGGGCGGCATAGCTGAAGCGGAGCTTGCGGTGGCCGCAGCGCGTGCGGCGTTTTCCCGCGCGGGCAAATACTTTATCTAATTACGCAGCGACATTCTTGCGCGAACCGCACACGAATGTCCATGCGGTCATCAAAACGCATACACATCCGCGTAACTTCGCTTTCCATCAATTCAAGGAGACAGAAAATGAAAAAGTTGATCAGTGATCTTTGCCTGCTGCTGTTGGCGGCTGTGCTTGTGACTTCGGCGCATGCCGCAGATTACCCCCAGCACAGTATTCGCATTGTTGTCCCATTTGCTGCTGGCGGCATTACCGACGTGATGGGGCGCACGATCGCAACCCATCTCAGCGCCGAGCTCGGGCAGCCCGTCATTGTTGACAACATGCCCGGAGCAAGCGGCATGATCGGCTGTGAGGCAGTTGCCAAGGCAGTGCCGGATGGCTATACCTTGTTGATGGCCGGCATTGCTCCTCTGGGAACGAACCCCGTCATGTATCGGCAGATCCGCTATGACCCGATCAAAAGCTACGAGCATATCGGTCTCGTGGCCAAGCAACCGCTGGTTGTGGCGGTCAACAGCAAGGTGCCCGTGAACAACATTCAGGAGCTGGCAGCCTATCTGAAAAAACGCCCGCAAGGAGATATGTTCTATGGCACCTCGGGTAGCTCTTATCAACTAATTACCGAAGCGTTCAATGCACAATTGGGTGTAAAAATGACGCATGTTCCCTTCAAGGGATCGAGCCCTGCAATCGCTGCGCTGCTGGGTGGGCAGATCGGCTTCATGATTGATCCTTACTCCACCATGGGGCCGCTGGTGAAGGACGGAAAGATCAAGGCACTGGCGTTGACCGCCGACAAGCGTTCCGACGTTGCACCGCAACTGCCCACGGTAATCGAGGAAGGTATACCGGGGTTTGAGGCATCTTCCTGGCAAGGGTTGCTCGCTCCTGCGGGCACGCCTAAAGAGATCGTGCAGAAGCTGAATGCCGCGCTGGTGAAAATTCTCGCATCCAACGAAATCAGGCAGAGTTTTGCTGCATCGGGTGTGCAGCCTACTCCCTCGTCGCCTGATGAGTTCCGTCGTTTCATTCTTGCCGAGAATCAACGCTGGAAGAACGTAGCTGCTGCTGCCAATATCCTGCCAGAAGATTGACGGGGTCCGCGCACATGCAACTCTATGCAGAACGCCCTCAGCGGCGCATGAGCGAGCAGGCAGCGGCAGAATTCCAGGTCGAGTTCGGCGATCAATTCACGCAAAGCATGGCTGTGCGCGAGCAACATGGGACGGACGAATCCCCGTACCCGGTATGCCCGCCAGATGCAGTTTTGTTCGCGACTAGCACCGAAGACGTGGTGCGTGCAGTACGTTTGTGTCAGCGCTGGAAAATTCCGCTTGTTCCTTTTGGTGTCGGATCTTCGATGGAGGGGCACATCTTGCCGATTGAAGGAGGCATCACGCTGGATCTCTCGCGCATGAATCAGATTGTCGCCGTGAATGTGGAAGACGCCACGGTGACGGTTCAGGCGGGTGTGTTGCGCCAGCAGCTTAATGATGAGATTCGGCATACGGGGTTGTTCTTTCCGGTCGATCCCGGTGCCAATGCATCGATCGGCGGAATGGCCAGCACACGTGCTTCCGGAACCACTGCGGTGCGCTACGGCACCATGCGGGAGAACGTCATTTCCCTCAAGGTGGTGACGGCCGAGGGCGACGTGATTCGCACTAGCAGCCGCGCGCGCAAGTCATCGGCCGGATACGATCTGACGCGCATGTTTATAGGCAGCGAAGGCACACTGGGCATCATCGTGGAAGTGACCGTACGTGTCTATCCTTTGCCCGAAGCCATTTCAGCCGCGGTCTGCAACTTTGCAAGTTTGCACGATGCGGTGATGAGCGTCATTGAGATCATGCAGGCTGGCATACCCGTGGCGCGTGTCGAATTCATGGATGATCGCGCGGTGCGCGCCGTTAACAGCTACAGCCAGTTGCAGTTGCGAGAGACACCGCTGCTGTTGTTCGAGTTTCATGGTAGCCCTGCGGAGGTTGCCGAGCATGCACAGATGGCTCAGACAATCACCCAAAATCACGGCGGCATGGACTTCGAATGGGCAGACAAACCGGAAGATCGCTCACGGCTATGGACCGCGCGACACAAGGGCTACTTTGCTGGATTGCAAATGCGCCCGGGGGCGCGCAGTGTCTCCACGGACGTGTGCGTTCCCATCTCCAAACTGGCCGAGTGTGTCGGTGAGACGGTGACGGATCTTGAAACCATGCCGTTTCCGTTCAAGATTGTGGGGCATGTGGGTGATGGGAATTTCCATGTTCAGATGCTTCTGGATCCCGACAGCGAGCGTGAGTGGGAATTGTCCGAGGACGTGAATCGCCGTCTGGTGCGCCGCTCCATTCGAATGGATGGTACATGCACAGGCGAGCACGGTATCGGCATTCACAAGATGGAGTTCCTCAAGGAGGAGCATGGAGAAGGCGCCCTGATCCTGATGCGCAGGATCAAGCATGCGCTTGATCCTGCCAACATTCTCAATCCAGGCAAAATCGTCAGCTGGAATTGACGAACCGCATAGGGTCCATTCCGGTTGGTTTCAACGACCAGACAGCTGCGCGATTTGTTGCAATGCGGGCACTTGCAGCGGCATCAACCGGGTGCAGGCGAGCAGTTCCTTGGCGGTGAAAGCGATGGTTTCGTCGTCAAAGTTTTCGGAATAGGCCGTGATCGCGATGCAGCCGAGTGCGGTTTTGTCCCATGAATAGAAATTGGCAGCAATGGCGCTCAGCCCGTCATAAAATTCGTCACGCACCAGAACGTAGCCGTTTTCGGCAGCAAGTCGGAGGTCTGCATCCAAGGCCGCCTTGGTTGTGAGTGTCTTGCTGGTTCGCGCTACATAAGGAGGGGAGCCCAGCATGGCTTCGCGTTTGGCCGGGTCGGATGCGAGCAGCAGCGCCTTGCCTGGACCTGAGGCGTGTAACGGGCCGTGAAGCCAAGTGGTGTAGTACGGGTTAAGCGAGGTGCCTGCCTGCATCACATCGACAACCACGCGTTCGCTGGCGATGTAGGCCACCAGAACAACCGACTGATTCACCTTGTTCGCGAGATTGCGCACCAGCGGGTCCGCTTGACGGCGTAATTCTTCCAGCGGGTGCTTCAGTGCCAGCGGACGCAGCGTGGAGGGCGACGCCAGATAGTACTTGCCATCACCAATGCGGATGACGCGCTTGGCGTCTTCCAGTGTTCGCAGCAGGCGCAGCGTAGTGCTGAGATCCAGTTTGACGTCGGCCGCCAGCTCCGCCAGCGTCATTGGGTGGCTTGCCGCAATCATGGTATCCAGCAGGGCCAGTCCGCGCAGCAGGGTGCCAGCCAACTGTCCATGACCCTTGGGGTTCTCTGTCAATGTTTCTGTCACGGCGGCGGTGGAAGGCGCAAGATTTTTATGGTGTTTTGGCATGGTTTGGTTGACAACGCGGGCGACGGCATGTTCTAGCCAATTCGCAACATCGCCGCAGTCTGCATCCAGTTCAATCCGCTGCAGTGCACCGCGAACATGGCCATAGATAGGCCCAAGCCTGGGGTTGGGCACAGATATTTACAGGCTAACGTGTATGCTAGCCGGCATATGACTCGGAGTTTATCGAACTTGAGCAGGGCGTTGGGTCATGGGATGAGTTCAGACAGATTTCTTGGTGGATAGGCACAGGCTAAAGGCACAGAGCGTGTGACTGAAACCCGCTGCCCTCTCGTTATCATTGAACACTCAACGCCAAACGCCCACCATGATCGCCCGCCTGACCGGCCTGCTGGCCGAAAAGAATCCGCCCTGCATCGTGCTTGACTGCCACGGTGTCGGCTATGAGGTGTGGGCGCCCATGAGCACGTTCTACAACCTGCCGGCGGCGGGCGAGAAGGTCATGCTGCTCACGCATCTGGTGGTGCGCGAGGATGCGCATACGCTTTATGGCTTTGGCAGCGAGGGCGAGCGCGCCGCGTTTCGCGCGCTCATCAAGATCAGCGGCATCGGCCCGCGCATGGCGCTGGCGGTGCTCTCGGGCATGAGCGTGGCCGATCTGGCGCAGGCCGTGGCCGCGCAA
>Ga0209628_10002329_pt1 | contig 12840 bp, 13 predicted proteins | sample TergutCu122P4_FD_187285 | JGI IMG/M metagenome (GOLD analysis project Ga0209628, IMG submission 187285) | Cubitermes ugandensis P4 segment gut microbial communities from Kakamega Forest, Kenya - Cu122 P4 (SPAdes) (version 2) | ecosystem: Host-associated > Arthropoda: Insects > Digestive system...
CGTGTCTATAAATGGTTTTGAAGAAACGCACGATAAACAGCGCGGCGTTCCGGGTAATTTTTACAAAGCATTGGAACGTGTCTATACTTTGGGATTGGGTCCCCACTACATAAATATTGGAAAAATCTCTTTTAACAAGCTGGAAAGTAAAATCAAAGATTTGATTTCAAATCCTGATTATCAAGAAAATGCGAAGAAAATTGCCGAAAAAATGCTCAAAGAAGATGGAATTAATGCTTTTTGTGATTATGTGGAAAATTTGTTATCCATTGCCACACTTACGGTTTTAAGTTGTTATTTATTTCTATTTTTAATAATTCATATATCTCTTGCCAAGGTTTAAGGTAAAATCTTGTACTTTCATCGGCAAGTTGGGTAAAAGTATTGGAAGTGTAAAATTTATCTGTAGCCGTACCTTCATCAACATTGAAATCAAGGATAAATTGTTCTATCAGCGGTTCGCCAATTTCTGCTATTTCGTTTTCTATACCTTTCTTTTTTTCTGTATAATCAAGCATCTGGAGCGAACGGACAGTGCAAAAACAAATTTGGTGTGTTTCTTTAACGAATTTCAACTCTTCTAAAAACTGTTCTTTGGAAATGCCTCCTTTCAAGTACTTTTTTATTCGTGTTGCAATTCTATCATCTGCAACAGGTCCTTCTACAATATCGTAATCGTGAGTAGGCTGTGGTAATGATGTGTCTCTGTTCATTGTAACAAAATCAAGCCAACTGTCATCATATCCGGCAAAACGTAACGTTTTAAAATTGAAGTGTTTAAAAGCGTTCTCATTAAACTCAAATTCCGTTACAATGCCTTGAGTTTCGTTATCTAATCCTTTACGTTCAGCCCAAAACTGTGCTTGTTCCTTGATTTTAGTCACATAAAATCCCTTTCCGAAATCTTTTCCAATTTCGCACTTCTCCAAATCAATTTCATCAATTAGTGTATAACTTCCGTGATAAACTCTCATCTCATACCTCCGTTTCTGTGGCAAATTTCATACATACTTCTAACAGCCCAAAAAGGATTGTCGGTATGCAACGCCCACCAGTGTTTATTGAGATAATCCATACCGCCGTATTGTTTCAGGTATTTATATGCTTTTTGCACATTCATTTTATAGGCAAGAGCAAATTCGGGAATAATAAATGAGATAAAACTTATTTTATCGCCCATTTCTTTATCTATTGTTCGTTTTGTCATTGTCATTTATGTTTTTTAATCACGGTGCAAAAGTAGTTGTTTTTTTTAATTTCACAACAAGCAAAAATTTCTAACCATTTGACCCTCATGTCCGGGCATTGCTTGCAACATTAGTACTTATTCGCACCGGTTCGCATTCTGATTTATATTAACCAAAAAAAGTGGCTACACAAATAAGAGCGAGGCTTGCTAATTGAATAAGAATTGAGATAAAATAACTTGACTTTATTGACCATTTATCCATATATAATCCTCTGAAACTGATAAATAGCAGTATCGGCAGTAAGATTATACTCGGAATTGTAAATAATTCGATTAATGCACCGAAAAAAACGGGTGGTGTAATTTGTTTGTACGAAATAAATATCAAACAAAAAAAATAGGCAAAACAAGCACAACTTAATATTAGAACTATTTTTCGTTTCATGCCGCGAAATAATAAAATTTATGAGATGATGTGGTGACGAGATGATGAGATGATTTTTACGAAAATAAGAGTAAATTTGCCGCTCAATTTTTTTAACTATGTCGTTTCTTACAGAATATTCTTTATGGTTTGCTTTACTTTGCCTTTTATTAGGTGCAAGTTATTCTTTTTTACTGTATTATAAAAACAAAAACACGGCTTACGACCGGCGCTCCAAGCAGGTAATGTTTGTTTTTCGCGGGGTAGCGGTGGCACTGATTGCGTTTCTTTTGCTGGCACCCATGCTAAGATTAACCGTGAAACGTACCGAAAAACCGATCATTGTGGTGGGAATAGACAACACAGAGTCGATTATTTCTACTCCGGATTCCAATTTTTATACGACTACTTTTAAAACAAACTATGAAAATTTTATCCAACATCTGCAAAAAAATTACGAGGTGGTGGATTATGCCCTGGGCGCAAACGCACAACAACTGAAAGATGCTCAGACATTGAGTTTTAACGAAAAATCTACCCACCTTGCCAGTCTGTTTGATGAAATCAACAATTATTACCTCAGTAGGAATATTGGCGCCATCGTGCTTTTTACCGATGGAATTTTCAACGAAGGGGCAAATCCGTTGTATCTTGCTGAAAAACAGAGCGCGCCGGTTTACACGGTGGGAATGGGAAACCCCGAAGCGCAGCCCGACTTGTACATTTCCAATTTAGTGTATAACAAGCAAACGTTTTTGGGCAATCTTTTTCCGGTGGAAATTAAGGTGGCAGCCACGCAATTAGCCGGAAAAACGGCTACCTTAACCGTTTCCGATGGAAAACAAGATATTTTTACAAAAAACATTACTATTTCCGGAAATCAATTCTTTGAAACTGTGCGTCTTACACTAACGGCAAAAGAAAAGGGGGTGCATCGTTATCAAGTGAATATTACACCGGTTGAAAATGAGATTTCTACGAAAAACAATACGGCTTCTTTTGTGATTGAAGTGATAGACCAGCGTGAAAAAATCGCGATGATTTACCATGCCCCACACCCCGATATTGCAGCGATTAAAAGCGCCCTCGAAACTTCCGACCGATATCAAATTGACCTTTTTTCTACCGATAAACTACCCACGAACACAGAGGGTTACGTGTTGTTCATTTTGCACCAGTTGCCTTCTAACAATCAGCAAGCAACCAATTTGGTTACTAAAATTCAAACAAGCGGCAATGCGTGCTGGTATATTGTGGGGGAATCCACGAATTTATCGGCATTCAACAGTTTAAATTTGGGGTTGAATATGGTGCAAAACAAAACATTGCGCAACGATGCGATGCCGGCATTCAACGACAATTTTGTTTCGTTTACTTTTTCCGATGAGGCAAAAAAGATGTTGTCCAAATTTCCGCCGGTAAATACGCCGTTTGGTGAATATAAATCTGTGGTTTCTTCCAATACGTTTTTATATCAGAAAATCAATAACATAACCACAAATTATCCGTTGTTTCTTTTCAATGAAAATAATGCGGGAAGAACAGGCATTTTAACCGGAACGGGAATTTGGCAATGGAAAATTTACAACTATTTGTACGCCAATAACCACGATGTTTTTAATGAAATGGTGAATAAAACTGCCCTTTTCTTGTCCGCAAAAGGAGATAAAAGCTTCTTTAGGGTGTTGGTAAAAAATGTATATAATGAAAATGCGCCGGTTGAGTTTACGGCAGAGTTGTATAATGAAAGTTATGAATTGAATAACGAACCCGAAGTGAGTTTTCATTACACCGATGCGGCGGGAAAAAAATATGAAACCATGTTTTCAAAGCAAAACAACGGCTTTTTTTTGTCGTTGGGAAAATTGCCTGTAGGAGTTTATTCATGGAATGCCAACGTAAAATTCGGCACGCAATCTTACTCAAAATCAGGAGCTTTTACCGTACAAGAAGTACATTTGGAAACCATGAATTTGGTTGCCAACCATTCCTTATTACAAAACATTTCAGAATCCACAAACGGAAAATTTTATTTGGCAAACGATTTTTCATCTTTAGCAAACGATATCAAAAAGAACGAAAATATTAAAACAATCGCCTCATATCAAAAACGTTACAGTTTGTTTTTGCACGCTTGGTGGTACTACGCGGCAATTTTGCTTTTGTTTGGCACGGAATGGTTTTTGCGCAAATGGGGCGGGGGATATTGACATATAGAGGTTGTCTTAAAACCATTTAACGCAAAGACGCGATGATTATACATATCACCACAAGCAAGATATTCTGAAGACATTGACCTTGTACAAATCAAATCCGAACCAATCAATCCTGTTTTGAAAAGAATAAGAGAAAAATTGGGTTTTCTTGGAACAAAACGCATTGTAAAACAGCATCTTCATAACAATACCATGATTTACCGTTTAGATACGGAAATTCAACCGGTGGTAAATATGCGACTAAAAATAGAAATCAATACCCGAGAGCATTTGAATATTCTCGGTGTGCAGGAAATTCCATATAAAGTAAACAATGGATGGTTTTCCGGCGAATGTAATGTTACCGGATTTGCAATAGAAGAACTTCTCGGTTCAAAACTAAAAGCACTTTACGGACGCAAAAAAGGCAGAGATTTGTTTGACCTGTATTGGGCATTTATCCATCGAAATATTGATTATGACAAACTATTGTATTGTAATAAAAAACATTACGAAAATGCAGAACAAAAGCAACCCACTAACAAACAATTTCTTTTGAATATGGAAGAAAAACTATCAGACGTAGAATTTTCAAATGATATTTTTTCTGTATTAAAACCCGGAATTAAATACGATGATAAAGAAGCATGGGAGAAAGTAAGTAAAGAATTGAAAATAGAGTAGAAAAAAACAGGTTAAAAAAAAGTTTTCGCTAATTCAACGGTTTTTATAATATTTTTGCGCCTTATTTTAAAAAATAACATTATGTTTATGAAACAGCGTATTTTCTTTCTCTCATTTTTTTTTGTTTTTATCGGATATACTTATTCACAAGTAGATAACACGCCAATTGCTAAATCTGATACGGTGTCTGTTGCGGATGCCCAAGAGGATATAATTACTTCATTAAGCAGTATCGGCGAAGGACAGTCTGACGATGAAAGCGGAACGAACTTTATTCCCAGTTTGCTCCATTCTTCGCAAGATGTTTATCAAAGTAATACCTCTTTTAATTTTGGTATTGCTTATTTTAGAAATCGCGGGTACGATAATCAGTACCAGGATATTTGTATTAACGGATTTATGATGAATAGTATGGTAACCGGTCGCGCTTCGTTTTCGCAGTGGGGCGGTTTGAACCACGTGGTGCGCTGGCCCGAACGGATTATTGATATGAATCCGGCTACTTTTACTTTTGGAAATGTGGGTGGCGCTACCAATTACGACCTCCGCGCCTCAGGGTACCGAAAACAAATACGTGCCTCCTATATGTTGTCGAACAGAAGTTACAATCATAGGATTATGTTTACCGCTGCTTCCGGCGTGATGAAAGGCGGTTGGTCGGTAGTGGGTTCATTATCAGCACGTTTTGGCGATGAAATCTCTTATGCTCGAAAAGATGTGGCTTCCACTTATACCGGATTCAGCGGTTTTTTGGGCGTTGAAAAAAAGTTTGGACAAGAACACGCATTGAATCTAACGGCTTTTGTTTCTCCCACCGAACGCGGAATGCAAGCCGGCGCCGTGCAAGAAGCCTACGATTTGGCAAAATCAAACTACTATAACCCCAATTGGGGCTGGTATGAAGGAAAAAGACGAAATGCACGTATGAGAAAAGTGATTGAGCCTGCTGTTCTTCTCACCCATTATTTTACCCCAAAAAATAATAAATACACGATAACCACCACTATAGCCACTTCTTTCGGAAGAAATAATTCAACCGGTTTAAATTGGTACGATGTGCCCGACCCGCGCCCCGACTACTATAAATATTTGCCCAGTTTTCACAAGGATAGTATTAATATGTATAACGAATACAAAAAATTGTGGCTTACAGATGAAAATACGCGCCAAATTGACTGGCTTAAAATGTATGATGTAAATCAAAGGGCAAAATATCAAGTAGATTCGCTTGGAAATCCTTTGCCTCCGAAACGTGCTCAATATATGGTAGAAAACCGTGTGATTGACCATTTTGAATTGGGCGGCGCTTCTAATTTAGTGATGGATATTAATCACAACATAAAACTCTCAGCAGGAATAGATATTCGCGGTTTAAAACAACATAATTATAAAACAATTAATGACTTGCTGGGTGGTGCATACTGGTTGGATGTGGATAAATTCTCCGAAGGCACACAACCCGATTCGTTGTATGCTGAATATAACAACTTGAATAAAATGAATGATACGCTGTATGAAGGCGATAAATTCGGTTACGACTATAACTTCATCATTTATAGCCAAAAAGCGTGGGTGTTATTTGATTTTGCTTACCCAAAAATTGATTTCCATTTAGGCGGGCAACTCGGTGCAACTGAAATGTGGCGCGTTGGCTTTATGAAAAACGGACGCTTCCCTACCAACTCGGAAGGAAAATCAGAGATAAAATCCTTTTTGGAAGGCAGTGCAAAAGCCGGTATTACTTACAAAATATCCGGTCGTAACTATTTAGTACTGAACGGTGAATATGTGAATACTGCCCCAAGTATTTTGAATGCTTTTTTGGCGCCACGTATCAGAAATACGTTTGTAAAAGATTTAAAATCTGAAAAAATTGTAAGTGTTGATTTTTCGTATATTATGAAATATCCTTTTATGAAATTGCGTGCATCATTATATTTTGCACAATTTTATGATAAAACAAAAGTGTTCAGTTTTTATCATGATGACTATGGAACCATGGTAAATGATGTGGTTACCGGTGTTGGACAACGCCATTTGGGTGCTGAGTTAGGCGCTGAAATAAAATTAAGTTCTATGTTTACGCTTATTTTAGCCGGAAATTTTGGAGATTATCGCTATAGTAATAATCCTGTTCTTTATGCAAATGCTGAAAATGGAAACGACCTTGGGTTAGGTAATGTGGACGAAAAACAAACGGTTTACTGGAAAAATTTCTTCGTGGCAGGCTCGCCGCAAGTGGCAGGTACTATGGGAATTAAGTTTAATCACAACTATTGGTGGGTGAATATCAATGCCAATTATTTCGACAGAATATTTAGTGATATTAACCCCGATAGAAGAACTCCGTTAGGAACGGGAACGCTGCCCAAAGATGACCCTGTTTATAAGCAAATTAGAGAACAGGTACGTATGAAAGGACAGTTTACCTTAGATGTTTCGGTGAGCAAAAGCTGGCGCATAAAACGTTATACCATAGGTTTTAACATTAATATTACCAATATTACAAATAATAAAAAATTAGTAACCACCGCTTGGGAAAATTATCGCTTCGACTACAAAGGATTAAATACGGAGAAATATCCGAACAAATTTTATTATGCTTTCGGAACAACTTTCTTTGCAGGATTTAACTTTACTTTCAATTAAAAAATATCAAACAATAAAATTAGATTTAAAAGTATGACAAAAGAAGAAATTAAGAAAACAGTCATTCATTTTCTAGTAGAAGAACTTGAAATAGAGGAAAATAAAATAGCTGATGACGCATTGTTAAAAGATGATCTGGGAATTGACAGCCTTGATTTTGTGGATATTGTTGTGATTGTGGAGCGAAACTTCGGATTTAAAATCAAACCGGAAGAGATGACCAAAGTGAGAACTTTATCTCAATTTATTGAATATATTGAATCAAAAGTTAGTACATAATAAATGCTTGAATCATCTGAAATAGACATTCTAAAACTTATTCCCCAACAACCGCCCTTTGTTATGGTGGATAAGTTATTGTTTTGCACTCGCCAAACCACCAAAACTACTTTAACCGTGCTAAATGAAAATATTTTTGTGGACAACGGTGTGCTGGCAGAAGCCGGACTAATTGAAAATATCGCGCAAACTTGTGCCGCAAGGGTAGGGGATATCGACAATAAACAGGGAAACAACAGCGTGAAAATCGGGTTTATCGGCGTGATTCGAAATATGGAAATCATCCGTTTGCCTAAAGTTGGCGAAACATTAATTACTCAGGTGGATTTGATGGATGAAGTTTTTCAAATTTCATTAGTTAAAGCAACGGTTAGCATAGAAGATGAAATTATTGCAACGGGCGAAATGAAAATATCTATTACGGATAAAGAGGTGTGAGGTGTGGGGTATGAGGTATGGGGTGTGGGGTTTGGGGTATAAAAAGAAAATGAACAATTTAACGTAAAAAATATGAATATAATAATGAAAGATGGTACTACCGACAGTGCCGGTCGAAAATTACATTTCTATTTTGACGGCAAAGAATGGATTGAAAAATGGGATGATAATATGGATGCCTGCGAAATGGTAATGGAAAATCGTCTTCAAGAACTTGAACCGGTTCGAAATAAGGTACTTGCAGGACAAATAAGCCAGCTTGCGTACCACATTGAGTCAAAATTCTTCAATCTCAGTCTTTTGTCTTCCTATACAAAAATATCAAAACGACACATCAAAAAACATCTTATACCTGAAAATTTTAATCAATTAGCAGATGACATCTTAAAAAAATATGCCTTTGCCTTTGGCATTTCAGTAGAAGAACTTAAAAAAGTATAATTATGGTAATAAATTTTGAACATCGCGGGGCAGCCCATTGTGAAACAGGAGTAACTTCCAGCATGCTAAATTTTCATGGATACCAACTGAGTGAATCCATGATATTTGGCTTAGGCGAAGGGCTTACTTTTATCTATATACCTTTTATGCCTTTCAAAGGCAATGCGCTTAAATTCGGTTTTCGCGCTTTTCCCGGAACTATTTTTGCCCGCGTAATGAAAAAATTAGGCGTCAAAGTAGGAATAAAAAAATTCTCCAACAAAGAAGAGGCAATGAAAGAGATGGACAAACTGCTCGCACAAGGAATTCCTGTGGGCAATGTGGTAGGTTTGTTTCATCTTCCCTATTCTCCGGTTCGGGCGCATTTTAATGCGCACAATCTCTGCGTGGTGGGCAAGGAAGGAGAAGATTACGTTATAAGCGACCCTTGTTGGCACACAACCTTGCAAAAAATTTCGTACGACGATTTAATGAAAGTGCGTTTTTCTGAAGGCGCATTCAAATCGAATGGAAAAATGTATTGGATAAAAGAGAAACCTGTTTTATCGGATGTGCGTCCTTTCATTAAGGGCAGCATAAAAAAAACGTGCAGAAATATGGTAGGTATTCCCTTAGCCAACTTTGGAACGCGGGGTATCGTTACGATGTCAAAACAAATACGTAAGCTGGAAAAAAGATACGGCGAAAAAGATGCCATGCTCTATCTGGCAACTTTAGTGCAAGCCATTGAAGAGATAGGAACGGGCGGCGCCGGTTATCGTTTTATGTATGGCATCTTTTTGCACGAGGCAGGTGAAATGTTGAATGAACCGAAATTACAGGAATATTCCTTGGAAATGAACCGCATAGGAGACCTTTGGCGGTACTTTGCCCTCGAATGTGTTCGGAAATTTAAAAACCGAAGCAAATTATCTTTCGACGATTTGGCAGATAAGGTGGTTGAAATTGCCGAAGCAGAAAAAAAGTTTTTTCTTGCTTTAAAAAAAGAGAATTTTTGAAAAAATAGAACTTTCAATAGAAAAATGAAAGCAAGAATAAACGATAAACTTGTTGAATCTACAGGAGAACAAATGGTGCAATACTATTTTGACGGAAGTGAATGGCATCAAAAATGGGAAAAAAAATTAGATGCCTGTGAAATAGTAATGAACAACCAAATTCAAGAACTTGAAACCATCTTGCAGCAAATTAAAGAAGGAAAATTAAGTCCACTCGCTTACCACAGTCAAGTAAACTTATTCAATCTCAATCTTTTATCGTCTTATACAGGAATATCAAAATATCGTATCAAAAAACATCTAAAACCGTCGTACTTCAATCAATTAAATGAAGAAACATTAAAAAAATATGCCACGTTATTTGAAATTACTGTGGAAGAACTCAAAAAAACACCGGAATGAATTTTAATTTTGAACATCGAAGCGCTGCGCATTGCGAAACCGGAGTAATCTCCAACTTGCTGAATTATTACGGACATCAGTTGAGTGAACCGATGGTTTTTGGCATTGGCGCCGGGCTTTTCTTCGTTTATATGCCCTTCGTACCGTTTAAAGGCAACATGATGAAATTTAGTTTTCGCACTTTGCCGGGAGATGTTTTTACACAATCCATGAAGAATTTACAAATCAAAGTGGGTATGAAAAAACGTTTTTTTAACAAAGAAAAAGCGATGAAAAAAATGGATGAAATGCTTTCACAGGGAAAACCGGTGGGCAATGTGGTGGGTTTGTATTTTCTGCCTCACACTCCGCTTCGAGTCCATTTTAATGCACATCATCTTTGTGTTGTCGGCAAAGAGGGAGATGAATACACGGTGAGCGACCCAACGGTTGCCTCCATGCAAAAACTCACTTATCAAACATTAAAAAAAGTACGTTTTAGCAAAGGTATGCTCAGTCCGAAAGGAAAAATGTACTGGCTCAAAGAGAAACCCACCGAATTGCCTATCCATTCCGCCATCATAAAAGGTATAAAAACCACTTGCCGTAAAATGCTCGGAGTTCCGTTCGTTCCTACCGGCGTGCAAGGTATTGCCTTGTTAGCAAAACAAATACGCAAATTAGAAGCCAATTACGGCGAACAGGATGCCTTGATTTTTTTGGCAACTTTGCTGCAAGCTATGGAGGAGTTTGGCACGGGGGGCGCGGGTTTCCGCTTTTTATACAGCGCGTTTTTGCACGAAGCCGCCGATGTTTTAAATAAACCCGAAATGAAAGAATTTGCCATGGAAATGAATCATATTGGCGACCTTTGGCGGCAATTTGCCTTAGAATGTGGCAGAAAATTCAAAAACCGTAGCAACGAATCTTTCAACGATTTGTCAAACAGACTGTTAAATATTTCAACAGCAGAAAAGAAATTTTTTATTCGTTTAAAAAAATATATTAAAACAGAATGCAAGAAATAATCATTAACATTGAAAACGTAAGTAAAACCTATCGGGGGAATGAAGTGCCGGCGGTGCGCAATTTCTCCATTGAGGTAATGAAGGGTGAAGTCTTTGGGCTGCTGGGTCCGAATGGGGCGGGAAAATCAACCCTGCTCAATATGTTAAGCGGACTTTTATCTTTTGACAGCGGAAAAATAACGATTTGCGGACGAAAATTGCCCCAACAAATCGCAGAAATTAAACCGCTTATCGGCGTGGTTCCGCAAGAAATTGCGCTCTATCCCTCTTTAACGGCTGTGGAAAATTTGAAAATCTTCGGAGGTATTTACGGAATAAGTAGAAAAAAATTAAATGAAAGAATCAACAGTTTGATTGCCTATTTTGGGTTGGAACAAAGTAAAAATCGTCAAATAAGAAAATATTCGGGCGGAATGAAACGCCGGATAAACCTGATTGCAGGACTGTTACATCAACCCGAAATCTTGTTTTTGGATGAACCAACCGTTTCCGTTGATGTGCAATCTAAAACGTTGATTTTAGAGAATTTGAAAGAAATAAACGCACAGGGAACCACCATTATTTACACTTCGCATTTTATGGAAGAAGCGGAAATGCTCTGCTCGCGGGTGGCTTTTATTGATGAAGGAAAACTGATTTGCATGGGTACCCCAGCCGAACTGATTCAAAATTCGGGTTGTGAAAATTTAGAACGTTTGTACTTAAAATTAACCGGTAAAAATTTACGAGACTGATGAGAAAATTTGTATCCCTTTTATATAAAGATTATTTGTTGCTGCTCCGCGATGTGGCAGGGCTTTGCCTAATGTTTCTGATGCCGGTGGCGTTGGTATTTTTGATGACTTTTTTGCAAAACGATTTAATCGGTAAAATTAACGAAACCGAAATTTCGGTACTTATGCTAAATATGGACAATGACACGCTGGGAAATTCAATTGAAAGACAAATTTCTGATTCTGAAAGTTTTATACTTACAAAAACAGAAGAAAACGAAGAGCAACTCCGGCTTTCAGTAGCACGGGGAGATTATATGATTGGCATTATGATTCCCGAAGGTATTTCCGATTCCATTCGTAAAAATGCTAAAAATGCTGTGTTAAGTGGTTTTAAAGGAGAAAAATGTGAAAAAACTGATTCCATAACTATTAAAATTCTCATTGACCCCACGCTCAAAACCTCATTCCGCAATACTTTGATGAGTACCATGAAAGAATATACCGCCAAAACCGAGCGCGATTTTCTTTTGCAGGAACTCACCGCGGAACTTAACGCGCGAATTCCGTTTATGCTGGGAAAGATTAAACTTGATGGTAATCAGGTGGATTTTGATGTACAATATGCTTACAAAGATGATAATGCCGTTACTCCAAATGCCACGCAGCACAATGTTCCGGCATGGACATTGTTCGCCATATTTTTTATAACACTTTCTCTTGCAGTTGGTTTGGTAAACGAACGGAAAGAGGGCAGTTTTAAGCGTTTGCTCACCATGCCTTGTTCCTATTTTCAATATTTGCTCAGTAAGAGTGTCGTATTTTTGTTGGTGTGCCTGTTGCAGTTTGCCTTGCTTTTTGCGTTGGGTGTCTATCTTTTTCCGCATATTGGTTTGCCGCAATTGATACTTGGGGAAAACGCATGGCTGTTGTTGCCTATGTGTGTTTCTTCCTCATTGGCAGCCATTGGTTTTGGCATATTTATAGGAAAAATCACCACCGACCACCAGCAAACGGCAGTTTTAGCCGCACTTTCGGTGGTTATTTTTGCAGCCATCGGCGGAATTTGGGTGCCTGTTTTTGCGATGCCTGAAATTATGAAAACCATCAGTCAAATCTCCCCGTTGAATTGGGGGTTGAACGGTTTTTACGACATCCTGATACGCAACGGAACTTTTATGGACATTCTGCCCGAATGTTTGTATTCTATTGGGTTTGCAATTATTTGTGTAGGAATAGCGTTAGTGTATAATCTGAAAAGAAAATTATAAGTTTTTTTTAACCGAAATTTTCCATAAATCCCAGTAAGCAGCAGCAGTATCAGGCGATATGAATATGTCTTCAGTGCTAAACATTTCGTAGTTGGTATTGCCGGCATTTTTATTCCATGCAAGAACAACTCCGGAATTGGTAGGATATGC
>Ga0209628_10002330_pt1 | contig 12834 bp, 8 predicted proteins | sample TergutCu122P4_FD_187285 | JGI IMG/M metagenome (GOLD analysis project Ga0209628, IMG submission 187285) | Cubitermes ugandensis P4 segment gut microbial communities from Kakamega Forest, Kenya - Cu122 P4 (SPAdes) (version 2) | ecosystem: Host-associated > Arthropoda: Insects > Digestive system >...
GTACAACAAGTGCCTCAATGTCCAAGATGACTATGTGGAGAAGTAGGTGAAGGTGTGTGATAAAACCTGCATATTCTGTTTCTTTCCTGTTATCAATAAATATCTTTGTATGGCAAAACGTTCTTTACTTTCCGAACGGCCTTCGTACATACAAGTCCTACTGCCGTTTATACATAAGTGGAATGCATTGGTACCCTCAAATAGTGTGTATGTAAAAAAACAGGTTTCGAACACATAGTCAATAATCCCACTGTCCAGTCAATAACAACACAGGAAATGTAAAAACTGAATATACCTATATGCACATGCTTAAAGACTAACAATGTTTGTTTGTTTTTCTGGCGTTACAACCCATTGAGGTTGTATTTCACAGCCCCATAGCAGGCTTTAGCCTCCTCGTTTTTGAGGTTTCTTGATCGCACACAATGACATGCCACAGTTGGTAGGACTCCCCTGGATGAGTGATCAATCCGTCACATAGACCTCTACCTGACATCACACAACACTCACAACAGACAAACATCCATGCCCCTGGTGGGATTCAAACCCACAATCTCAACTGGCGAGCGGCCGAAGACCTACGCCTTAGACCGCACGGCCACTGGGACCAGCAAAGACTAACAATAAAAGAGCCAATAATAAGGAAATGGATATACCACCAGTTGCATCTATGAAAATTTGCCACAAACCTCAGTCAGTACACATTGCATAATAAACTTCTTCAGTCTACTGAATACTTTGAGCTGATTGCAGTATATATGAGAAGGAATCAATGCATGTATTGGCTTTAACTCTGAGCTGTTTACAATATACATGAGCAGAAGTCAACACAGGTATTTTTTTTCCAACCATTTTTAACTATAAGGCAAGTATTTTGTACTCAACCAGTTTTAACTATTATTTATCTCAATATTATTCTAGATTATGGAATAATAATTTTTTATATCATCACTGTATCCTGAAATAATTTTCTCTTTTATATACACTACACTACTACGTGATGTTAGCCAATCAAATAGGCCAAAATATGCTGTAGAAATATAGAAAATTTACTGCATTCTTAACATATGTGTTTTTTTTAACATAAAATTGAATCTAGAGATTATATTAATTTAAATTAAATTTCGTTACACTGAAGCACATTGACAGTTTTGGCATGATTGTTATGTGCATGTCAAGAACCAGAAAATATACAATCTTATCATCATTAATTTGTAAAAAAGATGGTAATTTTATTTTTTTTTGTAAGCCCATTTTGGTATTTTTTTGGGGAGGAGGGGGTGAAAATTCTTGGGGAATTTATTTGCTTTCCATTACATGGACCAGAACTTCTGTGGTCATTATGAGGTGCTGAAGAGGTTGTGCCATGTTTGATGCTTCTGTGAATTTTAAATATCACCACTGTCTTCTCCATTTTACTGTGGTGACATGTCAGTGCCAGACTTCCCGTTTCTTTCCATTAAGACTTCAGATGCATTGTTACCCTCTCTGACTTCTTCAGCAACAGTTGCATCATTACCCACACAAATGAAGTCTTCCAGTTTCACCTCCAAATGTAGTTTTTGGCACAAATGTTGCCAGATTGTCACCATATCTACACCACTTTTACTCTCTCTTTCAATTTCAATTCTGCCTTCCCCTTTTGGCACAATTCTGTTGTTTGTGGAAGCAGGTTACAATTTTAGCAGCATTGAATGTTCCCCAAGCCTCACTGAACATCTGAATAACCTCCAAAATATTTGTGTTTGCATTATAACCCAGAGAAATGTTAGGCAATATCCTCTGCACTAGCTGCAAACTGTAATGTACTTTGCAGCTTGGATTATCCCCTGATCCAGAGACTGCATAATGGAAGTAGCATCAAAGCGTGTTCTTCATTAACTATGGCATTACATGTGTAGTGTGTTGGTATGCACAGCATTTGTATACACTAGCGATGTGATATGCATTACATAACGTTTAAAAATGATTCAGTTAACGTTGAAATGATTGAACCTAACGTAAGGTGTCTTACTACTGTAGGTGATTGGAAATCATGGCAGATTGATCATGTTAAAACACAGTGCTGTTCAACTGAGACTGATCAGTGTGAATGTACCTTTTCTACTCCAGTTGTGTTGAAATTATTGTTGATTGATCCCACCGAACACAGGTTCATTTTTCAGTTTTGGTTGTATGGCTGAGTTGTGGGATCAAACAATGTAAGTGCGGCTTCATTGCTGTTCTTCAGCTGTAGCAGTATGGAATGCAATGCTTGGCTAGAAATCAAGGTTTGCATTTGAGACGGAGAATGATTTTTTTCCTACGGTTTTATTTATGGACTCGTCCATAAAACAATGTGGCTGTAACCTTGTACATTTTTGTAGTTCTGCATAACAAACATATCTTTATGATCCTTCATAACCTCTTTCTCTTAATTGTCTCTTCTCCTGCACATGAATCAGAAGATTTCCTGCAGTGTGCATCATTTTGTTCAGTTTTTTTAACATATTGCGTTATGTTGATTATATTTTTTCTAAGGGAGATAGATTTTTATTCTGTTAAAACGAAATTTTCATCAAATGGTAATTCATTAAAGTGAAGCATTTTTATGTGGGGATATGTACTAAATTGATGGATTCAGACAAAGATGTTGTTTTACTGATTTTTTTTTTTTTTTGGTGGTTAAAAGGAGATTTCAATTTAGTACCCATAAATGAATTCAAAATCATACAGTGCATGGAGTTCGGTACTATGTGAAGAATTGGAGATCCTTATTGTGCACTGAGGCTGGTGTTGAAGGGTTAAGGGACTTAGCTATGCTGGACCATAAGACAAGCACTTAATCATGTGTTATGAGTCATGGACAGTGTATGTGAGAAATGTAGTCTGTTGAACAAAGAGTGTTCATTTGCAATGCTTTCGAATAGTCTGCAGCATGGAAAAATGTCATTGAAAGTTCTGTAAAAAGTACCTCCCCTCAACATTTTTATGTAAAAGACGATTATACAGAATAGTGGAAAAATTTTGAATGACAGGTTCAGTGCTGGACAAAATACAATACAAAAATGTTCTATTTTAACTGAAGAGAAATTGGATGATGTTGATGTTCAACTGGAAACAGACCCAAGAAAAATTTGCATTGGTAAAACAGCTGTAAAACAGCTCTTTCCTGTAGACTGCAAAGCGAGGAGTACACCCCTTTTTTCCAGTGTACATTTTATAATTCTCTCACGTACATTATTGTGAATGATCTCAGAAATACAAACACTGTGCAGAAACATACTGTAGAGTTTTCCCTCATAATGCATTGTACTGACCATTATCCTCAAGCAGTATTTGAAGTCCATAATGTTGGAAGTCTCGACCTGCATGCTCCCTTTGTTTATTGTTGTAGCCACTTCCTCTGTTTTTCAGCTGAAAGTCAAACCTTCTCCTCCAGCAGTATTTGAGATCAATAATGCCGAAGTCTTGACCTGCATATTCAGTTGTTTAATGTTGAATCCACTTCCTCTGTTTTTCAGCTGAAAGTCAGACCTTCCTCCTAGAGCAGTATTTGAGATCAATACTGCTGAAGTCTTGAACTGCATGCTGCAGTTTTTTTATATTGTAGCCACTGCCTCTGTTTTTCAGCTGAAAGTCAGACCTTCCTTCACCAGCAGCATTTGAGATCAATAATGCTGAAGTCTTGAACTGCATGCTCTATTTGTTTAATATCTTAGTCACTTCCTCTGTTACACAACACAAGGAGGCCTAATCCAGTGTTGTAACAGTATATAGCATGGAATATGAATTAAATATGTTATTAGATCCATGGAGCAAGTTGATTGATAAGCTGATAGTTGCTCATATAGTAACATTTCTTGCTTTCAGCCCTTACATTCTGCTGCCACATACCCCACCAAGCTCATCCCCCATGATTTTATTATCTTAATAATGGTTCATGAAGAGTAAAACTTACGAAGCTCCTTGAATGCATTTCTCTTATTCCCATACCACTTCTTCACTCCTAGGTCAAAGCATTCTTCTTAGCACTGTCTTCAAACATAGTCAGTTGTGTTTATCCTGTAATGAGAGGGAATGATAAACTGCAAGTAAAGTTATAATGTTAGGTGTATTACCTTTACAGTTTTAGATAGCAGACTGATGGATGAAATATTCTGAAATTTGTCTGATATTTAATCCGTCTTAATTTGTTTTTGAACACAGTCTTTATGTGTCTCCTCACTGTTTCTAAGGGCCTAAATTTTGTTACATATGTGGAGCATTTATTAGCTATGTTTTTGTTATGTTTTAATCATGTACTGATTTTAGTTCTGGGTGGTACTTGAATATGCTAAACCAGCATGCATATGGAGAGACTCAGGGAAACTCTGATATCACCCAATCTGTATTGTCAGTATCTGATCCATTTATCTCATTTATTACTAATTTCTGACCGTACACAGATCGTTATCTGAATGCTTGCCATTACCCTGAAAGTAGAGTGATTTGATGTGTAATATTACATTAACTTAAATGTAGACATCTTTGTTCAGTAAGTGGAGTATAATGACAGCACTAGGGTAGCAAAGGTTGAATTAAATTTCTGAACTGTCATTTCACACCAGTATGATGAGATAAATAAAATACTAAATCAACTAAGAAATTTCTAACATATACTAATATGTTATTAATTGTATTGAACTAGTGAATTATTAAAAACGAGAGTTGCTTCATCCTTAAAATATAAAAGCTAATTTCAACTAAAATATACAATAAGTTATGGAAAGAATAATTTCATCTCTGACATGCAGTAGAGTCTTGAGATTGACTAACCAAGTCCTTAATCTTTACGCATGCATTGTATGTTATGCCTGTAAATATTAGCATGTTTTGTGTGTTACTTGTATAGCAACTTAGAGACAGTGCAGAAAATGGATCCAGAGGTAGTGAAAAACTACATCATCTTCTCAGGAGTTCGGAATCAAAAGGTTTCCTTAGCAAGTTGAACAGTATGACTGATAAGGTAAGAATGACTGCTCATTTGTAAAAATGTTGCAACATGCATAGTTTCTTAATGAAAAATTAACATTGTAACCCTTTGCTGGAAATACTTTCTTGTGACTGACATACCATAAACATAAAAAATGTTGTACTTATTATTTTAATGAAATTTTACATGAAGAGCACCTGTAGATTACTGTTTAATAACTTACTATTGTGTGGTTGAACTTATTTTCCATCATCTGTTCCAGAATTTTTGTAGTAATGATCCAAAAATACCATTATATTGCACTGAACTCAGTGACAGAAAACCACATGGCTCTGAAGACATGATTCAGTACATGTTTAACCTCAATAGCATATAATGTCTTTTAAATTTGTATCCTCTTGGCTGACAGGGAAAACTTTGTCACACTGGGTTGTGTGGAGTTCAAAATTTTCTGTTTATACAGACAGATCTCTTATTAACCACAGTGGTCTTAAATTCTTGTATAGGTTTTCAAAAATTGTCTGAAATTACTTCTGTTTCAAATATTCACATCTGAGGGGCATTAGTACTTACTAACAGCAGTATGATTTTTGAAGTAGTTGTGAATTATATACACATGTCTTCTTGAAACCCTTTATAACAGCCATACCTCCTCAGCCCTGTTATTTCATCAAGACAAGTGCTATTGAAAATATAATTAATTCTCCAATTTGGTGTAAAACAGTCTACCACACACCAGTCCTGTTGTATGGAATGGAATGTGTGGGAAGGCTTGGAGAAAGTTTCATGTATGAGAGCCATCCAGAAGTTTACATAGCATATAATTTTGTAATTAAAGAATGTAGGATGGTTGTGATTTTATCAGGGGAGTTCATCTGCATGCACTTATCATACGTTTCCAGTGTTGAACCAAAGTCTTTGTGGCCACAAATTAAAATATGATTGCAAGATGAATACAATTTTGACAGGTTGGCTAATGACACAGGACATGGACTTACTGTCTGCAGGAGGGATAGTGGGGTGACAGTTCAGTTAAGTTTGAATTGTTCTGATTAGGGGTGAAGATAGAGAACCCAACAGAAATGTATTGTAGGCTCATTTTATAACAAACCCTTATATGTTACATTTCTCATGGCTGCTTCATTCTTTCATCTTCGTAAATAGTGTGGGTCATATGCAGTCAGGATATTGATCAGCGGCATATCAGTAAATGAAGGAAAACAGTGTATTTACTGCAGGAACATTGCTTATTTAGAAGTAATTCAGTTTACTTTCCTTAAGCTTAATTTAATGAGTTTTATGTGTAGTCATTGGTTGGGCTGTCAGATTTAATTGTTGTTGAATGCACTGCCTAGTCCAGACCTGCAAAATTAATTTTTACTCCTCACACTTGATCATCATTGCACTGTTTACTACCTGTATTGTAGTCATGTAGTTTATTGATCGGACACGAAAAGCTGAATTGAGTCTCCTGGCCACCAGAACATTATGTTGAATACAACCAAAACAGTGTGTGTTTGGTGTTCTAGAAACACTATTTCAAGTATGTCACAAAACCTCCATGAATTCTAATCCTGCAGGCTGTCACATTGGCCACAATTTTAAACCATCTAAGTGACATGGAGAGTCATGGGCTTGCTTGTACAAATACTGTTGTCACAAAGAAGCTCCCACCTGTTAAGGTATTTTTGGCATAATGAATTGATTAGGTGAGTGCTTATCTCACTGTCTTGTTTACTCCAGAAACTGGGTGTAGACAACAGACAGTGGCATCAAGGGGTCAGTTGCCATGTTGCATGGTAGGCAGCCTTTCAGCCAAAGTTTGGAATGATTTGCAGTACAAAATTTCTGAATAGCTAAAAGTTAATTTAGTTTCCATACAAACTATGATATGCCAGTCATTTACAACTCAGGAAAGTTGGCCCAGGTTTAATCACTTCCATTGTCATCAGTACTAGAGAATGAAACTGTCAGTATGTTTAGACAATAGTGATTTTCTTTTATGTTCTACTTTCAGATTCAGAACCGTATCTCAGGATTAACGTCCGCTGTAAGTGAACTGGAGGAAGGTGAGCGGCAGCGTGCGTTATTGCAGAAGTGGGTGGCAGAGCAACTTGCTGTTGTGGCAGACTGGCGATCACGGCCTGCTAAATTGCGTCCTGAGGCAGCCCGAGCAGAGCTGGTTAGCATGAGTGAGCTGCTTGGAGCAATTGCAGAAAGGAGGGATCGTCTTTTGACTGAATTACCAGTTTCTGAAGAGACTGAACCAAAGCTAGAAGAACAGCTGACCAAGTTGGAGACTGAGGTATGTGATAGTTTGTAGAAAGCTGCAAGAGTTTTAGGAATGGAAGGATTCCGCTTTCCATTATATCCAGTGTGTGATTAACTGGTCACAGGGATGTAAAATACTTTTTATTCTAGTTAATGTAGGATGGTCACTGTCAAAAGTCATAGAAAGTGTTTATTATAGGCTTATAAATGAAAACTGAAGCTGAATTCAAGAGAGAGATATTTAATTAAAGTACTAGTAATTGTTTTAAAAACAGTGGAAGAATTAATAGTTTGGTCTTACCTGTAGTAATTTATCACAGATTGTCTTGAATATGTTGTAGAGTATGTGAAAGTAAAGGCAGGAATATCTGGAATTAATTTGTATACATTTTCTAACTTGTAACATTTCATGTCTTAAAAATTATTATTCCATGTACTTTTCAGAGTTTAATTTTGTGTATGGTGTATTGTTAACACAGAATTTTTGTATGATTTCTCATTTAATTACCAATTAATTAACATTTATAACTAGGAATGTCAGCTCTTTTTACCTCACTGAGAACCATTATTTTGTAGCGCCCTGCCTCTGGTATCAGGGGTACATAAATGCTAGTGGAAAGGTTACCTGACCACCTATGTAATGAGTGCCGGTCAACAAGGATTAGTTCACTTTACTAAATTTCACTATCTTGCAGCTGAAATACACTGTTAAATGTTAAGTTAATCAATATAAACCAAGAATATAAACCACCTTTGTGTAAATTGAATATGTTCATATACAAGACCTACTCCTTGTGGTGTCACTTGAGTTCTAACACTGTTTACAGCACTATTCTCAGAATAGATTGTCAGAATAATGTTCAACTTAGTATTGATTATATAACTGTTAATGGTAAGCAATTATCTTGGTACTTATACACAGAGTCATGCACTTGGTATGCACTTATCAAACATTGTTATACATTAATTTCAGGTTTTCACCATGCATTTTTTAAAGTCAGTCACTTTTATTGGCCGACTAATGCACTTAATTGTATAAAACTCAAATGTTAAAAACTACATTGTATCAGTGTTTTAAAAGACAACTAAAAGACAATTAAAAACTCCGACATGTTTCCGATCCTTTGTGATCCATCCTCAGGGAGTGTTGAACGTGCTTGACTGAAATTACTTGTGATATTTTTGTATGCGTAGTCAGTGTTTGGCAGCGTGATTTTTGGACCTGTGGTGTGTGTGCCTGGTGCGACGAGTTGAGAACTCGTCGCACCAGGCACACACACTACAGGTCCAAAAATCACGCTGCCAAACACCGACTACGCACACAAAAATATCACAAGTAATTTCAGTCAAGCACGTTCAGCACTCCCTGAGGTTAGATCACAAAGGATCAGAAACATGTCGGAGTTTTTAGTTGTCTTTTAATTGTCTTTTAAAACACTGATACAATGTAGTTTTTAACATTTGAGTTTTATACAATTAAGTACATTAGTCTGCCAATAAAAGTGATTGACTTGTTGGGCATAGTAACACTGTGCCCTTCAGATTAAGTTGTTTCCTTTGAACCCTTATTTTATTGCCGTTTGCAAATGAATCAATAGTTTATATTGTGAGAACACAAACCATATGTTGAAATTAACAAAGTGATTGCGAATGTTGCAACACTGTGTAACTAACACAAGTCTGTCACAAAATGTGGTCCCTTATGACCTGATTACACTTGAAACACTATGATAGTTTGATATACTGGCACTATAACCTTTTAAGTATTGGAAATAACGATCCCTCTGATCATATTCCTGTTAAAGCTGCTGCCTTGTGCAGACCGAGCAAGAACACGTCTGGTCATAACGTGTGGCTCCCTATGAACTGACTCGTGAAGTGACACTACCTGCCCCCATATGCTTATGAACAAAGACTCGAACAGTATGATCTGGAAGGTTCTAGATGTGTCACATGACCACCTTATGACTATGGGTCAGCGAGGGTGCATGGACGAGCATGCACTACATAAAGTTGTGCAATCAAGCGCGCTGACTGTATGAAATTCAAATAAGACTAATTAACACTTAACACAAAAATTTGTCGATGCATTTACAATTTTCCTACAAAAGTTGTATTAAAAATGAAAATATGAAACAAGTACAGGAGAATTCTGAATCTGTGCTTCCATTGTTATCTGACACACTGTGTCATCAGTATGCTGTGTTACATGTATCAGCATTCATTTTACAACAGTCATAATTTATGATTAATATATGTTTTTGTCAAACACAACTAGTGTCTAGAACCTTCATTATTTAATCATCGCTACTAGTTCTTTGGCATTCAAAATGCCATCATGAGATGAAAGAACTAAAGATTATTATTGCAGTTGCAATGTTGAACTTTAAATAGTGCTTTGACATTGAACAGTGATAAAATATGTAGAACAGAGTAATTTTCTGTTTATGGCTCTTTATGTTTCTAATGATATATGCTAAGCTGAGGTTTAGGAGTCTATAATTGCACAATTGCATTGTTTCTGTCTTGTTCTTGAGGCACCATTCTCCTTAATTTTGTTTGTAGCAAGAGTGTGGATATTCTGTGTCTCTTAATTGTGTCCTGTGTAGTGCGTGCTTTTGTTCGAGGAGGTCAGTGTCTGTTACTGAGTCTGGTTAAAAACAAATGGCAGAGGGATATGGCATTTGGTGTATTACTGTTGGTGACTGGAAGAGGGAAAGCAGCAAAACTGAAGAGTGATATTCTGCTAGAGATTCAAATGAAGATGTGAAAGAAAGAAAAAAGAAAGAATGGAGGGTAGCAAGAAACAAGAAAGAATGAAAGATAAAGACAGTGGAAACTGTGAATGTGAAAATGCGAGTGAAGGTTTATATTTGTGGTTCTCACTATGAAGAGAGAAAGGTACACTAGTATCTGGACCTCTTGTACAAGAAAATATGGTTATTAGTCATAAGGTTTTTGGTGGAGGAGAATCTGACTTCACAGCTAGTGTAGGCGGGATAGGTCACTGGCTAAAGAATGGTATGGAGTGAGGCAGCTCAACATCTGTGGAAGTATTATTGACAAATTTGGAACCATATTTGAAGTTCAGTGAACAAATTCTATTTTATTTTATTCATTCCATGCAGTGATAATGACTGATATGTGTAATAATAGTGGTGAATTATTATAAATTAGTGAATTAAGAACTTCTGTCCCTTATAAAGAATGAAGGTTTTATCATACGAAAAGCTCTGTAATTGTGATGAAAATGGCTGAAATTTTGAGATGCTTGCATCAGAAAATCTGTCTTCCTGCAACATCTCCTGGTTATAAAAGAAGCAAAGAATGAGTGACGATTGTTGCAAGCTGTAACACTGTGAGAAACCATAAACTAAAATTTTCTTACACTAGAACATCCAAAAAGCCCACACTATTATATTACAGCTTTAACAGCACTGTCAATTTTGTTTTTATAGCCAAAAGAGTATACAATTTTTTAAAAGGACCAACAAATTCACTTGGATTTATGAGCGTAATTTTGCTACAAAGTAATCACTGACATATTTCAGGCACTCGTGTAGCCACCATGAGGGTGGTGAGAACAAGAATACAAATACAACTTTTTAACTTCTAATATTTTACACTCATCAATATTTTACTACTTAAAGTGTGTTTTTTAACCAAAAATTGTATGATTTTTAACTGTGGAGTGATTTTGATACATTATAATTTTATTTGTATTCTTGTTCTCATCACCCTGAAGATGACCACGTGAGTAGCCGAAACATGTTGGTGTACTATGTTATAAAACTACATTCATAAATCCAAGTGCATTTGTTGGTCATTTTAAAAAATTGTATACATCTGATTAATACATGGGACATGGAACATTTTAAGCCAAAGGAGTGTTGGAATGGACTCAGAAACTTATCAGATCTGGGTTTTTCTAAGCTGTCCCTTCAATGGAAAGTCTTTTAAAGTCAAACAACATGAAAAATAAAGCAATTATTTTCATTGATCATGTGCATTCTTGTCTTAATGGAAAGGAATGAAAGAATGAGGAAGTAAAATATTATTTGTACTATCTAATTTCACCTCTTCAGTTACGCTGTGGACGAAGCTCATTGGATGCAAGATAGAATGTCAGCATAGACATCTTCAGTCACTTGCAGAAGTTTTTGAAGCAGGGAAAATGTTAGAAAATTTGAAAGTGTTGTATATTGGACAGCCCAAGTTTGGTAGAATATTGAGCAAGAAACACTGGCATGATCGGGGAGGAAGTTACTTGGTGAAGGAGCGAAACAAATTGGACAAGAATTGGTAAGGAAACAATGGAAGAAGAGTGTGAAAATTGTGTTTCTTTATTAAATGTTACATCAGGCTCTGACAGGGTGAACATAATATGACATACAAGTATAGTTAAATCACTTGTAAGAAGAACACGTGATTGACATTGACATAGTAGATCTTGTGAATCGTGTGGGCAATAACCACTGGAAGACAATAAAGAAGGCGCAGAAAATGGTCATGGAATGACTTGGAGTGGGGGACTGAAGGATGTTGAGTCTGCATTTGCGTATATTGAAGAGCAAGTGGAAACACCAGCTATGAAAGTACCGTTGTTCTGGCACGGATGTTATCTTGTGATAAAAAAGGAAGGAGGCTTAAAACAGGTACCCACTACTCATATCTCAAAATAAATGAATGCTCATTTACAGATTTATGTTATGTTGAATATGGTGTTTATGTGTGAGGTATTTTTATTTGGTGCTTGGATGCCTCATTGTATTGTGTCCATAACCTAATAATAAATTGAATTATATATTGAGTCAATATATAACCTTGTTTTTTGCATTAACTTTTTGTATTATTCAACATTTTCAGTTAATCCTGTGGTGTGTTAGTCCACTTCAGGTCAGCTAATTAGGACTGTGTTCTAAGAGTGTTTGTCTTTCTTACAGTTGACACAAGTAATGGGGAAGAAACAAGCAGCACAAGATATAATTGAAGCCTACAGAACTCATCTCCAAGATATTCATAGCTGGTTTGATTCACTAGTGAAACGAATGGAAGTTCTGGACAAAGGAAGTGGTTTGGACTGCACCGAGAAACTGGCCGTCATCTCTGAAATTGGATCTGAGTTTGAGAGTCAAGGAGGAAATAGAGTGGGTGAAATAAAACGTTTGGCTGGTGCAGTAGTGGATGTTGTTAGTAATTTGGAATCTCAGCAAGTTGAAGAACAGGTATGTTTACACTAAGTTAAGGGCCTGTTTGAAACTTGATGTAGGAACTGTAAAATTGAAGCTTTAAGTGCCAATAAATATGCGAAAATGTTCTCATATGATCAGCTGTATCAAAGGTTGGTTAAAAGCCAATGTATTGGATACTGGCAAGACATCAAACCTTTGTTTTTAACCTGTGGTTGATTTCCTTAGAGCGGAGGTTCCCAGAGTGTGGCCACTTTGAAGTTTATTCAGTTTTTAATTAAAGGAATAATGTTTTGTGAAAAATAATCAAGAAACTTCTTCAATTGACAGTATGTTTATTTTGTATGACTGTTAGAATATCTATTTTGAATCTTTCTGTACCCACAAAGCAAGCAACAGTTATTTTAATTAAGGTCAAAT
>Ga0209628_10002331_pt1 | contig 12831 bp, 10 predicted proteins | sample TergutCu122P4_FD_187285 | JGI IMG/M metagenome (GOLD analysis project Ga0209628, IMG submission 187285) | Cubitermes ugandensis P4 segment gut microbial communities from Kakamega Forest, Kenya - Cu122 P4 (SPAdes) (version 2) | ecosystem: Host-associated > Arthropoda: Insects > Digestive system...
ACACACTCTCCAGATTTATCTCTGCCAGACTATTTTCTGTTCCCCAAGTTGAAATTGAAGTTAAAAGGACTTCACTTTGCGGATGTTGCTGAGATCCAAGAAGCTGTAATTAATGAATTAAAGAAGGTCCAAAAAGAGGAATTTTTGGCAGCTTTTCAGAAACTGTATGATCATGCAAACCCCTGTATATATATGCCAGTGGAGCTTATTTTGAATAAAAAAAAAAGGTATGTGTCCTCCTCATGTGTCTTCAATTTTTAAAAAAATCTGTCCTAAAACTTTTGGACCACACTGTGTATGATCAGCTGCAAGGGAGATCATGATGATGTGGATACTTCTCTGATACTTGTATGTGTCTGGTTGTGGTATGTGAGCAGCTGTAACAGAGACCAAGGTGACTGAGAACTTTATTTGTTGTTTGTGTGTATCTTGACAGGATACATAATCATCTGTAAGAGAAACCATGGTGACTGGGAACTTTATCTGATACTTGTTATGTGTCTGGTTAGGGTATGTGATCAACTATAAGAGAGACCATGGTGACTGGGAAGAAATGCAGATTGAAGCAAAGGCAAACTCACACACATTGCATAATCTGTGGTGTGGCACACGTTATCAGCTGTACATCACAGCCTTCAACAAGATTGGGACAGGGCTTCCTTGTGATATTGTCAATGCATACACAAAGGGATCAGGTACAGTAAACCATCCATATGTTTCATTTGGTGTAAATTATATTGCTTTCTCTACATTAAAGGCCAAATATTAGCTGCTTGAACAAGTTGTAGTGTGGCCACAGCAATTAAAGCTTCAGCCCATATCCCATTATTGTGACATGTGTACTGCCACATGTAATTTTGGAAAAGCATTATGAAACAATAGTGAAGAGAACTTCAAGAAACTAAAGTGAACAGAATAACAATATATTTATGTAGATGTGACCTTACACTTGTGCTAACTGCCTTTTCAATTTCCTTTCACTTCCAACTGGTATAAACACAATGAACTAAGTAATGAGGGATGAGAAACATGGCGAACTGTTGAGGAGCAGTGTGTGCCTTGTTGCCTAGGTCCCGTATCTTGCAGTGTTGCATTTTACTTCAGTTACTGTCAGTGCAATAGTTCTGTACATTTTATTTAGTACTGTCTTTTGAAATGTATGTGTCTTGTTGTGGTATGTGAGCAGCTGTAACAGAGACCATGGTGACTGAGAACTTTATATTCTTTATATTCTTTATATTCTCCTTTGTGGTGTAGGATTGCATCTCAAAACCGCACAGAATTATGGTTTGTTGTTTGCCTAGATTCAGATATGATTATGTTTTTGACCTAGTGTCTCCTGATATGTTCATGTTGTTTGCCTGTCTCCAGATATGGTTTAATTTTTTTTCTACTGTTTCAAGCTTGAAATTTTTGGGAGAATGGAGGAGACAAAAAGGAAGTACAAAAGTGAAAGACATACAGACATTAAGTGTAACTGATAAGTGCTTAATAAGTGTATCTATATGAGTGTAAAAGTATTGGAAAATATATATGAGGTGATCTTTGAGTTAGAGCTGTTGTATGGGGTTCACATAGGATGGGTTTAAGGGGGGATGGAAAATCATTGATGGAATTCAGAAGAGATTTTGTAAGAAAGTTTTAAGAAGTCCAAAGAGCATAGCAAATGGACCACCAGAATAATAACTTTGTAGAGAAAGTAGGAGAGCCAAGATGTTTTGTAGTGTAGTAAAATTTCAACACAGGATTTTTTTTATGGAACATGATGAATTGTTCAACATGCTTCTATAGCTGGCAGGCAGGAAATCTGAAATTGGAAAGTTGGGTGATATGAGTCTTAAGAGTTAAATTGTACAAAACTGAACTGGGGTACCTATGGGTAGAGACAGAGGGGAGGGATTTAAAAGATGTATATCAAATAATAAAAATTTTTCATAACCATATTCAGAGAAAAGCCACTAAAAAAAAAGAGACATGAAATCTCTAGTCTTGTATTGGAATATACAGCAAGAGTGGGGGAAAGAACTGTGTCTCTAGACCACTGGATTTTGAAGAAGAGAACTGGGTTAGAGGGAGGAGGTAGTACAAATAGAAATACTGTATTGTATAGAAACTTTCAGGGCATAATAAATAGTATAGGCAAACTTTAATTTTTAGTAAGAAATATAGGGGATGTGCACTGGCAAAGCCGGGTGTTACCAGTCACAGCCATGGAATTGTATTTGAAACTAAGCTAATAAATTTGATTGGATTTTATTTGCCTTATCTTTCCAGATATAATTTAGTCTTAGTGTCTCTATGTAGGATCATGCAATATTCCAAGTGTCTCCAGATAAGATGATACTCTTTGTCTAATGTCTGAAGATGTACTGATACTCTGCCTAGTATCTCCAGATATGATCACTGTCTTTGCTAGTGCCTGCATATATAAGCATGTTCTTTGCACAGTGTCTGCACATATGATCTTGCTGTTTGCTGGGTGTCTTCAGATTTAATCATGTTCTTTGTTACTGTGTTCAGACATGTTAAGCTGTTGCCCATTGTCTCAAGATGTGATCAAGCTGTTTGTGTAATGGTTCCAGATGTGATAACATTTGCCTGGTGTTTCAAGATATGATAATATTAATTGTCTAGTGTCTCATGATGTTTGCCTTGTGTCTTCAGATATGATCATGCTGTTTACCAGTGACTCTAGATATAATTATGTTGCCTGCCCATTTTCTCAAGGTGTGATCATGCTGTTTGTCCATTGTCTTAAATATGATCATGCTGTTTCCCTGTCTCATCACATATTATCATGTTTTTATGTGTCTCAAGATATGTATGATCATGTTTTTGCATGGTGTCTTCACACATGATCAATTTGTTTGCCTGTCTTAAGGTGTGTGTCCCCCCCCCCGGTAGTGTTTCAAAATATGATGTTTGCTTAGTGTCTTCAGACATGGCTTGTGTTGACTTTTTTGAACCCTGCATATTAAGGCATAGAATCCTTTTCTGAAGTGGGGGTACTCACAGGACAAATTCTGTTACCCAAATAGTAGGCTAATCATAAGAATGATGGTTGGCAGTGAAGACCTACAGTTTGTTTTGGCTTCATACAACAGAGGAACTTAGTATTGCTCACATTTACAATGCAGGAGACATAAATGTTTACATGTGTATGCAGAACAAAGTGCACACATCTCTGACCAGGGGTCTAATTCAGAATGGGAGTCCTTTTTCTTGCCAGACACCACCAAGCCCCCAAATAATGTGTCAGAATGGTTGATGTGCATGTCAGTACCTGTGCAGGTGAGAAAGTGTTAGATTTTAACATTTCCTCACTCTATTCCTCTCTTAATTTTATTCAGAGCCCCATTTGTGTTTGCTGTTATTACCAAAAATGACAAAAGAACAAGCAGTTTTTTAATATGAATTTTGCCCTTTAACAGACAGTGCTAACGATATATATATGACCTCCTTTAACGTATATATATATATATATATATATATACGACCTCCTTTAACATTAAAATATCTGGATTTTGCCCATACACACAGTGTTTATGTATTTCATGTGATTCTCACAATAAATATCTACCATTTCCTAAACAGCATTAACCAGGTGGTGTTTGTAAGGGAATGCAGTGTGTTTTCTGTGAGGTATGTACGTAATTTTTAAATATTATTTAGAATTAGAAAATCAATCAAATTTACAGTGCCAGTGAAACCAAAACAATCACAGATGATCACGGTGAATTCAACTGTGCTCACGATATGGCTGGACTCCTGGGGTGATGGTGGTTGTCCAGTGCTCTACTTCATCATTGAGTACCGTGACACGCATCGTTCCAATGACTGGGTGCTTGTATCCAACAATGCTCAACCAAATGAGAGAGCTTACAGCATTCTTGATCTGGTTCCTGCTACAACGTATCACCTACGAGTCACTGCACACAACAATGCAGGCTCCACAGTGGCTTTTTACAACTTCACAACACTTACTGCTGAAGGAGGTAACACACCTCTTAATGCCTGGTTGACACAGATTTCCAAAGGTCACATATTTATACAACATTTTCCTTTCCTTTCTGTGGGGTAATAATTTGTACACAACACTGAATATTGCCTGAGTTATGCATGGGGACATGTGAAATTCATAAAAAATTTTGCTCATAAATCCTTCAAATGAAGAAACCACTTTAAAGATATAGGCATAGATGGGGGAGTAATACCTACATCACCAAGGAATAGCGGATTTAAATCTCCTGCTCCTTTTGAGTTGATGGCCAGATTTTAACTTCCAGGGGTAATGGTATTTGCACTGAAATATTAAGTGCTGGGGTTACTGGACCCATGGATGCATTCTCATGTTATTGTGATGTAGCTGAAGTTAAAATCACCCTTACAGAATTAGGGTGTGAGGATGCAGTTGAGTTCAGCTGGCTTATGGGATTTTATGAATGTGGTGATGGATTTTAACCTTCAATAAAAGTGGGAAATTTCTTGACAAACTAAGCAGCTGTCAACTTCTGAAGATGTAATCATACCACATAAAAAAGTAAAATTTTCCCTGTTCACACCATGAAGGTATATAGAGGGGAGTCGAGGTATAGCTCCACCATGGTACTAAGTGGAAGTTAACTTCACACCCTGGCTGATTTATCCCCCTCCCCCAGTAAATAACCCCGGTACCCATTGAATAGGAGACTGAGATGAATGCCAGAGCTGGTCTGGATGTTTTGGAGAAGATAAGGGGCAGTTTCACCTACTGGGATTCAAATCCTGGATCACTGAACCCATAGCCTAGTTGTTACACTAACCACACTAATTGGATCGTCATTGTATCATGGAGTTACTTAACCCATTAATGCCCAAATTATTTTTGATGTAGATTTGTGTGATTTTATTAAATATACATTAGAAAAGCTACAAATAACAGAATCTGAAGACATTTAATTTTTTTGACATCTCATTTCTGAGATAACGGACATCCTCAAAATAGGATGCTGGGCTACTGCGTTAATGTTACAGAATTATTACCCATTAAAAGTACAGTCTCTAAGACTGAAAGCAGAAGGTATAATACTTTTTTTATTCACCATGTTAATAACACAAAATTTCACTTGTTGTGATACAGAGTAAAGCACTGAGTTCAAAGGGTCATATACTGAGCTCAGTACGATTTCGGTTTTCCTTTGCACCAATCATGACCGCATCTTCTTTGCTTGTTTCGCTTTGTTATAATGGGGGCTGCACCATCATATCTAACATCAGCCATTACTTTGATGTGACTAGTACACAATGACCAAAGATCATCCCCCTGCTGCCAGTTAGTGTAGAGTTTGAGACAGGGCACATGTACAGCACACTTGAAGTCCAGAGGGTCCAGTGCATCTGTTCTAGGTATTTGCATGTAGATGAGCCATGCAATTTCTATGGCCATACCTACCATCCTTGTAAATGAAGCAGTGCCCACTTGTACCGCAAACAGACCATAGTTTACAACCAGACGTTTCTGGTTTCTGGGGCTATTATGACCATAGGATTTGGCAGTCATCTCATCTGTAGACACATATTTCCAATAAATTCAATATTGTTGAAAAGCATCTTCATCATACCAGTGACAGGCTTGATTTTAAAACAACGACCATGTTTGCTTTCACTGGCCAAATTGTTGCCTTTAAAATGAATCATGATCAGTAGTTGTCTGTATTGATATTTAAGCATAAATATCTGGGTGACAATGAACAAAGCCTTGTACTCAAGTCTTTCGTCTTCTTTAGTGCCTGGTTTCATTTTGTTGACAGTTTAGTACTGGTTGGGTGGGTTTTTTCCTGCACTTCAATCACTAGTTAGACAAAATTTCATACAGAATTCACTCTTTGTCACTGTAAAAGATATTGAAGGGAATGTGTCGTAATTACTCTTATTTCCGTAAGCTTTTGTTGATTGGTAATCAAATTCAAGTGCTTCTAGTACATCTTGAATTTCAACTGTCCCATTGACATTGTCTGGGTCTTCTTCATCCATTGAAGTGTCATGTCAGCTGAGCATACAACACCAGTGTGACCCTGATCTGCAGACACTGTTTCTTTAAAAGCAGAATCATATGAAAGTCCACAATATTTGCGAGCTTAAGGCCACAAATTTTTCCTGTGACACTGTGGCCTGAGAATCTATGTTGTACCATTTCAAGGTGATGCTATATCATATGGTAATTTTCAGGATCAGTGCCGCCAACTATCTTATAATTATATTATTTTAAGCTATTGTACCTTCTCCCCAGTAATATTATGTGCTATGAATGGGGCAAAATTTTCTTGTGTGGCCCTTCATTGATGTAGCACACTGAGACTAATCATAACCTTCCAAGTAGTAGTGGACCTAATCTGGAAAAGTCTCCATTATCATTATTGTCAATATTATTTCATAACTTAGCTTCCAGTTGTAATATTGAAATAACAAATCACTTGCACACTGTACTGTATGGTGGCCCATGTCCTATTTTTAGGACATCAAAATTCATGTCACTATACCGCATCTATGATCCATTTGAAGGAAATGTACACGTGATAATTCGCAAGCCGGAACTATTAGTATACTCCTTCAGAAAATTTGCAGTTACACTGCTTAAAACTTGGAAGTTATGTAAGTGGTAGGAATGTATGCAGAATTCTGAAGCATTAAGCTTCCATTAAGTGCCAAAAATATTCAAATTGTAGCTGACAAGGATCTCCTTATAATATGAGGAGTGTCAAGAGGATTCACATTGTAAAAGGTATAAGAAGAAATGAATAAAAAGTTACAATTTTTTCTAAAAAAATTATTTTATCTAGTGTCCTCAAAGTAGGACACTGGGCTATAATGGATTAATAAATGCTTTTAACCTGTCTGGGCCCTGTATCCTTGCCAGAGGGGAAATGAGGAGTCTGTATGGGATGATGGAGATAACAAGACTTTTCAGTTTTGGCATATCACTTCTCACCTCACAATTAGAATGAGTTTCAGTTGAGCTCATCATGTTCCAGTCACTGTAATCCCAGAACTCGCACCACCAGTCTCGCACCCTCGAGAAGTGCCTTTCTACACCAACATGAAGATCATCATCCCAGTACTTGTATCACTGGTCTTCCTGCTTGGCTTGCTGGGTGTTGCAGTTTTCATACACTGGAAGAGTAAGTACAAACGTTCAGTGCAGATGAGACACAGTATCATATATATGTATCTCATAGTTAATTAACACTTGCATGAAGCTGTTATCCAACCAACATTCATGGATGAATTCTGTGCATGTTAATTCACTCATTTCATTGCTAAGAACCATTTGGTTGTGATCTGTCTAAATTGGAGTAGTAGCTGTACACCTGTGGTGACCAGATTTGTGTTTTGTTACCCAGGTACTCTATTATGATCAAGTCCCCATATCTGTTCTACACGATCACCCTTTATAACTTGGTTGTCCCGACATGCTCAGTCTAGTAGGAGAACCTCTTTCGGGAGATGGGTGTGGTTGACCGAATCACATATAGTTTTAGTTATTCTTTTTACTTATTGTTTTATTTATTCATTTTATTCTTGATATAAAAAAAGGCATGCTGTATCCAGTTAAACAACTAAATCATTTTCTAGTACAACAACACAGTCACTTCAGTTGCACTCCCTCACTCACATCGCTGTCATATGCGACTGCTTTCTCACTGGACTGTTTGTATCCGTTATCTGCTGCCAAACATTTCCTCGTTTAAATCTCTCTCTGTACACAACCCCTCCTACCAATCGCCAACGGTTCTTGAACATACATTGACCATTTAAACCTATAATGTACGGCTATGAAGTGTCTGTAACTGATGCCAGCAAACCTCATAAACAACAATACCAAAAATGATCAGCTACCCTGTGTAATTGTACACAGTTATAATGTACTCGTATTTTATACATGTCATCAATAGTTCTTTGTACTAACCCACCAATCCAAACAAACAAGGTGTTTTGTAAGCCTCATTCTGTTTTCAAAAAGGGACCTGTGTGTTAAAATGTGTCAGTGAAAATCATCACATTTTTACTTCAGCCTACACTTCTGTAGAGGAAATAATTTTACAGTAGTTGTGAAATAAATGGTTCACATTGAAATAAAAAAAAACACTACAGGCAACTTTTAAATTCATGCATGGAAATTTTGTGGTGAGAATGCCTCTTGGGAATAACAATTGTAAAAATTTGAATTGGATTGAACTGGCTGAGGTCAGGGTATAGTGGCGGGATTTTTTTTAATTTGGTAATGAATGTTCAAGGTACATAAGAACAGGGAATTTTGTAGTTGACTACTCAGTAAGTGTGTTCTCCACCATGTCACTACTCTCTGGAAGAGAGCAGATCTAGTCATATGGCATATGTCTGCAGAGTCACAAAACCAGGACACCCACATGGGGGAGTCTCCATCGGTGGCTCAAATGCAGAACCAGCAGAACAGGGATCAGCAGTACCTGGCAGTAAGAGTTGGCAGTGGACAGCAGGCTCTCAGCATTGATTCTGCCAGCTACAAGACTGACTCTGCAGGTAATAAGGCCATATTCAAAAAGAGTCACTAACCCAAGCACATCCTTATAAAGTCTAAAGTAGTCCCTGTCCATGTCATGAAGGCATAGAAGAGGAAGAGAGATATGGCTCCACTCATTCATAACATTGGCACTATGCTGATGTCAGTTATTTGCCCTTCTACGTACTTCATAGCCAAGGAATCTGGTGGTCTTGAAGTAAGACATTGGACTGTCATCCAGGTGGTTCTGTGTTTGATCCATATTTACATTTTTGTAAAAATTTTTCATCACACATATTGATGTATTGATCTTTACAGCCTCCCTTCATTTGGAGTCATCATTAAGCTGTAGGTCCCTGCTGATCACCAGTCTCACGGTCACCATACTAGAAGTGTAACAGAATCTGTTGCATGAGTGTTCTCACTGCAACATGAATTCTCTGCCCCTTTGTTGGTTCAGACAGACATGTAGATAAGGCCAGAAGTCTGTAAATGCTAGACAGACCTTACAGACAATGAACACACAATTGTTAAGGTTCAGATATCTCTTTATTTCTTGTTATAGCATTTTATTATACAGGTACAGGCAAACATATACCATGTTTCATTCTGAATATGCACCAATTTTCAGTTCTCATTTCTGTGTGTAGGAGAGCATAAAGTAGCACAGAAATAAGTGTAATGTATCTGTTGTGTTGCAAGTTCAGGAAATCATCACTAACATGTTCTGAATGCCAAGGACTCAGATTTATTGTCCACAATTAGGAACAAGGGTAAAAATAGAGCATTTCATTGGTGTGCTATATTCCTTTTTCAACATAAGCAATGTGTGTGTTCCAGACTACATCGAGGACATCTGTCCCTATGCTACATTCCAACTGTCCAAACCCCCCTACAGTGAGAGCACGTACAGTGGTAATGTATATAGTGGACCGTATCATTCTGTGAGGGGATCCTTTGTTTATCATGATCCCAAACCATCTGGAGCAGAGAGCTACAAGTTCAGACAGGTACTGACCATGACATTCAATACAGTGTAGTTAATGGAATATAACATATTAGCACTGGCAAGTTGTATGTCGGTATGTAGGTACAAAAGATTTGAGGGACATGCTGCCATCAAGATAAAACAAAATGGAGAAATCCCATAAAAAAAACCCCAACCAGTGTATTTCTTTAATTAGATATCCCACTGTGTTCACAATACAACAACAGTAATCCAGTCCAACACAACTCTTGATTAATAAACAAACTGCTTTGTTTTACAACACAGCTACATATTTTGGCTCACAATAAAACCATCATCACACTATTTTTGTAAAAACATACAGAGGAAGATATTACAGACAAAGTATGGGCTTTTAAAAAAGGGTATTGATCTCAAACCTAACAATTGTGTTTCAGAAATATATTGTCCTCACAGTTTCTGTATAATATAGTGTAATGTTGATTATGCTGTATTATAGTACATTATATTAGTTGTTATTTAACTGTTTTCATATGATTTTTATCAGTTCATAAAATATTTTTTTCTCATTACTGTTTAAAATTCTTCTGCTATTCTTTATTCAGCCCTGTTAACACTTGGGGCAATGTTTGTATGGAGGTGCAACAACTGAAGTTGTCAGGTTGTTCAAGTTCTCTAATAATAATCTGTAATGCCATACTAATAGTATGTAGTTGTGAAGGAATACAACTTGTATTTATTATTGACATGACGTCAAGCAGACAAAATGTGGATCTTCAGTGTGAATATTTGAGCTGTGGTGAAAAATGGAGTACATCAACGCTAGTCAACCAAAAATATAGGGGTCTATCTGTAATTATTATAAAAATGATGGAATATTACAACTCCATGGTGCAGAGTCCTTCTTGAAAAGTTAACAGGTCCTCAGCTAGTCAAGAAATTCCCTACATTTTATGGAACCCGAAGGTTCATTAATGAATTCACATCAGCCTGCCACCTGTCCCTGTCCTGAGCCAGATCAATCCAGTCCATGCCCCAACCCACTTCTTGAAGACCCATTTTAATATTATCCTCCTATCTATGCCTAGGTCTTCCAAGTGGTCATCTTCCCTCAGGTTTCCCCACCAAAACCCTGTATGCACCTCTCCTGTACCCCAGATGTGCTACTTGCCCCACCCATCTCATTCATCTACATTTGATCACCCAAACAGTATTTTGTGAGGAGTACAGATCATAAAGCTTCTTGTTATGTAGTCTTCTTAATTCCCCTGTTACCTCTTCCCTCTTAGGCCTGAATATATGCATCAGCAACTCATTCTTGAACACACGATGGAATATTATAAGAAATTAAATAGATGAAAAATGTCTAAATATTATGTGGACTAGTAATTAGTGTTTTGTGCAGGTTGTAATACAAGTTTCCTGACTGTTTAAAATAACTTCTTGCTTGTGTACATACCAGATTTCAGGTAACTACTTATTATCAGTATTGGGAATGTTGATGAAGAAAAGGTATATTCAAGTAGTGTTGTCATCTGGTTCTTTGTTCTGTGTTTTTGTACATTATATATTACAGTGATGCCAACTCTTATATTTTATGTATATTTAGGTGCTTCACATAGTTGTGAAAGCACCTGTTAACTTTGTTGTGCCTGTCCACATATATTAAGTCGGCTCCCACTGAATGGATTTTTGTGAAATTTGATATTGGGTATGTTTTATGAAAATATGTCCAAAAACTCCAAATTTGGTTCAACTCACACAAAACTTTTGGGCACTTTACATGAAGACGTAAGTATGTTATGAGCAGTACAGAGGGAACACACTGTTGCATTTCAGGACAACACATTCAATATCTGTTGTCAACGGTGACGTGGTTCAACACTACCAAGAGAACACACTGTTGTGTTTCCATGGCAACAGTGGTCATACAAACATGGCAAAATTCTACATTATATGTACTTGCCCTGTTGTTTTTATTGTTCATATTCGTGCATATCATACTCCCTTTTCTGTATTCCGCAGATATGAAAACTTGAATTGTGTATGTTCTGTCAGGATCTGGTGCAGTTTTCTCTTCTGTGTTGTCATGTGTAATGTGTGCTCTAGTCATATGTGTTTGAGTACATATATGTTATGGACAGCAGCCACTGTGAATTGAAGAGTCAGTAACACAGATGACTGACAGCATTGACTTGTTACTTTTACATCATGTCAGGATCTATACTTTATCAATTTGATGTGTTTCAGCAGAAAGAACCAGAGTACACAAAAGTCAGAAGAAAAGGAGGCAAATTGCGGGATCCCCACTCTGAAAGCCAAGGTACTATTATTTAGCTGTCATTGTTACATACTGATTGAGAGACATGAGAAAAGTTTAAAATTATGGCAATGCTCAGGGTGACCAGTTACTGTGCTTGTAATTTTAGTGTCACTGATCACTTATTACAGGTAAGCTTTCATATGATAGTGAATTGTGTCTCTGACACACAGATGGACTAATAACTCTTAGCATGCAGAACAGCTCATTCTGAACTCATTAATTAATAATTTAATGAATTTTACCTATAGCTCTGTTGTTACACATTCACTAACAATGAAGCAGGCCATCAAAGCATAACACAGATAATGGTTTAGTATAATCATCATTTGTGTCCTTTGTATATTTTGATTGTCATGCACCATCCTGAGAAGGTACACATATTTTGACTGTCATTGACCATCATGAGAAGGTACCATGATAAACACACATGACATTGCTGCACAAACAATTAAAAGGTGTACCTTTATATTGTTCATCCTTAAGTAGACTAACACGTGTAGAAAAAGGCAGTCAAAAACACAACTATAATTGTAATATACAAGGTGTTAGCATATATACAAATGTCTCAGCCAGCTACATGTTTCGGCCTCTTCTAGTTAGGCCATCTTCAGGTAGGATACCTTAGTCAGAAGAAAATACACAATAGTACTACACAACCATTGAAGTCAGGGGGGGACAAGATCTCGTTTACAAAAATGGGGCATGTGCAGAAGCTATTGGTATAAATATATGCATAGTTTATATTAGTCCGTGGAACATATTTGTCCATTATTGGTAGGCTAGTGGGGGTCCTGGGAGGCTCAGGGTTCCTGCATTGCTTGGTCGGGTGGCTGGGTGTCACAGCGGTCCGCTGTTATGGCCGTGTTTTCTTTCTGAGTTGTATCCCGTGGCCGCTGAAGGTATATTTTTGTGGAGGAGGGGTTCCTTTGTGGTGCTGGTATGTGAGGAGGGTGTCTGGCTTCTGTGGTGTAATTGAGATATCTTTAATAGAGAGAAAAGAGCTATGATAAAACACGTATGGCT
>Ga0209628_10002332_pt1 | contig 12830 bp, 5 predicted proteins | sample TergutCu122P4_FD_187285 | JGI IMG/M metagenome (GOLD analysis project Ga0209628, IMG submission 187285) | Cubitermes ugandensis P4 segment gut microbial communities from Kakamega Forest, Kenya - Cu122 P4 (SPAdes) (version 2) | ecosystem: Host-associated > Arthropoda: Insects > Digestive system >...
CAATGCCAAAAAAAAAACCATTACTATCTTTTAAGACAATACAATGTTTCATTTTTATCTCAGGCTGTCAAACAGTACTTCAATCTACCACACTGCTCCATTTGAGGACAATGCTGTTTAAGAATTTTTAAAACATCTTGGAACTTACCATTTTGGGAGGTGGTACATCTGTTGTTATGTTTACCATGTTCACCTCCTTTCCTGTCTGTGCAAGTGAGACAAGTTTCAAGGCCACAAAGAAGCCACCCTTATTCAGGTAACCTTTTCCTGCTGGGTCCGACAGGTCCCACACTTTACTCAATATGGCATCTGACAGACCAGACTTTTTCAGAAACCTAGCAGCATCTAAAGCTCCAACACTACCCTGGTTAGTTGGGTCAACCTGTTAACACATGAATAACACAAAAATCATCAAAGGAAACCCATCTGTTCCCTATCAACTTCAAATACAAGCAGCACAAGTTATGTACCTTAACCTGTAGCCACTGTGTACCCTATATATAGGATGGGTGTAATGCACCACATTTTACATAATTAGTCAACAAATATACTTACTGAATGTTTTGAGACGTGCTGCACAATCCCCATTTTTTCTTCCACAAAATGCTTTGTATTTCATAATGTTGTCTTGTTCGGTTCATAAAATATTCACATTTTACATAAAGGTTGCATAAAAATTTAAATGTCCAAATCCACTGCCAAAAGGTTAAAGTAATGGCACTGACATTACATCTTTGCTGCATACAGTAGGGAAAATACCTACAGCTCTACAGGCTTGACTGTTAATTCTAATACAAATGTCCCTTTCTCTGATAAATCTTAAACTTAACCAAAAATAATTATGTTTAAGCATTGTAAATTCTACATCTGTAATGGTGGAAATGTTAAACAAACTAAATACATGCATCATTACAGGTCAAATATATAATCGGTTAAAAAGTCTCCATTCTTAGATCATACCCAACACCGTAATTCTGCATGGACGAACGGAGGTCAAGGCTAAATGGATTCTCGACCTAGACACCATATGTAGGTGTAATGTTAGTTCATTCTCTTCAACCTAATGCAGAGGTCCTCACACCCAACAGACAGTATGGACCCCAGAATTATTACTGACACCATGAAAATAGAAAAAAAAATCCTCATGTCTCCCACAAAGAATCAAACTCCAGCACCCAAATGTAAAAAATCACTACTTACGAGGTCTGTGAACCATGTGTTTTAAATACATGTTACACTTCAATGTCTACTGGTTGAATACAAGATTTCTGAGTTGCTGATCTACACCAATGGTCTTCCATCTCTGAGAGGGAATACACCAGGAATGTACTCACTGAACACTGACAATATTAAAGGCACTGTGATGGAGAACCATATTATCACTCTTATTTATTTGGCTTCCTACAGACAACTGTACTGTGTCTATGTGGAATTAAATCCCACTCAAATTTCATACGTTATTGTCATACACCAACTCTGCTAATGCATACAACTTTACAATTCTGATGACAGAGCAGTCATCTCTAAAGGAATACAAATGAAACTGAAAAGTCACCCCTAAAGGAATACAACTGAAACTGAGCAGTCATCTCCAAATGAATACAAATGAAATCATTAAAAATAATAACTGAAATCACTCATCAGTCCAGTTACCACACTGTATTCAGTAGGTAATACACAGCTTCAATTTACATGTTTCAATTTTTCTTTTTCTGTGATGACACCACCCCCCCACCCCAAATAAAAGAATACACTTTCATGATCTACCCAAATACTATTAACCGATCAATCTTTGTACTGCAGATGCAGTGTGCTTTCTTGGCTTAAGGTTTATTATAAATACTCAACACTATTCCAGTGCTCAATGTCAACTTATTTAACCTCTCAACAAAACTGTTACATAAGGAACAAATAAACAATTTTATTTATTTTTAATGTAAGTTATCACAATTTACTGGAAAACAACAGAAGTGAGATAAAGTTCTAAATTCCACTAAATATCAGAGAAAGCTACGGCAAATTTGCAATCACTAATTACCGCATGTTTAAATGTTATGCCAGACAACAAACCACTACCTGCAAATCCTAACATCATAAGTACACATGTATTTACTCACTTCAAGGTAAGAATGGCAGCATCCACAAGAAAACTGAACTATATGATAGGGATGTGTTTGTTTTTATGAATAGCAATATTCCACATGACAGACTATCATCCTTACTACGAAATGAAAGTAAGCAATTATGGCTGCTTACCTGGTGATAATATGCTTCATATATTGCACTATGGCTTCCAGCCACCTAAAATACAAAAATGCGTATTATTGATCTACAAAACACAAAACACAAAATTGACACAATAATGTACTTATGCAATTTGTCATGTCTTGTAATGATATTGCAAATAATAATCTCTTCCTCCTACTAGCAAGCAAATGTCTTTGGGTTTCATGGCACCTCAGCATCTATGGCCATTTGGGCCTGTAATCAAATGAATAAAATTGTCTAAACAATTTTTATAAGTATACAAAATTCTGTCAGTCAAATAGACATGGCAAACCGTACATGCCGAGCACAGCCAAACCACGGGACATGTTATGATGATCATCACCGAGGAAGTTGTGCTTAATGGCCTGAAGATGAAACACAAAATGATATTGGTCATTATGTGGGCATTCTACAAGTAAATGTAAAATGGTAGACAGACTTAGCACAGCAAGCATAAAGAGATGCCAGGTCATCCTGCAATTCATGTCTATGTGTTAGGCAAGTGCACAAATCCAAAAGTTTACCAGTATGACTTCTTCCTTCCTGATAAAGCATGGAGAAAACTGCCATACCTACACACATTTGTTCACAAATTGCAACTTGCCCTGTGTACAGGTAATTTCATCCTGCTAAATTTTAAAACAGCACAAAGGACAGGCAGGACATATGTATGAGCAACAGCAGATGCTACATTCTCAATCACAGCTGCCCCCTTCAAAGCCATATCAGCTGCCTGCTGCTGGGCAAGGCCATGAGCAAATAACAGCTGACTCACTGACTTAAGGCAATGGAACGCCTGCTACAGAATCTGCATAATTATCAGACTACCACCCGGTGTGTACCCATGGAGACTCTGTATGTTATGCAGTCAGCCACAGAAGAGGACTAATTTCACAAGATTCATGCCAAAGAGAATAGCTCAGAAGATACGTAGATCTTGTCTGAATAACCCTTATAATTATGGGCATGGCAGGAGAAAGCCTGGCCTTCAAAAAGAAATAAGCAGTCAAACCTTGAACAATGATCTGTCAGCATAAATCATGGTGTAGTTCTGAAAAGCAAACAGGATTTAAACAAAAGGCTGGTTATGTAAAAGGGTAAATGTTTTGCCTTTCATGTGTCCAATGAATTGAAAGTCACCAGTTAGCCACACGATAAGTTAAGAAAGAATAAGTGAAAGCCTACTGGCAAATATATGTGACATCACTGTAGCAAAATGCTGAAGAAGACTGTACAGGAATACACCCTTGAGTCAACAGATACTTGTTACAGTGAGTGGGGTGAACTATCACTTCACACAATGCACGATGGGTCTGCATTGCCATATTCATCATAGAACTATCATGGAGAAGAATGTGTTAGGTTCTTGGGATTGCATGTATGAAATTTCAAGATGGCTGCTACACTAAATGACTGTACAAATATCAGTTTGGCTGACAGGGTCAATGATAGTTTGGACTTCACTCCAGAGCCACAGTGTGTCACAGCATGGATCAGGATACAATAAAACTGCAGCTTCACCATCCAACACCTGCACCAAAATCTGTCAGATAAAACAAAATTTAACAATAATTCACACCTAACACAAACCCATCTCAAGTGAGGCTCCCAAAAAAAAATCTGCTCTCAAGAAAGCCAATATACTTTACAGACGGCACGAAGGAAGTACACTTTTACAACAGACTAGAGGTAAGATATAAACCCAATAATCATGTTTCAAGTGCATACACTTGGTCATTGCTGCCAAGGAGGAAAATCAGTTTGCTGCCCAGGGTGACATGATTCACAGCACATTGCAGACAGCATTCAACATGTAAGCTAACTCCAGGAACCATTTACAATGGTGACCTGTCAACACATAAAAATGCTCACATGGATCGACCAGTCACATCAACAATTCCAGTGACAAACACTGCAAACCAGTTCAACGTACTTCACCTCTATAAGGCTCTGATTATGGTACATGACTTACAGAAGTAATTTTCTTTCCTTGGACTTCGTCCACCATCTAATTTTTAGTGAAGTATTGTATTTTGAAAGCCAGCTCTGCTTCCATCTTCAGGTAAAGGAAAGCAGCTAATCTGGCAGACACCTAAGATGGAACTAATTCAGTCACTGGCAGAGACTGAGAACAGCAAGTCAAATTAAAATTACCCGTAAGACACTTCAGCCTCTGCAGATGCCATGCAGACAACTGCTAAGACAAAAGAAGAGAGGAACTGCAGATCACACCTACAGTGCTCTACCTGTGGGTAATTCTTAGAATGCCATATTACCACGTGGCATCATATAGCTTCTCCATCTTCAAGAAGACAGAGGCCAGCTGTTGGCAGAGATTAAAGCATTCTGTGTATGGTGTTCCAAATTCACTAGATGATGAAGAGCACCAGAGAGAAACTTACTCTCCGGGATAATGGCAAGTCAGGGAATACCATATGCTCCATGATTTAACATACAGAACTAAGTGTAACTTCTCACACATTAGCAGGCCTGCTAGAATACCAAGGTATTGATGTGCACAATTTACACCTTATACATGCTAGTTATGCCCTAATACAAAGTTTGGTTTCTTCATTCCTTCACTTGTTTTCAACCTTTTCTTCATGTGTTTAGATGTTCTGAAAAGTGTATGGCAAAAATAATGCACATAAGTCTCTTGTCATTCCATAGATGATTGTTTCTTCTCAAAGATGACTAACTTCTTCGCTTCTAGCTTTCTGCTGCTTGCTCCAAATCTAATGGAATGCATATCTTAGCCTTCATTGGGCCCTTACTCTTGACAAATGTTCCAGATTTTCCACCAGCTTCTTAGTATAATAAAAATTATCCTGGTATATACAATGATGAACACTAAATAATTTTCTGCCATTGACATTACCATGTACTTCAACATCTTCCACTCTGCTATAAATATTTCCACATTGAAAATGCACCCTGCTTTTGTTTCACAGAGCATGCAAACTAATATTCCAAAGTTTTTACTTTTACCAGCATTGTAGGAATGGAATTTCTGGCATCCCCTCCACAGGATCAACTTTTTGTTTGGTGGGAGTTCTTCTTCTGGCCTATACAGTGATCTAAACTTTTGAAAGAGACATTCATAGACTGGTTGAATTCTGAACAGTCTAGATGAAGCATATTTTAGTTTGCTGTTACCAATGAAACGCCAAGCCTGCCTCATTGTCTCAAAACAATTTCAGCTCACTGTATGTGCAAATACATTGGTGGTGGGTCTGCACATCAGTAGTCTTTCACATTATCTTCCCAAACTTACTAACTTGGCCCATAAAATTATCTGCCCTAAGCATTTTTTCACTTCCACAGTCATACTGTTCACCCACAGCAGAGATGTAGAGGAAATTTTCCATTTTTCAGCATTCTTTCTCAGACACCATTTCACTGCTACAAGAAAAAATTAATAAAGTGATCTCCAATCACAACACTAATAACCATGAGTATATGTGAACAATCATCTGTAACCACATTCAATCCTATGTTCCCTAAAAATCATCCTACATTCAGGGTTTATTATTTGTATTATATCCAACAACTGTATCACTTCAGACTGTTCACCGATATGACGGTCACTAGTGTCAGTAAGTGCAAGTTGACTGACATTACATTGTACACTCGCCAACAAGACTGTAAAGTTTTACCAAACTAGTGGTTGGTAATTATTGTCGACTCTTTGATTATCACTCTCTTCAGGGCCAGAGATGTCTAACAATAGATCTTACATATGTTGCAACATGGTTTCCTCCTCTGTCACATCTCTCCTACTTGAATGCATGACTTATGTTGGCTAAAATTACAAAAGGATATACTGACAAATTCAATACAAGAATAAGATCATTGTCTGGATTACACACATATTCCAGATCAAAAGGGCTGCCAAGATTTGGAGTTTGTTATTTTTATGGATGTCATAACATCCCCATTCAATAATATAGCCACAGCAGCTACATACATATTAATGACAATGATGCAGTGTTTGAAAATGAGTTTGTGGCCTGTATTCAAGGTATCGGATTTAACTCATGAATGATTTTGTGATCTGTATATGATATGTTACAAACAATATTCTTCCACCTGTTCCTAAGTCTTCCTACTTACAAGGCCATTAACAATGAGCAGACAGAAAATTCAAACATGTCTGCACACATTTTGGATGAGCACTTTAAAATTACAATATTGCTGCATTAATTTATTCTCATGTGAGCTCAATCACATTACAGAGGGGGAAAATATAAACTGCCCAATCCACTTTAATTATGAGATTGCCAAAAAAAAAAAAAAAAAAAAAAAAAGTTGGATAGTAAATACAGCACACTGAAATTCTAACACACTTGGAGTTTCAGAACAGAAGCTACACCAATGTAACGTAGCTGCAAGCAGGAATGTGACAAAAATTCTCAAATATCTGTACGGTATGTGACAGTGAACAACCTGCTGAAAAATTGAACTTCCTTGTGATCTTCAACCTTTGGTAATAAAAATTTTCAATGCCAGGCACACAACTTCATTACCAGTTTTTCAAATAAAAAGAATTTCTAAATGGCCAATTCTATTGTCAATACATTTGTTCTGCACTTTTTTGTGATGTGAAGTGATGTTCTGTGATGTGATGTAATATGATGCTGAAGAAGAAGACGGTTTCCTCATGGACTGACAATGTAGATTTTCAAGATCACTATGGTTTCGGTAATATCAAAATATACAACTCTAGTGACAGTAACTTTCAATCAAGCTATTGATCAAATGGCTGATGGACTACCTGCCTGACCTCATCTGCCAGACTTACCAAAAACGGTAATTTCATGAGGACTCGACAATGCAAAGTTGTTCCAATTACCATTCTTAAAAGTGTAAATTCAAAAATATGACCAATAAAAATCACTAAACAATCATCACAACTCACATCATACCATACATATTAGAAATAAATGAATGCCACTGGGAAGTCCGTTATATTAAAATTATCGGCCACACTTAAAAGTTACCCTACCACTCCTGATCAAAGTAGCGTGCTTGATAATATACATATATGCAGTATAATCACACTGAAATGTTGCCATAGCTGATAAATCGTAAAACTACTTTATGTATTTACAGTACACGGTAATGTACACTTTTCTTGAAAGAATCAATCCGAATGAAGCCGCCCACAAATCTTGCAATGGCAGGATTTAATCAACACCAGGCTATCATCTAAAAACGGCATGGGATCTAATAATGTGAAGCGGTAGAGGGTGTGGACTGATTGACCTATGTCTACGGCTGTTACTGCAGTTCTGAAAACATTCTTCAACAGTACCACTCCATACTCAAGACGCGCAGGGCTCATTATATTACTTTATAACCAAAATTCATATTCATGTGCCCTACTCACCGCTCCCTGTCACATGAATCTATAGTTCATCTACCTACCGTGTACAGTTTCAACGCACTTCAAAATTCTACCCCTTACAAGCCCTATCTAACGTAATAACCATCACATTTCACTCATCACTGCACAATTCCTTTCCACCTTTTTATCAACAACACATTCATATGCAAGTGAACATGAACCACAACACTACCTGAGTTGGAGACGGCAAAGCGGCCATCTTCTTGAACACTAACGAAATTGTTTTATTGGCTGATCCGCAGGATCCTGGCCAATGAGATAGACAATCAATACATCATTTTCGCAATTCTTCTAAAATTCCATTCAAAATGTTTGGATAACCACTTCTGAAACTATAATCAGAAGTTGGGCTTAAATTTGCTTAGTCAATTTAGAAAAATCAGTGGGTTGACTGTAGGGCTCTCGGAATTAAACTACAAAACATAGTCACTTCAATGATTATTCGACCCACGGCAACCAATCGTATGCATAGACTGTGCTACCATCTGTTAGTGATGTTGCACCTGGGTAGATGGCTCAGTCGGTTAAAAAGTTAACGTTTATTCAACCGCCACAATAACCAGCGACCTATGTCACGCGCATCACGCATTTAATTAATTGGAACCTACATTTCAGATCATCCAGATGTTTGAACCCCACACACTATTTCTTCCGAAGAGCAAATGTGAGATTTGTGGGAACTACATGTAGGCTGTTTTAACCACTTTCTCTTCATTTGTACGTAGCCTAGAAAATACAATTTCTTTGCAAAGCTGCAATTTTCTGTGAAGATGTGGAGAACTCGCTGTGGAAGGGACTATGGACCTGTCATAACACAGACAACAGAATGAATTGATCTTAATACTGTATGATACTGCTGAGGGCACGGGCGCTGTAAGACGGATCGAGTGCCATAAGATGCACACCACAGACACAAGTAACGTCGCTGAGCAATTCTGAACTCCTTGATAGATTGCTGAACGTAATATCATATAATAACATCCCATCCTTTCCAAGTTTTATGCCACTGAATACAGGTGTTGATATCTGTGACAGCAGATTTTCGAAAGCCCCCCAAAAAATCACAGATATAGCTACTTTGTACCCTGATTTTATCAGGCAATTGTAATGATCGAGGAGATAGAAATGAAAAATAATCATATGAAGACTAGACAGAATCTACAGTACATTCATTTCGTACCCCACAGAGAACAACACATTTGCTGTAATGAGAAAGACCAGTTGGCGACGGCAGTATTGGTACATGGCTGTAGACTAGATTGAGAACTGCACACAGTCCACCGGTAATTAGGTTCGCAGAGAGTTAGGGTCAGTGTTTGTCAAAATTTAGCCAGTAATTCCTATGATATTATTATTATTTGAAAGAATATTTTTATTATCATTATTATTAAAAATTTCCGGGTGCAGTATTTTTATTTAACGTTTCCAAAAAGGGGTTCGGCATTTAAATATTACTGTATGCGTCATTTGATCAGATAAAGTTAAAATAATGGATACTACGGCCATTTGCGGAAAACAAAAATTAAGATTATGCAGTATGCCTTAGGAATGCAGGAAATATCCCTGCTTCCTAAACATGTAAAACAAATTTCTAGGTTTCTTTTCCTATGCGACTTCACTTTGGATAACACTGGTACTTAAATTTTAAAGCGTATTGCATTAGCTCTTATTTTCACCGTGGTGGTTCTGATGCAGTGTTAATCCGGAATATCCCCTACGCAAAGTCCGAGTTACAGAGGAAGTATTCTGGACATTTTTACTCGTAAAACATAAGGACTATTCTACGTGCCACATGCCATAAAATTAAAGACATTTGCATTCACATCATAAAATGTAACTTTCACATTATTCTGAGACAAAACAGCAATTTTTTTCCTATATACGTCATTAACCCATTGGTCTGTGTAGTGCAGACTGCCAGAGTTTGTTGTTATGTAGCAGCTGACTTGTTTGTCTACTGTTCTTCATAAGAAGGAGAACGGTTGATTCTGAGACACACGGATTCCGTGATTTTCATCAGAGAATAATTTATCCCCTGACAAATAGTCATGGAATTTGCTATTAGAAGTATGTCATTGAAGGACACCCCAACCACTTAACATTTACTGGTAGTCCGTACTAACAACATGGGCCGGATAGCATAGTCAGTATAGCGACTGCTTACAGGCTGGATGGTGGGGGGATCGAATCCCGGTGGAGGCGATATTTTCCGCACCTGTCCAGACCGGCCCTGAGGTCCACCCAGCCTCCTGTACAATGGGTACCGGGTGCATTTTTCCATTTCATACATGCATTCGGCAATGGGAGACGGAGCTATGCCTCAGAACAAATCGCGAAGCGTACAGTAAGAAGTGCCATAGACACCACGTGGATATCATGTAATCACGTGATGCAGTCATGTTGTATTGCTTACTCGTTGGTAGGAGGGCTGAGACAACACTTCGCTGATTATAAGTATTTACAGTGAGGAACGATAAAAACTTGTAGTGAAATTATAAAATGGAATAATATCTGAAGAAATTGGTGGACAAATAGTAGAGTCTAGTAACTGAAAAATTGTGATTAGAGCCCCTGTAAAAGATGAAAAGGAATGGCAAGATTGGCTTCAGGATTTTCAATTTAAATCGAACTCGGCCCGGAACGTACGCAATACGTTCCCCTCATGCAGCAGAGCTACATTCAGGAAAGATTATGTTTGTCAACATTCAGACTTTATTAAAGCAGCCCACAGTAGCAAACGGAGCAAGAATACAGTCTGTAAGGCGAAATTATCTGTTAAGATTAAAACTATAACTGCTAACACCAGAACCAAAGATAAATATGTAAAGGTAGGCATGATTAACACTTACTTTTCGTGGCTATGTGCCATTATTATAGGGTTAACATAAACAATTAGTGCAAGATAACAGTCCGTTCTTATTTACTGCTGTATTTTTAGGCAAAATAAATCTAGGTGTGAAGCAATTTTTTTTTTTTTTTTTTAGTGATATAATTTTTCCCTTTGCTATCCATCGTATATGCATTTTTAGGTTTAATTATTTACCTTGTGCCCTATTAGTATGAAAATACAAAAAATTGTCTAGATCAAGTGCCCAAGATGTGCAAGGTTCATGAAGTTCTCAATGCATTTCAACTATACTATACTGTTTTGCATTTGTGATTACATTAGATTTATTATAATCAACTTTTCTGTATTATGTAGGATGGTCTTCCTGCTGTTATAACTGTTTCCTTGGAGCAAGTAAGCGACCAAGAAACTTGGCAAATGCGATCAGCTATAACCAACCTAATGCGAAATCACATAGTTCTGGTCATTAAAGATAAAATACCTTGCCTTTGTGACTTCAGTTGTTCATGATGTAGTGTTCTTAATAGAAAAAGTTTGGCCAAGAATTTTTCTGTCTTTAATTAATTAAAACACGATTAATTAATTGATTAATTAACTGATTGCTGTTTTCATAATGGTTACGCCATTATTAAGTTCAGTAAATTCATACCTTGCCTATAAGATTTCAGTTGTTCATGACGTAGCGTTCTAAAATAAAAAATTTACCAAGATGTTTTCTTTCTTTAATTAATTAATTTAAAAAGAAATAATTAATTAACTGATTGTTGTTTTCATAATGATTACTCCATTATTAAGTTTAGTTAATTCATTCTTAATCAGTACCCACATTATTATTATAAATTCAGTCTTTAACTGCTGGCGACTGCATTATATTCAGCTGATGAGTGACGAGGCTGTAAAAGCTGTTGTAATGAATGATTGTTGTAGGTAGAAAATTAATTTTTAAGTTTGAACATTTACATCTGCAAGTAGCAAGTTCTTACATTTTGTTTAGAGAACACTTGCTCAGCAGTTCATTACACTACAAGTTATGTAGGCCTAAGCACCACTGCAGACCTTTTCTTTTCAGTGCGACAACCTACCAGGTCGCCGTACTCAGAAATATGTGCAATTTTGTACAGTCAGCTGCTTTACTTTTTAAAACTTTTGGTAACGCATTGCTCGCCCTCATTCCTCGTACATTTCGGCATTGATAATTACGTTACTATTTAGCGAAGATTGGATTTCAAGATTGTGAAAAGTAATTTATACTATGTGCATAAGATTGACGCTACTTCTGATATATCAAGGTGAGTTGCACTGAACGTGATAGAATATTTAAAACTTTGTTACGAGTCGAGCAATTTTGGCAACTGTGAAATTAGAGAACGATTTTCTAAATTAACATTTCCTAAATTTTTGGTGACGCAAAGCTGATATAGGTTTAGTTATTAGACTTATAGATTTGCTTGCTGTTATAACGTGTGAACCTTTTTTTACTATAATTATTATTTGTTTTAATACATTATATTTTTTAAATATATTTTATAATTCATTTGAGTGAAAAGAAATTCGTGTGACCTGACAGTTACATTATCCTTGAGTGCCCGACAAGGTTGTGTGATTCCTTAACTATTAAAAAGAAGACTCTGTCTCTCACCTTAGTTACAATAGCAGATAATGTGACTGGGTACTGCTGAATACAGATCATGAGGCATTTCTACTACACCAGTCCACTTCATCTACAGTAATAAATCTTGTAATATCTTATTACACATTACAGGCAGTTGATGTCTGCAAATATCATTGGTATGTAATACCAGTCACATATTTTAGCACTTGTTCTTTCTACATAAGAAATATGGTATACCTGAAAGGCCTTTAAAATTATATGCCAGTAGTTTTTATGCTTTTGGGAAAGCTATAAATGCTTAATACTTATTGGAAATGGGAAGATGGAACTGGATTGGAAAGCAGTCAAAATCGATATCAATAGTAAGGGCTGGTTTATCATGCACCACCAGGACCAAAGGGTAACTGGATATCACAGTTTTCCAGGTACTGGAACGTTTTACCTGATGTGTATCTTAATGTTCCTAGCATCCTCATGGGCATACCTAACCATTTAATTTGTTACATGATGTATTTTCCCCACTGGAGTGCCTAGTACCTCTTCAGACCATTTATGTAACAAACAAACCTTAACTGTATTGGTTATCAGAAACAATTAACTTTATTCCTTTCTTTTGTTTGTACACTTTATAAGTAACCATTCAATATCACCACCACCACAAATGCTGTTGGATCTGTCAGTTGCACCCTCCCCTG
>Ga0209628_10002333_pt1 | contig 12828 bp, 3 predicted proteins | sample TergutCu122P4_FD_187285 | JGI IMG/M metagenome (GOLD analysis project Ga0209628, IMG submission 187285) | Cubitermes ugandensis P4 segment gut microbial communities from Kakamega Forest, Kenya - Cu122 P4 (SPAdes) (version 2) | ecosystem: Host-associated > Arthropoda: Insects > Digestive system >...
AATCAGCTCCCCTGAAACTTCGTACATCTAGTACGCTTGACTGCCGTCTCCTGTCTATCAATACATGATCGATCTGATTGTGAGTGTTCCCATCAGGAGAGGTCCAGGTGTAACATTATGACATACAATTTTAATTTAATGAATTAGGTATATAGAAAATTACACGGATAATTGAAAAAAATATCAAATCACTTTTTATTTTGTTGAAGAAGGCCCAGGCCGTGGTTCAGAGGACATCAAGAAAGAATGTAATGTCTACTGTTTTTATTTTTTCTTTTCTTTCACGATTTCATAAGGGTGTAGCATGCCTCTTATTGGTCATTTTTATTGTAGAACTGCGTTCCCATTCAGGATCGATATCAACATACCTTTTCAGCTGCCATATCTATAGTGGAAAGAATATCAGTAACGTACTTCATCTGCATTGCTTTGGTTCCACGATCCTCGTCATCTTCATCTCCCTCCTGATGTTCAGTCAGCTATTGGCCAACCTGCATCATAGCCACAACGGTTGTAAACACTAGCTGTCATCCATGGTAAACATGCCATTTCTGGCTTGTTTTGGGTAAACACGGGAAATTCTTCGTTCAGATGGAGGTTCTGTATGCGGGTGTTTACAGTTACTGCCAATGTATAATAGTAATGTAGTAGGTTCGCAACATGTTCAGAGTCATGTTGCTTTTCTGAAAATAAATTACCATAATGTTTACAAATAAGCGTACTCCTGAAACCTTTAAAGCAGCCGTGTGTATATTTATTTGTTATTATAATTACTAAGGCTGGAGCGCTGCAGTTTGCACAGAAGGAAACAGCTGATTGGTTACAGTTAGCTGTTTTTAGAGCCACGCCCACTGACACAAAAATGATTGTGTAAGAGTGTATATTTAGTGTTGTTACTAATGTGCAATGAAAGAATCAGAGCATTTATTTGACGTTTGCGTAATTCTGTCAGAATGCCACAATATGTGTACCTGAGGTTGTTAGGTCAAACTGTCGAGGGACACTGCACGAACGTGTGCATGAATGTGATACTTTGACATATTTGAGGAAGGAATTGAATATGTATTCCTGCTTCCCCATTTTTGTTATTGTGTGTAAGGAATCTTTCTTACCTGCAGGTTGTGGTGTGGTGCAGTCTGTTGCTTTTAGATAACTGGCATACGCACTAATGACAGCATTGTGCTATAAAATTACGTTTGGCATCATGTGTACGTTTCATCGTGAATGGATGAAGTAAGTCCCCTAGTGAACTGTGTTCCTATATGACATGCCAGTTTTTGAAATGCCGTTGCAACAAATTGGCGTTTCATCACTTGACTGGGTGAAGGAAAACACAAATGCAAGCTCCAATATCCAGGATTGGAAAGTGCAGGTGTGTGATAATGAGGTAGCATATTTAACGTAGTGAAGACTAGGAGCTGTGTGCTGCTGTTTGTGGTCAGTTTTCACAGATGGTGTGAATGCATATTAATTGTCTTTCCTCAGGTAGTGTACCTTGGCGTTTTGCCACATGTGATGGTCATATAAAGAATCATTAACATGTCGCTAGTTTCAGAATCTTTGAAGTGGATGAGTTTTGATTATATTTGATTTGTGCATGTTAGTTTCCACATTGAATTGAAGTCTCGACCGTAGAGTGGGACTAATGTTTCCTGAACATAACCAGGTCCAGAAGCCATAATGCATTGTATTTTGGAGGTGCCTGCTTCAAATCTTGGCCTAGGTATCAGCTACCCTATCTGAGGTTTTGTAATTCTACTCATTCCCTCTTCCCAAATACCAGAGACAATACTTCTGTTACACCATGACTGCTTCCTTAAAAATCCTTTCCAACTTACCATTCACCAATGTTATGTGTCTTAACCATTTCCTTCATTGTAAAATTAAACAAAAATTAATTTGGAATAGCAGAAGAATTTTTGATGTGGTACATAACATTGTTGCTGTTATTTTCTGTAGGTGTACGGACATGTTTCATAGTTAATGACTGTGGTGAGATGAATCTGAATCCCTTGTTGCTGTGGCCTCAAATGGAGATCTAATACACCAGTCCCAAAAGATGATGACAATAATTATGCAGCTTTGTTAGTAAGATTGGCAGAGGACATCTGTAACTACTCAGAGAGAAATCTGCTTTATTGCTACACTGTCCACACAAATCACATGTGTTGCACAAGGATTGAATGTAGGCTTCTTGGATGGGAAGCCAATGACTATGCTTTAGCCTTCCCATTGCATAGAGATGTCTTCTTTGTATTTTCCAGGAGCCAGTGTTTACTACATCAGGTCAAAATCCACCAGAACGTTGTGCATCCCAAGCTTCAACTCTTTCCAACAATTATGACATCTGCAGGTGACTGTCAGTTATGTTTCTTATTTTACATTTAATGCAATATAATTGGAACAATTATAGTAAATTCTGGATATGCAAACATATGTATGATGTATCTCTTACTAAGAATGGTGTAAAAGAAGGAGATTCTTGAATATGCCATTAGGAAGGTTCAAGCAAACCAGGAGGGGCTGAAATTGAATGATACACATCAGCTTCTGCTCTGTGCTGATGATGTTAATGTATTGGGTAAAAACATACATGCTTGTAAGAAAAACACAAAAGCTTATTAGTCACTAGTAAGAAGACCAGTCTAGAAGTAGATGCTGTAAAAACTAAGTATATGTTCATCTCTGGTGCACAGAATGCAGGACAAAATCTCAACAGACATAGCTAATAAATGTTTTGGAGGTGTAACAAAGTTCATTTCCAGAACACACTAACATTCTGCATTTCCTATGGAGAAGTCAAGATCAGGTTGAACTCAGGGAATGTGTTACCATTCAGTTCTGCATCTTTTGTCTTCCAGTTTGTTATCTGATAATATAAAGATTAAAATACACAGAACTGTACCTTTGTCAGTTGTTTTATATGAGCCTATGTTTCTACCTCACATTGAGGTAGAAACATAGGCTGGTTGTTGTAGAATAGGGTGCTGAGGAAGATATTTGGGTCTAAGAGAGAAGAGGTACCAGGAGACTGGAGGAGATTTTGTAAAGAGGAGCTTCATGATCCGTACTCCTCACCCAATACTATTATTTGGGTGATCAAATTAAGAATAATGAGATATGTGGGGCATGTGGAACATACGGGGGAGTGGATAGGTGCATACATGGTTTAGGTGGGGAAACCTGAGGGAAAGAGGCCACTTGGAAGACCTAAGCATAGGTCAGAGGATTATATTAAAATGGATCTTCAAGAAATAGGATGGGGAGCCATGAACTGGACTGATCTGGCTCAGGATAGGCACGTGTAATGGGCTATTACCAATATGGTAGTGAACCTTCAGATTCCATAAAATCCAGGGAATTTCTTGACTAGCTGAGGAACTAGTAGCTCCTTAAGAAGGACTCTGCTCAGTTGAATTCTTTAGCTATAATACATCAGAGGTTGCCAACTCAGGCACTTTAAAATTCCAGACATTTTCCCTTATGATTTTGCTTGGGAAATCTTTCTTCCTGGTTGTGGTAAAGTAGTGATGACAAATCATCACTTGAGTCTGTGTGTGTTAAATGTCACTTAGCATGTGTGCAAAAATGCACCAATGAAATGTAATAACATGCAGTTTTTTTTATTTCTAGCATTTGTTATTTTTTAATGATGAACTGGTTTTCAGAATCTGCCACTGTGAAGGGGACAGTGAAGTTCCGCTTATTGCACCATGTTATTGTGCAGGATCATTGCGCTATGTTCATCAGGCATGCCTCCAGCAATGGATCAAGTCTTCAGACATCCGAAGCTGTGAACTTTGTAAATTCCAGTTCATTATGCAGAGCAAAATCAAACCATTTAGTGAGGTAAATTTATATACAGTATCTTTTGAAATGAAAAAGCAGGAGAAGATGCTTGGCACACCTAGCTGTGGGGGTAATTTGAATTGCTGTCTCATGGTCACTTATGAACACATATCCCATCTGTATATTATCAGTGCAGGCATATCATTTGGTGATATTAGGAGTGTCACACTGCCTTAACCCACTAGAAGAACGTGTGTTAGCTGTGTACAAACATTGCTTACTTACTGCTGTAGCCTGAAATGAAGCACTTATGACTAAAGTGGTACAATCCCATCTGCAACAGAATATGGATTAGGCCACTTTTACATTGTCAGTTTGTAGCATTGCATCATAATGTTGAACATTATCATGTTTTCACACCACAGCAATGATAATTCTAAGAAAAAAATGACACTGTTTGCATTTTCTAAATTTCAGTATTCCTCTACTGTACAGGTGTGCTGATAAGTCCTTAGCCCGACCTACTTCCCGATGTATTTTGTTTGATGGTGAGAATATTTCGTTTGATGATAGTCTTGTTATATATATAAATAGTACTAATATTCCTCCAATTATGATTATAAATAGGATATATGAAAATCAAAATCTACTGTCGCTGTAGCTTGTTTCCTTCCTGGGCGGCTAAGGACTTATCAGCACCCCTGTACTCCATTTGGATAATCATCAGAGGCATCACCCAATGCAACTATCACTGGTCATCTGATTGAAATAAAAAGTTATTTGAATGTAGGTAAAAACATGTTGAGCCATATGTACGTGTAAATAACTGACATTTGAAACAGGTGACATTTTATTTAAGAGACTGTATTATTTAGCTAGGTGTCACAAACTGAATGGACTGTGCTTGTAACACACACATGAATTGACATGTGAGGGGTGACATTATTAATTATATTCTATTTCACAGAACCTAACAGAAGATGGGTCTGAAACCTTTGCAGATCACTTAAAAATTGCCACCAGTAATGGAGCATGACTTTTTGAAAAGTAATGCTTAATTCAAATGCTGGGGGGGGGGTTTGGCCATCAAGTATCTACATCTTACAGGACTTCTGCACACATGGGCAAAAACATAAACTGAAGGATACAAGAGAAGGAAATATGGAAACTTTAAAAAGAAAGAAAGAAAGAAAGAAAAAAAAAAGTAGCAGCTACTGAGCTTTCCTTTCTAAATTACAGCTTGTACGTCAGTTCTGTGTGACTATTATTTTCAGTGAAAATGTTTATTGTGGAGTCACATATGTTCAGGCTGTTGTGTAAGTCTTAAAGGATTTTCTCACTTGTCATTAATGATAATTTAGGGAGTCTCTTCTGTGCCTGCTTCTTGCATTGGATAAGTATTGACCCTCTTCAAAGCAGAGACTGACCACTCAACAGACATACTGGTTGTTGGAATGGTTAAAAACAATGCAGGTAATTTTGTGACGTTTGGTAATGCCATACTTTGATTTCAAGTGAGATTTTCAAATAGGCCTGAAATAATACTGTTTAAAAATTATTGTGATAAATATGTAAGTAGACGTTCATTCTTCAGAAATACTGTCTGTATGATGTCAGTGTGACTCGTAAGGACTGGTTGGAAACTTTTCAGAGCATTACTTAAAGCTCCCAAAGTCTAGAAGTGAAACAGTTTTGGAGAACTGGTTGGCCAACTGCCCTTTAACAGAATCCATTATTTTTCAGTACAACAGGCAATAAAAATTGTTCAGCCACTATCAATTATTGCAGTTCATTGTTAGGTGGGACTGATGTCCTTCATTGTCCTTGAAGCAGACTGCATTTTCTGACCAAACCTTTTTAAAACTGTTGCATTTCTCTGTTAAAAAATTCTCTTTCTAATAATTAACTGATGCTATTACCTGTGATGTCCAGAATTTTTGAAGTGGTAATAGTACTTCTGAAAACAATTTAAAGTCTAAAATCTTTAAGAATATTATGATGACCAGAACCAAGAATATTTTCACTCTTCCACTTGTTTTTATTATTTTATCACTGATTTTGCAACTTTTCATTGCAAATGTGCCAGACATGTTATGAATAGAACCTGACTGTTGCAGTTGAGTGGGCTCTTTCTGGACATATTCCATCGAAGCATTTTATGGTCTTCTGTCACTCCCTTGCCTTACAAACAGGCCACAGCTGTTTCTTCTACATCCTTCTGTCTTCAACATTCATTTCAATTCTTCCCTTTGAAACTACATAAACTAGGCAGCTGAAAAAGTATAGTTAAATAAATGAAGTTACAAAAGTATTTATTATTCCTGGTGTGTCACAGGCATAACAAAGATAAATAGGCTTTCTGTGTTGGTTGCAGTGGCAGACACTGGAGATGTCTGGTGTGGAGCGCCGCAAACTGCTCTGTTCAGTCACATTCCATGCTGTGGCTCTGACATGTGTGGTGTGGTCACTGTATGTCCTGATTGATCGTACAGCAGAAGAGATTCACAGAGGTATTCTTGAGTGGCCATTCTGGACCAAACTAATTGTTGAGGCCATTGGATTTACTGGGGGTATTATCTTTATGTATATACAGTGTAAATCATATCTCCATTTGTGTCGACGCTGGAAGGCCTTCAACCGAGTGATATTTGTGCAAAATGCCCCAGAAAAACTTGCCTTGCCAACATCAAATTCTCAGCTGCCATTGGCAAGAGAAGAATCACTGCTTGTATCTGAGACATGCTGTGGAGTCGTCACCTCAGATGATGTTGGAAGGGGGAAACACAGGGGAAATGAGTTGGCTATTGCAAATGCTGTGGGCTGTGCCTTCCGTGAGGGGAGGAGGAAGAATTCTAGTAAAAGTAAGGCAGAAGAGAAACAATATGAGAGATCAATTGCTGTAACTGACAGCATTATTTTGGCATGCTCTGAATGTGGAAATGAAGAATTACTTAAGAGAGTTACTGTAATAGAAAATGGTAATAATTATCAGTCAGTAGTATCAGAGCCTCTGCAAGGTCATAGTATTTGTGAAATAACCAATTTAAAAGAAACTGATTATGAAGGTAGTGCAGCTGATATATCAAACAGCAAGTTTTCATATGATGAGTCATCACATGCAATTGGAGACAGCTGTCTAAGTGGCAATGAATGTGAAGAAATGAGCCACCTTCTACAAGAAGAAAATAGCAAGTGTGAAAGTGTGTGCAGGATGGGTGGGAATAACCAGGGTGCCAGTGGGTTTGTGTTCCTGCCATCTTCTCTTTTAACTCCTCTCAACAGGCAGACAGAACTGGAGGGCAAAGGGAAATTCCAAGACATAAATGTGCCCAATATGTCTACTAGTTGTGCTGTGAGTTCTAGTAGCAGTGAAGAGTCATTTCAGTCACCATCAGTACAGTTGCTGCAACAAACTCGAAAATCAGTAATTGATACAGGACTGCCACTGACACAGCGACACACTACAACCCTGCCTATGAGACCTTGGGCCGTTGGTCCTTCCAACTCAGGTATCAAGTGGGTGTCTGATGTAGCATCTGATCAAATAGCTGGGATGCCAGCAGCTACGGTCCGAACAAAGTTCTCTCTTGGGTCACAGTCCCCACTTCTGTCTGTAGTCTCTGGGAATGAAGATCCTACAAATGCTACATGATGACTGCACAAATGTACAAAATTCACAGGGTGCAAGGAGAATTTATTTCAAAATATTTGTAATAGAATCCATTATGTTATAAAATTAGGCCTATTTAACAACACAGTGTTTTTGAAAATGGTGTACATTTAAGTACAAATTTGAAATTTGCCAAGAGTGTTAATTTTTTTTTCTTTTCTTTTTGGAGGTATGAGTGCAGTGGAAGAAAAATTCAGCATTAGAAGGCTTATAGTAGCTATTTACCATGTGACTATGGTAGCGTTTGACTCTGTTAATGTTTAATTACACAAATTTAGTTTCATCTGCATTTTCTACTTAAGGTCAGATACTTAAAGTAAGTTTTCATTTGGATTAGGTGTGGGTTCTGTTCCCATTTGACTGACTCTCAGAATTTACTTAAATGAAAGTATTTGTGGTGTGTATGAAACAGTACTTCATAGTTCTAAGCAGCAGTCAATAAAGTAATTTGTTTGTCACAATAAATTAGTGCAATTTTCAAGAGCCTTAATTAGATATGCAGTATGGTGTATTGTTGAAGGCATAAAGTAATGCCAAAAGTTTTGTGTTCATTTTTTATATTGGTGCCAATGTTGTAACTTAAATAAAGTTATTAGTGTATGTAATAAAATATGTCTTTAATGTTTTTATGTCTGCAGGGGTTGCTGGTGGGAGGAGTTTAATATAGGCTGCTGTTCGAATTCAGAAATATTGTGTAAAAGTACAAATCATTTCATGAAGTTCCATACTTTTCCCACTAGACATTATCCACCTTCCCAGTGAAAATTTTTAATTGAACCTAATTATACCACTTGCAGAGCAATATTTTATAATTATACTTTTCTGTTACAAAGATGACTTTTGTCTCGCAGCATCCTTTCTGAACGGTCCAAAGTAGTCCACTGCACACTTTTCTGGCAAATTTTGCACCTGTTTTCTTTTCGTTATTTCCTCCCACCAGCGTTAGTGCTGAATTTCATGGATTCCACAAAATTATTAGTTTCTTTGGTCAACACTGACACCATTTAACTTAGAATTGGCATTGTATATACTTCATGAAGATGAAAGAATATCAAGAGCCGTTCTTGCTTTCCAAGTGGTCTCCCATGACCACGTCATACTTTATTTGTATAACAGCAACAATTGCCAAAAACTTAAAAAATCATACATTAAAATGAATAATATCACTTATGTATAAATGTTCAATATTAACATGATTGCCATACAATATAGGAAGACCATTTCTTAACAGTCATTACAGAAAATCACTCAGAACCCAAGAAGTCACATCCAACAATACTCGCAGACCTTTAAAATTACAATCAATCATTTATACTTTATTAACTCATGAAATATGTGGCTGATAATGTCTGTGGGCCACACAGCTGGGCACATGGTTAGGGCACACAGAAAAGATGCCAGAAACATGTGGTACAAAATACTCTGCAATTAGTGTGAGTCACACACTTTGCTCTTGGTGCACGCATCACAGACATTATACAGGAATGGAAACTGCAGTCAAAACAAGTGTGTTCTTAGTTCTTGCAGAAAATGTCATAAAAGTTGAACATGATACAGCAACATGGTAGGCTGAACTGCATTTTCCATGACAAATGCGAACACACTGAAATTTTATGATGTGACATGCTGTTTCAGTGTTCAACCAGGAATCGCCTGGAGCTCACAGTTGTGAACTTCCAGGCACACAATGTCTGTCTAATTTTTATACAAGCCTTAACCCCCCTCCCAAATAATGCCAATGTTCTTTTCTCACATACATTTTGTTCTACTTTGTTCTTTAAGTCAAGGTTGAATTCACTTGTGTGATTTGACAATTTCAAAATTATATAATCATTAGTGTTATAAGTATTATAATCTGTAATCTTTACGTAGTACTCTTAGGGTAATTATGCAGCAAATGGGTGGCAAAGAACGTGTTTTTTTTTTACCATACTGCATAGTAATCTATTTCAAATTTAGATGCTCAATTATTCTCTACTTTTAAGAGACAACCTTAAGGTTATTTTGGCCTACTGGAAGATTTTCTGATACAATATTTCTGAAAGTATTACATTTCAAGATCAAGACTGCTAATGCACTGTAACTGAACAGAACAGTGCCACAACTACCACTATCAATGGGTCCTTTACCTGCAATACCTGATGACTTATCTGCATAAACAGCCACAAAATTTATTCATCCAAACTGTGCTGCATACTGCAGGTCAAAAAGTATTTTTGTAGCAATGATTTTGAAACAGCACAAGTTATTATAATTCTATGTTTTGTCTGCAGAGAAAAGTTGATGTTTTAAATAAACTGTCAGCTGATCGTCCATCACTAAACTTAGGCTGATCATGGTTGGGTATGAAGTTCAAGTGAGCCAGCAGGACCTCAACAATGCGTATGTGTAAAACTGGAGTTCTCCCTTAACTCTATGCCATGCTCAGAGAGGAATCATGGTGTAGCAGAGCAATCAAGTTCAACCACAGGCTAACTTACTATAGCAGAATATTTAGATTAAATTTTATCTTTCATATTACATGGTCTATGAAATCGTAATGCCTATCAGTTGGAGTGTTAGCTTCTGCTAGCAAGGAGACCTCATTGGGACTTCTATGTACCAGCAACATACTCACAAAGCATGGGATGGGAAACCCATTAGTTAATGTCAAGGGAAGACAGTAGCTTTTGATATTCTCCAGCTAAGAAAATAGACCCTGGGTTCCAAGACCACAAGCTTGTGATTTTAGGTGCTAAATTGGGTGTCCAATGGAAATAAAATTTTTTGTTTTTCAAACAGGGGGCCAATCAAATTTGGAACATCTAAGTCAGCTCAGACAATGGAAAAACTATAAATATAAGGTATAATATAATTATAAATTAATTTTGGTGTAAATTTGAAGAGCACTGATGCTACCAAGACGCGTTACTTTTCTTTCAGCTCTTGCATAGGTCACATTTACTGTGAGCTCCTCAAAAATTCCATTTTAAGTCTAATATAAACTATAGTCAATAACTTTGTAATTACAAATTGTGCAAAATTAAAGCTTGACTTATCACTTAGTACAAAGGATTACATGAATATGTAATGGTTAGATAAATATTAAGTGAATTTACAGAATATGAAACTTTATAACATACTGGCCTGCAGTGCTAAAATCCATAAGCAAACAGAGTGTACACAGCGGCGTTAAGTACAGTGTATTACTGTTGATAAAATTAAATCTACAGTTTTCAAAATTAACTTGAGAATATACTTCTTATTATTTTAAAATAATCAGACTGTTATGTGTAGTGTATTCCAAACCTATAGCCAACATCACTTGAATTCCGAGTGTGAATAACTCAAGGTCACCGAGAGTGGGTTAGCAAAGTCTACTTTCATGTCCTGACCCAATAACTCTCTATGCTTCAACAAGAGTTCACAGCGTCATTGTAGGTTGCTTAGACCTGGCACCCGACATGAATTAAATCCCATCATTCCTAACCATGTAACATGTCATAAAAATTATAATCCCAATTTAATGTACCCTTTGGTGAATCATTTAATAATAATAAAAGTAACAGGTGAAGGTGTTATGGAGGAGTGTGATGAAATGGAGGGTGCTGTTATTGAAGTTAGGGTTGTCAAAAGTGGTGATGACAGCAACCTTTACACACTGTGTTCAAACGATGGAATAAGACCATGTGGAACCCAGTTTACAGGACATGATGCACCCTTATGTTAAACACCTTGCATCTCTCAGCCTTCACACAAAAGTTAGGATAACTCTACAGAACTGCAATAAATATTGTAAATAAATTATCCGTAATGTACTAAAATCATAAAATTATAAACACAAAATTCTCTTAAAATCAGCCTCTGTGGTACCCGTTGGAATATATCAATACTTTTAGCATGTTTATAAAGAACAGTTCAACAATGCAGCCTGTGACAGTCAAAGTCTACAATCCAAACTACCCTGTTATTTGGTAATCAGTTAGGGATAGGGTCTGCCTGTGCAACCTCTGCATTCAACAGTGGTTCGACAGTAATCAGTCAAGAAGCTGTTCTGATTGATTTAAGGATACAAAGTTCTTCTCCTGTTCCCCTATGGATGGTTCAATCTCTGTTTCTGCCATTATTTGCTGCAACCACTGCTGAACTTGAGATGGGCGTCGATGGACACCAATAAAGCTGTCATTTGCAGATGCCAATGGTTCAGAAGATACTTCACTCTACAATATAAACCAAGAAATTAAATTCATGCAAAATCCTAATTAATCAAACCAAGTCTGTGTTTTATAATCTCACAAGTCTATATAATTAAAGTTATTTTTTATGCCTTCGCCTTGTTATGGGCATCACTCACCATTAACCCCAGAGCTTGATAAAACTAAAAGGTGTTTATAGAAATTACATTGAACTTTCCACATTCAGTGTCAACAGCAGCTAATGCCACATGGCTCATGCCAGATAAGAATAGTGGTCATAAAAATCTGTTTTTTTCTACAAGTGACAATTCCTAATAACCTTCTAGAGATCATTGTATACACCTTCAGGAATCACAGTATACACTGACAGCCATATTATTATGATAGAAGTATTTGTTTCTGCTGGAAACTTAAGTTCTGCAGGTTTTCTTTAGTTGCGGCTTCAAAGGAATCTTCATTTCATTAACACATTACAAGAAAACTGAACTTAAACAAATTATATTCCAAAAGTGAACTTAAGAGGATCTTTACAGCAAAGCCAGTTCTGAAGAAGATAGTAATGTTAATGAAGGAGCTTAGGAAGTAATGATATAAATCTGGGTACATCTGATCCACACCAAATAAAAAAAAAGAAGTCAGATACAGACAAATTGTCATGTCTGATAAAATGAGAGCTTCTGTCTGGCTCTTCTGTCATAATTAGCAATTCCTAACTCTCCTCTGTGAGCTTTTGCACCAACTGTACTTACACTTCTTCTGCCCAAGCTAATCACAGCCAAAGTCCGTAAGTATCACTACCCAGACATCTCCCTTTTCTAGTGAGTAGGAAGACCATTTGCCACAATCTTACAACTCCGCATGTGAGTATTAAGATTTTCCTTCCCCTTGAAGAGCAGTGCTTAGTGTGTATGGGCATATCTGTTCTGACTGATTGAAATATAGTGGCTTACTCCCCATAACCTTATACAGCTGAGGCCCCTCCAAATATTAGCCAATAAGAAATGCCCATCAGATGACATAATTTGAACTTCTCTTCAGCACAGATGCTTGTTTCATTCTGTACCGTGTTGCTTGGCTAGTGAATGGGCACTGGATTTACAAAGTATCTGGATCTAACTATGGCAACAAACAGAAATGCTTAGACCAAACTACAAAGCTTGAAGAAATAGGCCTACTTTTCTGTGAAGTCACTGG
>Ga0209628_10002334_pt1 | contig 12825 bp, 6 predicted proteins | sample TergutCu122P4_FD_187285 | JGI IMG/M metagenome (GOLD analysis project Ga0209628, IMG submission 187285) | Cubitermes ugandensis P4 segment gut microbial communities from Kakamega Forest, Kenya - Cu122 P4 (SPAdes) (version 2) | ecosystem: Host-associated > Arthropoda: Insects > Digestive system >...
GATAGAATGTATCATCATCATTAAAGAAGTAGGGAAGGTGAAACTCTAATACATTTTCGTTTTTAATGATTCTCCAATTTCCTAAAGAGATATCCTTTCCTGACTGGTCATCACAAATAAGTTTACCGAAATTTAAAATGGAAGAACCATTATCATTAAAATAGAGAATATCATCTAACTCACATGGGTAGAAAAATGATACAAAAAGATTTTCGCTTGTTACGTTTTCTTTATTCGTAAAAGCTGGGATAGAGGTGGCAGAAATAAGTTGCCATCCCTTTGATTGACATAACATTTGTTCTTTTGTCTGAGGTTTCGTACAATCAGTCGCTAAAAATGATAGCGATACGATTACTGCCATTACGGCTAAAATTGTTTTTTTCATGTTTTAAAATTTTTGGTTAATACTGAATTTTGCGGCAAAAATATAAAAATTCTTATAGGTTATTGTTAAAAAAAATTAATCTTTATTTTTTTGTTTTATTTGTTGCTCTGTTTTTGTATTATTTTTTTAGAAAATAAGAAAAAAACTCTTTTATTTTATTCGAGGAGTTTTTTAATCTCTTCATTTGTAATGTTTTTTACTACTTTTTTTCCGGATGGTGAAAGGTGCCGAACCTTGCAATGCAGCCACTGCTTTATAAGTGCCTGCTGCTCGGTTTCCGATGAAATTTTTATGTTTAAACCGCATTTTTGCTTAGCCAAACTCAAAGCAACAGCACTATTTTTATCGGTTTTGTGTAAAAACTGGTGCGTTTTGTACATCTCTACGAACTGTTCAATGGTTTGTTGCGCATCGCAATTTTCATCTTCTACGGGTGTTCCGTTTACGGCAAAAGAGGTTCTGTCTATCTGCTCTAACTCATACCCCAGCACTCTCAGTTCGGGTAAAATATCGTTTACTAATTCGGTGGCGCTTACCGATAAGGTAATCGTTTCGGGAAACATACTTTGCTGTATAACCACAGGCGTATTTTCCAGCGCATCTAAAAAATGTTCAAACAGTATCCTTTCCCGCGCAGCCTTCACATCCAAAATCGTTAAGTTTTGGTTCAAAAGAAACACCAAATAATTTTCTGATAAAAGCAAACACTTGAGTTGGGTTTCATCAATAATCTCCTCAGGTTCTCTACAAACATTTTCAAAAACAATCTTTTCGGGTTCTGCCGGTTGAATTTGTAGCGTTTCCTTTTTCAATCCTGATAAAAACTGTTGCCAGGAATCGGTGTGGGTAGTTTTTTTCTCCGTAGAATGATAAGGAGTATAATTGGGGTTTAATGTTAAGGTAGGTGGTTTAATCTCCTCTTTTGGCTTTATTCCTGAAAAATCGTATTGGGGGTCGTAATTAAAGTCAATTTGGGGTACCAAAGAGAGGGTTCCTAATGTTTTCTTAACAGCCGCATTTAAAAAAGCATAAACAAGCCTTTCATCTTGAAACTTAACATCAATTTTAGTAGGGCTGATATTTACGTCAATAGTGGCGGGGGGTACGGTAATCTCTATAAAAAAGGCGGGTTTATGTCCTTCGGGAATCAACTCTTTATAGGTAGATTCAACGGCATGAGTTAGTAAATAATGTTTTACAAACCTGTTGTTTACAAATAGATATTGTTCGTTTTTTTTCTTTTTAGCGTTTTCGGGTTTGGCAATAAAGCCGGAAATCTTAACTGTTTCTGTGTTCAATTCCACCGGAAACAGTTTATCTTTAAGATGTGCGCCAAAAATATTAACAATCCGTTGCTTTTGATTAGAGGGCTGGAGTTGCTGTACTAATTTGCCATTATGAAAAAACGAAAACTCAATATTATAATGTATTAAAGAGATGCGGTACAATTCTTCTTCAATATGCCCCATTTCAATGGAATCTGATTTTAGGAAAATTCTTCTTGCGGGCACGTTACAAAAGAGATTTTTTATAGCAATTGATGTTCCATCCTGTGTGGCGATAGGTCTGTGTTCTTTCACCTGCGAACCTTCAATTATCAATAATGTTCCCGTTTCTTCATCGGCGCGTTTGGTGTTTAGTTCTACTTGGGCGATGGCAGCAATGGAGGCTAATGCTTCACCTCGAAACCCTTTGGTTGTTAATTGATAAAGGTCATCGGCAGTTGCGATTTTCGAAGTTGCATGTCTTTCAAAGCAGATGCGGGCATCGGTAAAACTCATCCCTTTTCCGTTGTCTACCACTTGAATGAGTGTTTTGCCTGCGTCTTTGATGATGAGTTGAATTTTAGTTGCGCCTGCGTCAACAGCGTTTTCCAATAACTCTTTTACTGCTGAAGCGGGTCGTTGAATCACCTCTCCGGCAGCAATCTGGTTGGCAACAAGGTCGGGAAGTAGATGGATTTCGTTCAAGGTTAAAAGTTTTAAAAATTTCTCCAGGCTTTTTTACCGGTAACCACCCCTTTTTCCAGTGTGATTAATCCCGGATTGGAACGGATAGCATCGCGCACGATGAATGGACCTTTTATCGGGTCAATAGGATTATAATAGATAGGAAAAGTGATATTGTATTTTTTAATAAAAGCCTCAATTTCTTTTAGTGGGGAGTTTGTAATTCCTACCAAATCAATATTATTGCTTTGGCAGTGTACAACTAATTTTTTTAGTCTCTCCGATTTCATCGCTTCGTTGCTCACTTCATCTAAATCATGCATAAAAAGCAGATAAACAACTTCTTTGTTGAGGTAGATGGTGGCAAAATCTTTACCTTTGTCGTCCAACATGGAGAATCCGGGAATTTCGGGTTGTATAGCTTCAGAAACTACAGAGTCAATGCGGTTGACATAGAAAAACTTTTCATAGAAATTGGGCTCAGAATCTAAGATGTTGCCGATATCATCCATAGATAGTAACCTTTCTTCTCCGATGTCGTTCCCATATAAGAAAAGCACCTCTTTTTGTTCGGGTTTTCCTAAATAAAGTTCGATAATATTTTTACAATTTCTACAATTTTTCCAATGACTAAAATCAAAGAGGGGTAAATTTCTGAGGCAATAGATTTGAATAATGAGGGCAATGCATGCGCCCACCAATGCCCAAAACCATTGACCTAAAAGTGTGTATTTAATGTCGGGGATCGCTTTTCGTTTACTGAAAACAACAAGTGTAACAATCATAAGAACAACATTCTTCAGGAACGTTTCCATATTATTCATGGTAATGGCTTGCCCAAAACAACCACAATCTTTCACTACGCCGAAATTGTATCCGTAGTTCACTTCAAGATGTTCTGCTACCGCCAACCAGGCAGTAAGAAGGAAGAAGAAAATCATAAACAGGAGGTATCCTAAAGTAGTAAGGCGCACTCGGATTCTAAAAAAGAGCATGAAGCCCAAAGTAAATTCTGCGATGTTCATTAAAATGCCCAACGTGAGCGAAAAGGGGTGCATAAACCCCATACCAAAGGATGTAAAATAATCATCCATTTGTATTCCGGAAGCAACCGGGTCTATTATTTTTGATAAACCGGAAAAAAGAAAAACGCATGCCAATGCTATGCGAATAACGGCGAGCCAAACAGGTTCTTTTTGTTTTCTCATACTTCTTGATTTTGGTGAATTCATAATTCTATTTTTTTTATAAAGTTAATTTAATAAGCGCAAATACGGCATAATTGATAATATCGTAATAGTTGGCGTCTAATCCTTCCGAAATGAGCGTGTTACCGTCATTATCTTCAATCTGTTTAATTCTCAGCAGTTTCATCAGAATAATATCGGTAAGGGATTCTATTCTCATATTGCGCCACGCCTCTCCGTAATCGTGGTTTTTATTGAGCATTAATTCTTTAGCATTTTGAATAAATTTTTTATATAATATTGACGCCTCCTCAGCAGTAATCATCCCCTCGAAAGAATCGGCTACCCCAATTTCTAATTGAATGAGCGCCATAACGGAATAATTGATAATACCGATAAATTCGGGAACTATCCCTTCATTCACTTTTGATACGCCTTTCTCCTGAATACTTCTAATTCTTTGCGCTTTAATATAGATTTGGTCGGTGAGTGAGGAGGTTCGCAAAATACGCCAAGCCGTTCCGTAATCTTTTGCTTTTTTAGAGAAAAGGTCGAAACAGGTTTTTTCTATTTGTTCAAATTGCGATACCGTTTTCATATTTTTATTGTTTAACAATTTTCTTAACAATCTCTCCTTGCGCGGTGAAAATTTTTACAAAATAGATACCGGCCGGCAAATGAGAAATGTTTAAAACCACCCCGTCAGCCTGCGGCTGCCACCCCTCCATGAATGGAGGGGAATTTTCTTTCTGCCTTCTCCCGTAAATATCATACACTTCCACACTCATAACTCGCAACTCGTTACTTGTAACCTGTAACTCTCCGTTGGTTGGGTTTGGAACAAGGGTAACAGATTCATTTTGCTGGTTTTCTGAGATACTGTTATTACGCTCCCATCTTGCTATGGCATTTCTGCTTGCATTATAGTTCCAAATTGTCTCTTCAGTAATAGTAAAAGCCCCTATTCGCCAATCAATGAACCGGTAACCTTCTTTTGTTGGTACGGGCAGTTCGCCAATAGGTAAATCATAGGTTACCTGCTTTGAAGTTGGGTTTACTTCTCCTCCATCAGTGTAAAACTTAAGTGTGAAAATATTGGCATTCCATTGGGCATATAGATCCTTGTTTTCATTAATTGTTATGATTTCCTTGTCATCGTAAGAAATACCTGTACCCTCCGGTGTTGTGTTCCAACTGTGTGAAGTATATCCTTTTTTATAAAAAGTATTTATTTTTAATTTTTGCGGTTCATTGGGGAGAAATGGCTGCGGTGTTCTGTTTCCCTCACCGCCATTTGCATGAAAGGTAACCCAAACCGCATTGGAATCAATTTCAGGAATGGTCCACCCCATGTCGGTTAAAATGCCCATTTTTCTGTTATTAAAAGTGTGCAAAGGATACTGATAAGCATATTGCATAAAATTGATGAAGCCCACATTGTTATCCCAGTGGTGAGCGCTTGAACCCCCGCTATAAGTTGTGGGAGCATACATTTTTACCCGAACCCCGTTGTTAGCTTCTAAAAGATTTGAACCTGGACCTCCGGCATACAGATTGTTGCTTACCATTAATGCAGCACGGGCACTTTCAGAAAGTTCTGTAAAACAGGGTCCGTTAAGCCCCTGATATAGCATGTAATCATAGATTCCGGGTGCATCATAAAAAAAATTTCCATCGGGACTGCAATAGCAACCAAACCCCAATCCATGGGTAACTTCATGCAACATAATGGTAACATAATCCATACTGGTTGTATTACCATCCAACCCATAGTAAAAACTGTATTGAGAACTCATCACAATTTTAATATCCCATTCATAGTTAGCATTATATCCAACAATTTGGTTCCACAATGCCGCAGGATATAGCGTATCTGTACCAAAAACATTTGGAAAGAACGACATTCCCAAAATTCCATCACCCAAAGGTACAATATCCACTTCAATATTAACAGGCACCGAACCTGCTAATTGCTCGCTCCACAATTCTAAGGCATACTCTGTTGCCAAACGCTGCTTTTCATTTAGTTCGCCATTTAAATTAAATTCCAAAAAATTACCCACACTGCTGAGGTTTTTATTGTTGGTTTTGTTAAAGTGTTCATCATACGTACATTTCGTTCCATCCGGCAATTGATACATATACACGTAATAACTCATCTCTTCTTCTAATTGTGCAATATAACGCTGGTGCAACGGGTCGTCCGGAAAAGCGGAGATAAGTTGCGGTTTCTGTTTAATAATTTTGATAATTTTCCGGTCTTTCGGCATCGCCTCTTGCATGTTTTCCTTTTTTCCATAAAAAAAACGGGGCATATATTCTTCATTATAGGAAACAACAACGGAGGTAACATTTCTTACCAAAAAACCGGAAGTGGTTTCTAATAGTAAATATTGGGTTGCGTCTCCCAACACCGACTGCTTTAGTTCTTCCATAAAAAAGGGGGTCAGCCGAAACTCAGTAAGCGATTTTCTTACAGGGGTAATCACCACGTTGCAACCGTTTTGTTCATTTAAAAAAATAAGTTGTGTGTATTCAGCAGAAGAAAAGGAAATAGAGTAGTATTCCTTATTATCAATATCTCTGGTAGAGATTTCAGCATTTGCAATCTCTGTTTGTAATTGCATTATATTTTCTTGCAATAAAACATTATAATTTACCGAAAACAGAGGTTGTGCATTTAGGTAGCAAACTGCAAGCAGCCAGCAAAGAAGGAAAAAAATTTTTTTCATAAAGGTTTATTATTTCACAATGAGTTTTACGGTTCTATCTCCCACTTTCACCATATATAATCCGGCACAAAAATCAGAAATATCAATTTTTTGGGTAACACTCTCTTGGGAAGTTTCACCGGCAAAAGGTACTGTTTTCACCACTTGACCAAAAATATTATAAAACTCAATATGGGTAACTCGTAATTCGTAATTCGTAATTCGCAATTCAACAGTTTGGCTTGCGGGATTGGGAACCATTAAAATAGTGGTACACGATTTATTTTCCTTAATGCCTACATTGGTAAACACTGCATGAATAGTATGGTCGGCAGTTACGTTAAAGAATGTATATTCGGATACTGCCCCCACACTTACATCGTCAACCAGCACATCTCCAATATAATAATCTTGATTTGGAGTAATGGTGTAGGTTTTATCATTACCTTCCTGCACCGTATTGGTAGCGGGGGGAGAAATTTTTCCGCCGGGGGTGGCAGTTGCGGTAATTGTATAGGTAATCATTTCCCATCTTGCCGTGGCAGTCTTGTCTTGTCCAAAGTTCCAAATATACTGTTCATCAATATCATAATAAGGAGTGCCTAAAATTCTCCATCCTACAAATTTATAACCGGGTCTTTGGGCTTGGGGAAGCGCACCAACAGGTTCGCCGTAAGTTACCTGTTTTGAAGTAATATCCACCGTTCCATCGGTGCCGGGGTTAAAGGTAAGTGTGTAGGTATTGGCATTCCACTGGGCGTAAAGCGTTAAATGGTCGCTGATAGTAACCGATTGTTGATTTGTGTAGGAAGTTCCCGTTCCGTTTTGGTTGGTAGTCCATTTTGAAAACGAGCAACCCTCTTTCGTAAAACTGTTTGCTTTTAAATTTTGCGCAACCCCTATAGTAAACTCCTGCTGTGTCATTGTTCCCTCTCCGCCGTTTGCATTGAAAGTTACATAAATAGCGTTGGGGTCAGGTATTGTCCACCCCATATCTAAAAAAATCCCCATTTCTCTTGTGGTAACCGTATGCCATTTCCAACCCCAATCAATATAATATTTCATGAATGTTGTAAAAGTTTGATAACTATCCCAATGAGAGCAACTGGAACCGCTACTGTAAGAGGTTGGGGCATACATTTTCACACGACTGCCGTGGGCTGCTAATAAGTGAGAATCCGGTGCGCCTGCATATAAATTATTGCTTTTCACTAATGCCGCCCGGTCCGCTTGTGAGAGGTCAACTAAACAGGGACCGTCAATTCCTTGAAATAATTGTCTGTCAAAAATTCCGGGATTTGGGGTGGCACTATTAGCAGAATAGGAACCATTGCTTTGGCAGATAGGGAAGAATCCTAATCCGTGGTTTACTTCATGCAACATTGTAGTTATCCAATCTATTTGAGAATAACTTGGATTTCCGCTTGTTCCATAGTAAAAACTGAATTGAGAGTTCATCTCTAATTTAATATTATAGCCTGAAAGTGCCGAATAACCCACCAACTGATTCCATAAAGCGCCCGGATACCATGTGTCTGTTGGAGAGGTAGGCACTTGCCCGGTATTTTGCGCCATGGTCATACGCCAAGATTGCCCGATAATACCGGTGTTTCCCAAGTCTTTAGAATCTACATTGATTCTAACAGGCACAGTACCTGCCAAATTATCACTCCAAATGGCTAAGGCATATTCTGTGGGGGGTTTTTGCGTTGCATTCAGGTTTCCGGATAAGGTGAACTGCAACTTGCCGCGGGTGCCACCCACAACAACCGCATTCTCTTCGGGAAGAGGATTAAAGTGTTCATCGTAAGTAAATAAAACGCCATCGGGAAGGTTGTACAAATACACATAGTAACTCATTGCCTCCTCATATTGTTCGGCATAACTTAACAGTTCGGGGTCATCGGGGTAAGCAAGTATAAGTCTTGGCTTTTGTTTAATAATATGCACAATTTGCCGGTCTCTGGGTAAGGCTTCCTGCACATTTTCCTTTTTTCCATAAAAAAATTGAGGAATAAACACTTCATCATGTGAAACATCAACAGCACTGATGTTTCTTACTGATAAATCTAAAGAGGTCTCTAATATCAAGTATTGACTTGCCTCTCCCAGCACTCCCTGTTTTAATTCTGCAATAAAAAAAGGCGACAACTGAAATTCGGTACGCACTTCTTCCACAGGAGTAATGGTTACATGTTTTCCATTTTGCTCATTCAAAAGAATGAGTTTTGTATTTCCAACAGAAGAGAAAGGAACAGAAAATATCTCACTATTTTCTTTGTTTCTAATTAATGATAATGAAGAAACTTCTTTGTTAACCATCTCTGTTTTTAAAAGGAGAATTTTCTCCTGGGGCAAGTCATTATAGCTTACCGAAAAGAGGTGCTGCGCCTGAATAGGAAAGGCTGATAGCAAAAAGCAAAAAATAAAGAAAGGAATAATTTTTTTCATAAGGGTTAAAGATTTAAAATTTAATATTTAAGGGTTACTATTTTTTTACAATTTTTTTTATTGTTTCGCCTTTGTCTGTGTAAATTTTTACAAAATAAACACCCGCCGGCAGGTTTGAAATGTTGATGTGATGATGAGATGATGTGGTGATGAGATGATGAGATAATTGTTTCTTACCGTAAATATCAAACACTTCCACACTCATAACTCGTAACTCGTAACTCATTACTCGTAATTCACCATAGGTTGGATTTGGGTAAATTAAAGCGTTGAAAGAATCACTATCACTGTCAATTCCTGCGTCACCGGAATAGATGGTTTTAAAATATTGGATATGGTTTTGTGCCCATGCGGTAAATTCATATTTTTTTGATGTTTCAACCGGATGAAAGCGGAAAGTAATATTTCCGTCAGCATCGGCAAAACCTGCGCATAACCGTTCTTTACTATTATCGGTAAAAGCACAATAGGAATATGGCGCCACTTTTGCACTCAGGATACTGTCTCCTAAAAGCAGATGGCTTGTTACCGATACATTCATTGGAGAGGGTTTCGTTAAATAGGTCATTACCGAGGGGTCTCCCATAAGGTGGTATATTTCCCAGTAGTATTTTTTAAGGTCTGAATTAGAGGCTTGCACTGCTTCGTTTCCTGCTTTAATCATCGAGCCAAAAGTAACCATCCATTCATTGTAATCTTCCCCATGCGTATGAAACAATCGGTCGTAAGCACCTAAATTGTTCGGGTCATAATTCGGGTCATAATGAGGAGTTTTACAACCCACTCCCCAAAAAAAATCTTCGTCCCAGTAGGTGTTATTAGAACCTCCAATATATCCTGCTGCTCCCTTTTTTTCTACCCGAAGCAACGCCTCTCCAAAACACTCACTACTGTCGAACTTATTTGAAAAGCAACAATTTCCGATTATTAAACCATATCTATTTTCATTTTTCATGTTTTTAATATGCCCTGTATTAAAACTTGGATTATCCCAGCCCAATATACTTCCATGTGCCGTATAGTTGGCTATTCCTACCCCTGCTCCAATCTCCTCGCGAATTTGAGCAATCTCTTGGGGAGAAGAAGAATCAGGATAAATGTGTTTGTAAACATTTTTGTATCCATATTCTGTTGTGGCGTATAGTTTTGTAATGTAATTTACTAATCCGTTTCCCCACACAGAAGCATAGGTTTTATCGTACCCAGCAATTAAGCAGGTGTTATTCAAATAGCTTGGGTCGGGCATAGTATATTGCTCATATTGCAACGTTTTCTCTAATTGTGGGATAAGTTGTTCTATTTTTTGCGCGGAGAAACGTCCATAGTAGCAGCAGGGAAGATTGCCACCCGCCCAAGTAAAATAGTATAAATCGGTGGGATGTGTGCCCTCTGTTCCTTTAAATGCCGGTATTTGCTGCACATCACCCACCAACAATACAAAAGTGGGTGCGGGGTTTTCGGGCGTTGCATTATCATAATGAGATTTTATAAATGCAGCAATAGAAGCAGTTGTAGTCCCTACGTTTTCGTCATCGGTATATCCTGTCTCCACTAAAAATCCCTTTCTTTTTTTCCACGTGATAAATTCATCTAATACACCTCTAAACATGGAGTGAGCAACAATTAAGTATTTAATAGGCGTGTGCTCAAATTCAGGCTTTCCGTTTTCCATTGGATTTAAAATGTTTGACGGACGGAACAGCGGAGTTTTATGCAAATCTTTCAACATTCTTGTTTTAACCAACTCCGGTTTTATAAAAAGAATTTCAACATCAACAGATTTATAGATTTTAATCTCTTTAGTAACAGGATTGTACTGTACGGGAGACACATAGAGTTGTCCTAAATTGATATTACGCATCATGCCAATCATTTCAAATTTTGCCAAAGGCAGTGCATAAAAAGCATCGGTTTGATATATATTTTTGTTTTGTAGAAAAACAACCTGACCTTCATGCGATTTTGAAACCGAAGGCTGGGCAGGATACACAGGCTCGTTAATGCCTAATTCTGCAGCACTGTAAATGGTAAAATCATTACCAAACACATTGAGCACATAATCTTCACCTACGGGAATTTCGAGTGTACTGACAGCAACCGGCAACTCCGGCTCTCCAATATGGTGGCTACCGGCACAACCTTCAATAAAAACGCGTGAAAAAACACCCTCCTCTGTTTCAATATCAATATTTTTTAATGCTCCAAAAGTTAAAGTAACGTTGATTCTTTGATAAGTATTTTCCTGAAACTTATAGTTTACCTGTGCATGTAATGAAATAGAAACGAATATCATTAATGCAAAAAGAATAAAAAAAGTTTTTTTCATCATACGGATTCAAGAAAAAAGGTGCAAATATAAAATATTATTGTTTTACTATTTTTCGAACCTCCATTTTTTGTGTAATGTCTTCAATTCTAAGAAAATAAACACCCGCTGCCCAGGAAGTGGTAGGGATGTTTGTAAAATAGTTGTTCACATTATGTTTTGAAGCTACTACCCGACCGTTTATATCCATAATTTCGTAAAAAGATATTATGTTGTTCCCCTCCACCATTACTAAATTTTGTGCAGGGTTTGGGTAGATGAGATACTGCGCGTTTTCTACCGGAGGATTTGATTTAGATAAACTTACAATTACAGGATAATAAATTGTATTACTCTTGCACGATACTTTAAACACCAACTCAACATCTGTTTTATCAATAAATGTTTTAATATCAAATGTAATGGTTTTCTCTTGTTCAGGCAGCAAGGAAAACGGAAGCGATTGGTTAGCATTTGTATTTTCGGCTATAATTTTTACACCAGGAATATTACAGGATAATTCCGCAATGATGAAAGAAGCATCTATCAATCCAATATTTTTCAAATCAAAACTTATTTGTGCGGAATCTATAATAGTATTTTTTTTTGTAAAAGTTCCATGAATAGTATGGTTAATGATTTTGATTTTGGGAAGATTTTCCGGAATCATTCTGCCCATGCCTGGAATGGAAATATTGTCAATCTGGGCGCCATCCAATCCCTCATTAACCATAGCATCTTTCGCATATTCAAATGTATAAGTATGGGTGCCTGGTTCAACCTCAAACGAAGCGATCCCCCAACTATTTTTTGTTCCCGATTGATGTTCTTTTATCTGGTTGTCAATATAAAAATTAAAAAAATCGAATCCTGCTTCAGATGAAACCATCCGTGCATAAGTTACTGCCGAGTTAATTGGAGTAAAAGCAGTAATACTCAACTGAGAGGTACAATTGCCGGCTATGTTTGTTTTAGAACGCGCACTGTAAACGCCTTGGTAAACATTTGCAGTGGTTATCTCCCATGGGTTTTCACCTTGTTGCCAGCCAAACTTTGAAAAGTCTCCAGTTTCAAAATCCTCAATCACTTCGCCTAAACTTATAAAACCTGTTGCATCCGCAGCGTAAGTTCCTTTGAACGCTGAAAAATAGATAGGAATCATAATATTTTCATCAACAAACGATTTTACTTTACCTCTGAAAGAAATCGTTTTACTATCCCCTGCCTCAATGATATCAACCACTTGGTCATTGTCAAATAATTCAAGACCTGAAAAATAGGATGTTACCGAAGAGAAAATATCATGCACCTTATTATGACCAATATTTGCCAGTTCAAATTTTATATTTACCTCATCACCGGGTGCAATTACGCCACTGCCTGAAACATTGCTCACCTCAATGTTGGAAACCTTCAATTTTGGCGCTTGAACAAACACCACAATATCTTTTTGAAAACGGTTATGATTAGCAATAACATGAATGGTAAACCTAACCGGTGTTTCGTCTTGCACAAAATTTTTAATTCGTGTTTTAAATAAGTTGGTAAATATTTTTTCTTCCCCGGCAGCAAGCGCTGAAATAGATAGCGTATTATTCAAGATAACCACCTCTTCCGCATCTGAAGTAATGTGGAGTTGGATATTTGTTGCTTCTTTTTTTCCCAGATTGTTAAGCAATAGTTCAAAAAAAATGTAGGAGTCGTTTTGAGGAATGGTTGCGGTAGCCGGTGCCGCAGTTCCTGTAATATAACACTCGTTTGTAATCACATGAATGGTAGTAAAATATTGAATATGATTTTGAGACCAGGCTGCGAACTCATATTTTCCGGGTACAAT
>Ga0209628_10002336_pt1 | contig 12819 bp, 7 predicted proteins | sample TergutCu122P4_FD_187285 | JGI IMG/M metagenome (GOLD analysis project Ga0209628, IMG submission 187285) | Cubitermes ugandensis P4 segment gut microbial communities from Kakamega Forest, Kenya - Cu122 P4 (SPAdes) (version 2) | ecosystem: Host-associated > Arthropoda: Insects > Digestive system >...
GCAACGCCACGGCGGGCAGGTGCCGCGCACGCGCGAGGAGCTTGAGGCCCTGCCCGGCGTGGGCCGCAAGACGGCCAACGTGATCCTGAACGTGGCCTTCGGCGAGCCGGCCATCGCCGTCGATACGCATGTCATGCGCGTGGCTAACCGCACCTGCCTGGCGACCGGCAAAACACCGCGCGCGGTGGAGCAGCGCCTGTTGCAGCGCGTGCCAGCCAGCTATCTGCCGCACGCGCATCACTGGCTGATCCTGCACGGACGCTACGTTTGCACAGCGCGCAAGCCGCGCTGCTGGCAATGCGCGGTGGCCAACTGCTGCGGCTTTGCGCCCAAGACGCCAGCGCCTTGAACTGCCGTTATGGTTTTGATAGCTGCTTGCGCTTGATATACGGAAGTTTGAGATATTTTTCAATCGCAAATCCTTACGCAGCAAGCGCTGGCAGCTATTGAATGGATAGTGGCGCGGAATGGGATCAATGCGCTCCATTGCCAACCTAACTTTTTTCATCCCCCCACGGCGCCGCCCAGCCGCCGCCCAGCGCCTGAATCAGGCTGATCACGGCTTGCTGGCGTTGCAGTTGCAACTGCAGCAGGCTGCGGCGCGCGCTCATGGTGCTGGCTTGGGAAGTAACTACGTCGGTGTAGTTGGTCAGGCCGGCCTGGTAGCGGTTGAGCATTTGCTGCTCGATCTGCCCGGCCAGCTCGGCGGCGGCGCGCGCGTGGCCGGTTTGCTCGTCCAGCGTGGCGATGGCGCTTAGCTGGTCTTCGACTTCTTTCATCGCCGACAACGCGCTTTGGCGGTAGCGCGCCACGGCGGCGTCGTGGGCGGCCAGCATTTGGTCGATGCGGGCGTCGCGCGCGCCGCCGTCAAATATGGCCTGCGCCAGCGTCGCGCCCAGCGACCACATCACACCGGGGGCGGAAAACAAATCGTCCAGCCGCGCGCTGCCCTTGCCCGCGCTGGCGGTCAGCGACAAGGACGGAAACCAGGCGCTGCGCGCCACGCCGATCTGGTAGTTGGCGGCGCTGACGGCGCGCTCGGCGCTGGCAATGTCGGGCCGGCGCAGCAGCAGCAGCGACGGCACCGCGGCCGGCAGCGCTGGGGCCGCATCCGCCCACGGCGCGCGCGCCAGCGCAAAGTCCGCCGGTGCGGCGCCGGTCAGCAGCGCGATGGAATGCTCGTACCCGGCGCGCGTGCGCTCCAGCGCCGCGCGCGAAGCTTGCGCGTTGCGCAGCGTGACCTGGGCCTGAAAGGTGTCGGTGCGCGGGGCCACGCCCACGTCGTAGCTGTTTTGCGTGATGCGGGCGCTGCGTTCGTAGCCTTTGATGATGTCATCAAGCAGCGCTATTTCGGCATCGGCCTCGCGCAGCGCAAAGTAGGTTTGCGCCAGACTGGACTGCGCCGACAGGCGCGCGGCGGCCAGGTCGGCTTCGCTGGCCTGCGCGCTGGCCGCTTGTGCGTTGGCGGCGTCGCTGACCTTGCCCCACAAATCGGGCGCCCAACTGGCGTTCAGGCCCAGGCTGGCCGTGTCGCTGGCGCCGTGGTTGCTGACGCCGCTGCGCTGCTGGCCAAGTTGCGCGCCAAGCTGCGGCCACCAGTCGGCGCGCGTTTGGCGCAACAGCGCCTGCGCCTGCGCCACGTTGGCGGCGGCGGCCTTGATGTTTTGGTTGTTCAGCTCCACGCGGCCGATCAACTGGTGCAGCACCGGGTCGTCAAACACCAGCCACCACTGCCCCTGCGACCAGGCGCGCGCCGCGTCGGCGCTGACCCAGCCGGGCACGGGAACGGGGTTTTTCCAGCCAGCAGGCAGCGCCAGCGGCTCCATCGGCGTGGCGGGCGTCAGCGAGCAGCCTGCCAGCAAGGCGGCAGCGGCGGCGCTGACTGCGAGCAACAGTTTTTGGGGGCGCTGGATTGACAGCGGTTGACACTTTCCAATGTGGTTCATGGTTTTGTCTTTTGGCGCTGCTGCCCCCATCCCGGCCTTCCCCCTCTGTGGGAAGGCCTGGATGGGGGCCAGCGGCGCAAAATCTTTCATGATCGTTTCCAACTCTTTAGGCCGCCGCGCGCGCCAGCAGCGCTTCGTGCGCGGGACGGCGGCGCAGTTTGTCCAGCAGCATGTAGATCACGGGCGTGGTCAGCAGCGTGAGCATCTGGCTGGCGATCAGGCCGCCGATGATGGTTACGCCCAGCGGCTGGCGCAGCTCCGATCCCTGCCCGAAGCCGATTGCCAGCGGCAGCGCGCCCAGGCCGGCGGCCAGCGTGGTCATCATGATGGGGCGAAAGCGCAGCAGCGCCGCCTCATGCGCGGCCTGTTTGGCGCTGATGCCGCGCGCGCGCTGCGCTTCCAGCGCAAAGTCGATGATCAGGATGGCGTTTTTCTTGACAATGCCGATCAGCAAAAACACGCCGATCAGCGCCATGATGGAAAACTCCATGCGCATCGCCATCAGCGCGATAAACGCGCCAAAGCCCGCGCTGGGCAGCGTGGTGAGCACGGTGATGGGGTGGATCAGGCTCTCGTACAAGATGCCCAGCACGATGTAGATCACCACGATGGCGGCGACGATCAGCACCCATTGCTGCTGCTGCTGTTTTTCCGCCTCGGCGGCGGCGCCGGAAAACTCGCCCCGCACGCTGTTGGGCATGCCGATGGCGGCCACCGCGTCGCGCACGGCCTGGCGGCCTTCCTCGATCGATATGCCGTCGGCCAGGTTGAACGACAGCGTGGACGACAGCTCGCCGTTGTCGTGCCAGACCATGGTTGGCACGGCGCGCTCTTTTACCCTGGCAAAGGCCGACAGCGGCACCATGTTGCTGGCCTGCGCCGACAGCGGCTGGCCAACCGACGCGCCGCGCTGGCCCGGGTTGGCGGCGGCGGCGATGCCGGCGGCCGAAGTCGCGGTGCCGGTGGCAATGGCCAGGCTGTCCAGCGAGCCGCCCGCCGCGCCCGCGCGCGCGCCCGGCACGTACATGTCTTGCAGCACGATGGGCGATTTGGCGTATTCGGGCGCCCATTCCATCACCACGTAATACTGGTTCATGTCGGCATACATGGTGGCCACGCTGCGCTGGCCAAAGGCGTTGTACAGCGCGCTGTTGATGGCGACGGTGTTCATGCCCAGTTGCGCGGCGCGCTCGCGGTCCACCTCGACGTAGGTCTCGACGCCGTTTTCGGTCTGGTCGTCGTCCACGTCGGTCAGGCGCTCGTCGCTCTTGAGTTTGTCCGACAGCAGCTTGACCCAGGTTTTCAGCTCGTCCTGGGTTTCGGCCTTGAGGGTAAATTGATAGGTCGAATTGGTTTGGCGCGGGCCGCGCAGCTCCTGCACCGGGTTGAGGAACACGCGCAATCCGGTCAGTTGATTGAGCTGCGGGCGCAGGCGGTTGACCACCTCGCGCGTGGTTTTTTCCTTGCGCTCGCCCGGCGGCTTTAGCGCCGCCGACAAAAAGCCGCCGCCCAGCCCGCCGGAAAAGCCAACCACGGTCTCCATCGCCGGGTCGCGGCTCATGATGTCCACCGCCTGTTGCAGCTTGTCGGCCATGGCGGTGGACGAAATGCTTTGATCCGCGCGCAGCCCGCCCCGCAACTGGCCGTTGTCCTGATCCGGGAAATAGCCCTTGGCGATGGCGCCAAACAAATAAACGTTGAGCGCCACCACCACCAGCAGCACCGCCACCACCGTCCAGGGCGCGGCCAGCGACATGTCCAGCGCGTGGCCGTACAGGCGCTCCAGCGCTTTTTGGGCGCGCTCCAGCAGGCGCGCCACCGCGCCGCGCCCGCGCGCGGCCAGGCTTTGGCGCCGCGGCGGCGGCGGGTCGGACTTGAGCAGCATGGCGCACATCATCGGCGTGGTGGTCAGCGATATGAGCAGCGAAATCAGCACCGCCATCGACAGCGTCATGGCAAATTCGCGGAACATCTGCCCCACCTGCCCTGGCTGAAACAGCAGCGGGATGAACACCGCCACCAGCGACAAGCTGATGGTCAGCACCGTAAAGCCCACTTCGCGCGCGCCGCGCAGCGCGGCCTGGCGGCGCGGCACGCCCTGCTCTATGTAGCGCGAGATGTTTTCCAGCACCACGATGGCGTCGTCCACCACAAAGCCGGTGGCCACCGTCAGCGCCATCAGCGTCAGGTTGTTGATCGAATAACCCAGCGCGTACATGGCCGCGCAAGTGCCCAGCAGCGACACCACGGTGGCCGCGCCCGGTATCAGCGCCGAGCGCAAATTGCGCAAAAAAAGCCCGACCACCACCACCACCAGAAAGATGGCGATGACGAGCGTGATCTGCACCTCGCGCACGCCGGAGCGGATCGATCCGGTGCGATCGATCGCCACGTCCAGCTTGATGTCTTGCGGCAGTTGCGCGCGCAATTGCGGCAGCAGCTTGTCTATGGCGTCGGCGGTCTTGATCAGGTTGGCGCCCGGCTCCTGCGTGACGTTGACGATGATGGCCGGCTTGCCGTTGAACATGCCGCGCAGGCGCGTGTTTTCCACGCTGTCATAAACCTGCGCCACGTCCGACAGGCGCACCTGGCGGCCGCCGCGCGAGGCCACGATCAGGCTGCGGTAATCATCGGCGCGCAAGCCGGGCGCGGGCGTTAGCACTTGCAGCGCGCGCCCGTCCACGGCCCCGCCCACTTCCACCACGCCCTTGGGGCGGTTGGCGTTGTTGGCCTGGATGGCGGCGCGCACGTCCTCGCTGCTCACGCCAAGGTCATGCAGCGCAAACGGGTTCAGCTCCACCCGCACGGCGGGCAGCGAGCCGCCGCCAAGCTCGGCGTCGCCCACACCCGCCACCTGCTGCAAGCGCTGGCTGACCACGTTGCTGACGGCGTCGTAAATTTGCCCCGGCGTGCGCGTGTCCGATGTCAGCGCCAGAATCAAAAACGGCTCCGCCGCCGGGTTGCGCTTGCGGTAGGTGGGGTTGCTGCGCAGCGTTACCGGCAGATCGACGCGCGCGGCGTTGATGGCCGCCTGCACCTCGCGCGCCGCGTCGTCGATATTGCGGCCCAGATCAAATTGCAGGATTACGCGCGTGGAGCCGGTGCTGCTGGCGGAAGTCATCTGGTTGACCCCGGCGATCACGCCCAGATAACGCTCCAGAGGCGTGGCCACCGAGCGCGCCATGTCCGCCGGGCTGGCCCCGGTCAGCGATGCGTTGACGATCAGCACCGGCAAATCCACCGCCGGCAGCCGCGCCACCGGCAGCATGATGTAGGCCACGATGCCCGCCAGCGCAATGCCCAGCGTCAGCAGCACCGTGCCCACCGGACGCTGGATGAACAGGCGCGACAGGTTCACCGCGCGCCCTCCGGGTTTTCATGGCCAAATCCGCCTCCAGCGCTTGCCTGGCTTGCGCTGGCAGCTACATTATCAGTAGCATCGGCGGACTGCACGCGGCGCGCCAGCCGGTCAAACCACAGATACACCACCGGCGTGGTAAACAGCGTCAGCAACTGACTGAGCACCAGCCCGCCAAAGATCGCCAGCCCCAGCGGGCGGCGCAGCTCGGCGCCTTCGCCAAAGCTGAGCATCAGCGGCACGGCGGCGGCCAGCGCGGCCAGCGTGGTCATCAAAATCGGCCTGAAACGCAGCAGCGCCGCCTGATGGATGGCGTCGCGCGCGCTCATGCCCTGACCGCGCTCGGCTTGCAGCGCGAAGTCGATCATCATGATGGCGTTCTTCTTGACAATGCCAATCAGCAAGATCAGCCCGATGATGCCCACGATGTCCAGCGGATGATTGGATATCCACAGCGCCAGCAGCGCCCCCACGCCCGCCGATGGCAGCGTGGACAGGATCGTCAGCGGGTGGATGTAGCTCTCGTACAGCACGCCCAGCACGATGTAGACGCACACCAGCGCCGCCAAAATCAGCCACAGCTGGTTGGACAGCGAGCTTTCATAAGCGCCAGCCGTGCCCGTCATGCGCAGCGTGATGCCCGGCGGCAGCCCCTCGGCCTGCGCCGCCGCTTCAATGGCCTTGACCGCCGCGCCCAGCGACACGCCCGGCGCCAGATCAAAGCCCACGGTGGCCGCCGGGTACTGCCCCACGCGCGTGATTTGCAGCGGCGTGGCCCGCTCGCTGATGGCAGCCACGCTCGATAGCGGCGTGGTCGCGCCGCCCGAGGTACGCAGCGGCAAATTGGCCAGCGTGTACAGCGACGCCGCCTGGCCGCGCCCGGCTTCCAGAATCACGCGGTAGTGATTGGTCTCGGTAAAAATGGTGGAGATGATGCGCTGGCCAAAGGCGTTATACAGCGCGTCATCGATGCTGCTGGCGGTGATGCCAAGACGCGCGGCGCTGTCGCGGTTTACGTCCACATAGGCGGCGCGCCCTTCGGCGCCGGCGTCGGTGGTGGCCCCGCGCACTTGCGGCAGGCTGCGCACCCGCTCGGCCATGCGCAGCGCCCAGGCGTTGATCTCGGGCGTGCTCACGCCTTCCAGCGCAAAGCGGTATTCGGTTGGCCCGCCTTCGCTGTCCACGGTCAAATCCTGCGTTGGCTGCACCAGCGCGGTCACGCCGGGGGCCGCGCTTTCGGCGGCGCGGCGCAGGCGCTCCATTACCACCGGCTGCGACGCGCCAAAAATACCGCCGCGCTCGACGTTGATGACCAGCCGCCCGTCATTGAGCATGGTGTTGTTGGCCGCGTCCACGCCAACTACCGAGCTGACGCTTTTTACCGCCGGATCGGCCAGCACGGCCTGGGCGGCGGCTTGCTGCAAGGCTGCCATGCGGGCAAATGACACGTCTGGCGCGGCCTGCACGCGCATTTGCAACTGGCCGGTGTCCTGGGTCGGAAACAGGGACTTGGGAATCACCCAGTACAGCAGCCCCGTCAGCACCAGCGTCGCCACCGCGATCATCAGCGTCAGCCCCTGGCGCGCCAGCACCCATTGCAGGCCGCGGTCGTAGGCGGCGATGACGCGCTCCATCAAACCGCGCGCGGCCTCGCCCGCGCGGCGGTGGGCATGATCCAGCGGCTCCAGCCAGCGCGCCGACATCATCGGCGAGAGCGTCAGTGACACCACGGCCGAGATCAGGATGGTCAGCGCCAGCGTCACCGCGAACTCGCGGAACAGCCGCCCGATCACCTCCTGCATGAACAGCAGCGGAATCAGCACCGCCACCAGCGACACGGTAAGCGAAATGATGGTAAAGCCGATCTCGCCCGCGCCATCAATGGCCGCCTGCCAGGCCGGCTTGCCCATTTCGCGGTGGCGCGAGATGTTCTCGATCACCACAATGGCGTCGTCTACCACAAAGCCGGTGGCAATGGTCAGCGCCATCAGGCTGAGGTTGTTGAGCGAAAAGCCCAGCAGATACATCAGCCCGGCCGCGCCGATGAGCGAAATGGGCACCGAAATGCTGGCGATGATGGTGGCGCGCAAGCTGTGCAGAAAGAAAAAGATCACCAGCACCACCATCACCACGGCCATCAGCAGCTCGTGCTCCACCGACTGCACCGACGCCCGGATGCCCTGCGTGCGGTCGGCCAGCACCGTCACGTGCACGCTTTGCGGCAAGCCTTTTTGCAGCTCCGGCAACTGCTTTTGAATCGCGTCCACCGTGGCAATCACGTTCGCGCCCGGCTGGCGCTGCACGTTCAGGATGATGGCCGGAAACAGCGCGCCGCCTCCGCCGCTTGACATCTCCCCTCTCCCGCTTGCGGGAGAGGGGCCGGGGGAGAGGGCAAGGTCCTTGATCCCGGCCCAGGCCCCCAGCCGGTCGTTTTCCGATCCGGGAATCACCTCGGCCACGTCCTTGAGCCGCACCGGCGCGCCGTTGCGCCAGGCCACCACCAGCTCGCGGTACTGGTCGGCGGTCAGCAACTGGTCATTGCTGTTGATTGAATACGCGCGCGTCGGCCCGTCAAAGGTGCCCTTGGCGCTGCTCAGGTTATTGCCCGCAATGGCGGTGCGCAGGCTGTCCAGCCCCAGCCCCATGGCCGCCAGCGCGTCAATGTTGCCCTGCACCCGCACGGCCGGGCGCTGCCCGCCCGCCAGCGTTACCAGGCCAACGCCGCTGATCTGGCTGATCTTTTGCGCCAGCCGGGTGTTGACCATGTTTTGCACCTCGGTCAGCGGCAGGCTGTCGGAGCTGACAGCCAGCGTCAAAATCGGCGCGTCCGCCGGGTTGACCTTGGCATACACCGGCGGCGCCGGCAAATCGGCCGGCAGCAGCGAGCCGCCGGCGTTGATGGCCGCCTGCACCTGCTGCTCGGCGGCGGCCATCGATTCGTTGAGGGCAAATTGCAGCGTCACGATCGACACCCCCGCCGCGCTGATGCTGCTCATGCGCGCCAGCCCCGCCATCTGGCCAAACTGGCGCTCCAGCGGCGCGGTGACGGTGCGGCTCATCACGTCCGGGCTGCCGCCGGGGTACAGCGTTTGCACCTGAATGGTCGGGTAATCCACCTGCGGCAGCGCCGCCAGCGGCAAAAAGCGCAAACCCAGCATACCCGCCAGCACAATCGCCAGCATGAGCAGCCCGGTGGCCACCGGGCGATGGATGAACAGGCGCGAAACGTTCACCGAAGAAGTTTCGGCGGCGTCAGCGGCGGTGGCGGTGGCGGCAGCGTCGTTCACGGTCCGGCCCCGGCTCAATTGCCCGCGCCCCGCCCGCCGGCGCGGCGGGCGGCGCGCAGCCGCTCCAGGAACGCGCGCTGCTCGTCGGGCGTCATGGCCTGCACCCGCTCGCGCATATCAGGCGGCAAGCGCTCCATCACGCTGGCCGGGATGACGCCGCTGGCCGCGCCCGCCGCGGCCGATGCCCCGCCCCTGCCCCCGGCAGGCGCCGACGCCCGGCCCGCCCTGGAAGCGGCGGCCTGCGCCGCATCGCCAGCCAGTTGCACGCGCGCGCCATCTTGCACGCGGTCGCCCCCTTCGGTCACCACCACGTCGCCTGCTTGCAGGCCGGAGCTGATCAGGATGTTTTCCACCGTCGCGCCGCCGCGCTTGACGGGGCGCATATGCGCGTTGCGTTCGCCATCCACCACGTACACATAGTCGCCCTGCGGGCCGGTGCGCACCGCCGTCACCGGCACCAGCACGCCAGGCGTTGCGCCCAGCTTCAGTTGCACGTTGACAAACTGGTTGGGAAACAACTGCAAATCGGCATTGTCAAAGCGCGCCTTGCCCAGCAGCGTGCCGGTGGCGGTGTCAATCACGTTGTCCAGCGTCAAAAACTTGCCGCTGGCCAGCACCTCGTCGCGCGTGCGGTCCAGCGCCTGCACCGGCAGCGCGCCGTCGCGCTGCGCCCTGAGCACCTCCGGCACGCGATCTTGCGGCACGGAAAACTTCACGTCGATCGGCGCCATCTGCGTAATGGTGGCAATGCCCGTGGCCAGCCCCGCCGTCACCATGTTGCCCGGGTCCACCGCGCGCAGGCCAATGCGCCCGCCAATGGGCGCGGTAATGCGGGTGTACTCCAGATTGATGCGCGCGCTGCCCTCGTTGGCCTTGTCGGCCTGCACCGCGCCTTCCAGCTGCTTGACCAGCGCCGTCTGCGTATCCAGATCCTGATGGGCGATGGAATCTTGCTTCCACAACTGCTCATAGCGGCCCAGCGTCACCCGCGCGGCGGCCAGCTGCGCCTCGTCGCGCGCGCGCTGGCCTTGCGCCTGCGCCAGCGCCTGTTCAAACGGCGCCGGATCAATGCGCGCCAGCAACTGATCCTTTTTGACCGTCTGCCCCTCGGTAAACAGCACCTCGGTCAGCACACCAGTCACCTGCGGGCGCACCACCACCTGCGCCACCGGCGTCACCGTGCCCAGCGCGTTGACGATGACCGGCAACTCCCCCTGCCGCGCCGTCGCCACCCCCACCGTGGCCGACCCCATGGCCGCCAGGGCGCGCATCCCGCCCGGCCCGCCGCCAGCCCCGCCCAGCGGCCCGGCCGGCGCCGACTTGCCGCGCTGCACCAGCCACCAGGCCGCGCCAACCAGCGCCACCACCACCACCAGCGCCAGCGCGCGCCCCAGCCAAACGCGCCCGCGCGAAGGCGCAGGCCGCGCCGAACTTGATTGAACCTGAGAGTCAGAGCTGGACATGGTGTGAGTGCAAAGCGTTGAAAAAAGCGCGCCAGCCAAGGCGCAACCCGTCATCCTAACGGCCAATCAGCGCCGCCCGGTCAGCGCGCCTTAAAAAAATGTAAATGCCGGGCACGGTACGCGCCCAAGCGTAAACACACCACTGTCAGGAATAAATTTGCATACCCGCCCCAAAAGCCCGCGAAAACGTTTCAGCTGCCGCGCCCTGCCTTGGCTTGGCAAGTGAAATGGCCGGGATGGGAGAAATGGCACATACAGGCTGCGCCAATGCCTATACCCCTGCGCCAACTCCTGCCTGCTTGCCCATTGCAGCCAGCGCGCGCTCGATGGCAATGCGGTCGGCAATGTCCTTGGCGCGCGTGGTCTGCTTTGTCAGCAACAGACCTTCCAGACTGAGGGTACGAAAAGGAATGTCATCGAAATAAACTGTTTCTGCATAGCGCAACAACTCCTCGTAGGTATGTCCGTTGGCATTGGTCATCACATCCACCACGAAATCATCGGCCACGCGAATCGTTCCGCCTTCGGTAAACCACTGCGGCTTCATGTCCTTGGCGGCCTGATCAGGCAAGGCCATCAGCGCCCGGATCACTTTCACCCCGGTGTCAAAAGTTCCGGGCACCAGTACATCAATGTCCGTGGTGGTTCGGCCAGCCCCGTGGGCGATCATGGCGTAGCCGCCCACCAGCATGTATTCGACGCCGCTGTCATTGAGCAATTTCAGCACCGACTTGAGATCGTCGCGCGTGGCCGGGCGGCTGATTTTGTCTGTCATCGCCGCTCCAGCCGCCTTGCCGCCATGCAGCGCGCAAGACCATCGTCCCAATCCTCGTTGGCTTCTTCGTGCGTCCTGAAGTAACGCACACCTTTGAACGCGACCGCCTGCGGCCCAAAAAGCTGCATGGCCGCATCGATATGGCGCAAACCGCGCTCCAGCGCCTCGCCGGTGGCGTGCAAGGTCATTTCTGGTTCCTTGCTCGTCCCCACCACCCTGACCGGCCCCTGCGGCGGCAGAGTTCTTGCCGGGGGGCGCATCGCCTGATTCATCGCGTTCTCTCCTTGGCCGTTAATCGAAGTCTCGCCGCCCGATTTTGCCGTGCGGCCACTTGCTTTGCTTGCTACACATATGGCCCTATGCAAAAACCACATTGAGCCGCCCGGCGCGCGCCCCGGCACGCCGGGGCCGGCCAACCACGATTTGCACATCGCGGCCCAACAGATTCAGGCATTCGATCATCTTGGCTTGGCTGATGCCCTGAAACTGGCCGCGCAGCATCCTGGACAACTTGGGTTGCGGCACCCCCAGCACCTGGGCCGCCCGCGCCTGCGTCCAGCGGCGGGATTTGATGATTTCCTCAATCTTCATGGCAAGCTGGCCCGCCCTACCTTGCTTTGTTATTTTTCCAAAAACTCGCAAGAGCAATCATATAAAAAATTATTGGGTATGGCCAAGTATATTCAATAATTTCAATACAAACATACATAAAATCATTTATCAATGTCAATTTTCCAAATGAACCATAAAACAATAAAAAAACACAATATTGAATCGTAGACAACAAAAAAGAGGAAACATATCTATTTTTATTTTCCAAATTCATCCAAACTCCCCTCACAATAAACCCTGCTATGGCCGATGGCCCATAGAATGGCAAAATAATAATAAAAATCCCTGCGTCGCAAACAGAAGCCCAATTGCAACTGCGACGCTAAGCAAACAGTAAATAATCATCACAAATCCATCATCAAACACCTAACAGACTGCTGAAATACTGGTTTCCTGGTCTTGAGCCAAGAAGGACGACCTCATAGAACGGCCTACAAGCGTTTTTTTCAAGGCGGGTAAGGGGTGAGACACCCTTTTCGGGGCCGAAATTTCCTCTTCAAAACAGTATTTCAGCAGCCTGTTAAAGCTGGCATGAGAGCGCTGGTTTTTGGTCAGATCGGGGCCGGAAATGGGAAAAAGTACGTCAATTGGCAGTGAAATTTTGAAAAAACGGCTCGAAGCATTGGGGAACGGTGTGCGGACAGTGCGGATAGCATAACTCAGGACGACATGCACGGGAGGTATTTCAGCAGCCTGCTAGGCCCACGACAATCGTCATAACCAAGGACAGGACAATTTGGTTAATCGTCACCATATGGCTCGCCGTCAGGCCATAAAAATTGCATACCACCTGCCGGGTGTTTAAGATATGTTTCAACGAAGCGGATTGCTTCTTTCATCGCCCCCATGAAATCAATGCTGCGTATGTCCATAACACGATCAATTACACCGCGAATTGCCACAGGACATGCAGCCTCGAGATCAGGGTCCGTCCAATAAGGATAGCCAATTTCCACGACAACATCTATTAGTGGCTCACTAGCACTGCGCCGCATTTTTAGTAATCTCTTGATCAATACTGGAAATTGATTTACAGGAGAAAGTTCATTTGTAGACATCTTCTCACTCGCAACTCTTTAAACACTGAGCGTATAGATCGTTTGCGCGAGAGTAGCAAGCCTCTCTCGCACGCTTGGTAGGTGCCATTTTGCAAATTCGGATTTGATTCGTATTTGCCGCATCACACTTTTTCCGGCATTCTTCTGCACTACTACTACTCATACACCAATTAATAAAGGCACCAATGGCTAGGGATTCTCTGAAGAACCATCTGCAAAAGCAGCTTACGTAGCCCAAAGCTTGCCGACTTTCACGACATGAGACAAACCGTCTTCCAACAGCACTTTTTGCCCCGCCGTGGCAGCGTTGGAGGCCGTTT
>Ga0209628_10002338_pt1 | contig 12817 bp, 11 predicted proteins | sample TergutCu122P4_FD_187285 | JGI IMG/M metagenome (GOLD analysis project Ga0209628, IMG submission 187285) | Cubitermes ugandensis P4 segment gut microbial communities from Kakamega Forest, Kenya - Cu122 P4 (SPAdes) (version 2) | ecosystem: Host-associated > Arthropoda: Insects > Digestive system...
TTTCGAGAAAAGTCTTGTTTGTTTTAAAAACATTGACTTACTTTGGACTGATTTCTCGAGGAGTTTTAACGGACTTCGACTCTTTGTAAAAAATCAAAATAAAAAAATCAATTATTAGAAGTACCCTTTATTTTTATCTGTCCCACTACTTCCGGTTCTTGCCTTATTTCCCGTCCTGTTCTGGGGTCAGTCATAGAGCCGCCGTTACTATAAACCGAGACAATATCCGATACTTTCGCGTTCCGAAGGAGAGGAAGCATCCCTTTTACCCCGAGCTTCGCTTCGCTTTCACGAGGTTATTCACATTAATCCCCTTCGGGGATGGCTATTGAGCATTCATTTTGTTTCTTTAATTAAATTGATAAAAAATAAGCATTTTTATTAATTTTTCACTACCTTTGTTTTCCAATAATTCTTCATCATTATGTACAAAAATTATCTTTTTTCATTACTCATTGTATTCAGTATGATTGCATGCTCAAATCCATCAAAAAAACCGGTTATTTCTCCGCAAACCATCGATCAGGTGATTGGAACTCTTTCAGAAAAAGAGAATGTTGATAAAATATTGATCGACAAAGGAGTCCGCGGGGTAGCCCGCCTCTGGCAAGAAACCGACGGAAGCGAAGAAGATTTTGTTCGTTATTGTGTGGATCATTACATTTCGGATCCGGTAGAAAAACAACAGGTATTTCTGAAAATGAGCGATTATTTGGAAAGTATTTGGGGACATTTCAACGAGATGACACGCCGGTTGCAACGAAATTTACATGAAAATACCGGTCCCTTACATTTTGTAGATAAAGCGTTTTCAGCTTACAATCCCGCCACTCATTTCAACGATGATTTTTACGCCAATAAATTAGCCTTTTTTATTGCGCTCAACTTCCCTCAATTATCGCTGGAAGAAAAAGAAGCCTTAGGCGATGACCGTCTGGCGTGGGCTTACGCTCGTTTGGGTGACCAATTCACGTCCCGTATTCCGGCAGCAATACAACAGGCATATTCACAAGCCAACAACGATGCCGACCTGTACATCTCAACGTACAATATATATGCCGGTCGCCTGTTGAACAAAAACGAAGAAAAGATCTTTCCGGAAAATATGATATTACTTTCCCATTGGAATCTGCGGGATGAAATCAAAACAAATTACAATAAAGGAGCCGAAGGATTGGATAAGCAGCAAACGCTTTACGAAGTGATGAAACAGATTATTTCGCAGGAAATTCCGAGAGAAGTCATCGATTCCGGCGATTACGAGTGGAATCCGTTTTCCAACACCCTTTATCAAGACGGAAAATTTATTACCGGAACGCCGGAAAAAACCGTTCGTTACGAAAAATTCATAAATAACTTCAAGGCATTACGGGCTATGGATGCCTATACGGGAAATACTTATATCGAACGTAAATTTTCGGAAGAGATGGAAATTTCGGTGGAAGATACCGAAGCCCTGTTTCGGGAATATCTTTCTGCCCCCGAATTAAAAACCATTGCACAAATCATCGAAAATCGATTGGGACGCAAGTTGGAAGCCTTCGACATTTGGTACGATGGTTTCAAATCTCGAAGCAATCTGAACGAAGATAAACTCAGCGAACAAACCCGAAAACGCTATCCGGATGCTGCAAGTATGGAAAAACAACTGCCGCTCATTTTAACCCAACTGGGTTTCGATCAAGACCGCGCTAAACAGATCGCCGAAAGGATTGAAGTGAATGCTGTACGCGGCTCGGGACACGCCTGGGGAGCCGAGATGCAGGGTCAGAAATCGCATCTACGCACACGCATTCCGGCAGATGGAACGGATTACAAAGGCTACAACATTGCCATGCACGAATTGGGACACACGGTAGAACAAACGATCTCGCTTTACAACATCGACTATTTCCTTTTGCACGGTGTTCCCAATACCGCTTTTACCGAAGCGTTGGCTTTTGTATTTCAAAAACGCGACCTGGATTTATTGGGCATTCAAAACAATGACCCTGAAAAAAACAAAATGAATATTTTAGACAAAGCCTGGCATCTGTATGAAATAGCCGGCGTTTCGATGCTGGATATCGCCGTTTGGAAATGGCTTTACGCTCATTCGAATGCTACTCCCGAACAGTTGAAAGAGGCTACCCTCCAACTTGCCAAAGAAGTATGGAACGAATATTTTGCGCCCGTATTCGGTGTGCGGGATGAAACGGTTTTAGCCATTTACTCCCACTCGGTAAGTTATCCCCTGTATTTGTCAGCGTATGCATTCGGACAAATCATCGAATTTCAATTGGAGCAATATTTAGACGGTAAGAACTTCGCCGGTGAGGTAGATCGCATCTTCCGTTTGGGATGCCTCACGCCCAACGAGTGGATGATACAGGCTACCGGACGACCGCTTTCGGTGGATCCGTTATTGAAAGCAATACGGGAGATTAAGTAAAAATTTGACAGTCAGTAACCTGCAACAACACAGTCGTTACGGGAGATACTTTCCAAATGCTTCCAACCGTTGGTCTAACAAGTCGTATTGATGATCTTTAATAAAGGAGGTGCAAATGCGCAGTCCCTCCTGACTGCTACCGGTGGTGGAGAGAGAAATTGTCGCAACCCCAAAGGAGATAAGTGCTGCCATTAACTCACCGCCCGACAAGCCGGGGTAGCGAATCGTAAAATAAAATCCGTCGGCAATCGTTTCGTCCAAATCTTTGTCGTACACAATTTCAAAACCGTGTTTGAGAAAAATGGTTTTCAAACGTTGAGCGCGCCGGCCATATTCTTTCACTTCATCCAAAAAATGGTATTTCCCATCGGAAGCGGCTTTGAACATTGCCGCTAAAGCATATTGTGCCGAATGGCTGGTTCCCGACGAAATAGCATACAGAGCGCGATGGATAAATACGCTTCCGAAAGTGCCGCCGCCGTAACGCTCGGTCAAACCGGAATATGAACGCCGATACAAAGCATCCGACATAGCCACAATGCCTATCCGTTGCCCTGCATAACTGAATGCTTTGGAACCCGAAATCAGCAGCAGGTAATTGTCGGTGTATTTACCTACGCTGGCTTGATAGGGAGGCAAGAAAGGCGCTCCTAAATCTTTCCGGAAATCCATAGCAAAATAAGCTAAATCTTCCAACACGATAGCATCGTAACGGGTAGCCAACTCGCCAATAATCTGCAACTCTTTGTCATTCAAGCAAAACCAAGCCGGATTATTGGGATTGGAATAAATAATACAGGCAATATTTCCTTTCGCCAAACAGGATTCCAACTTTTCTTTCAACCGGTCGCCTCGAAAATCATAGACGTCGAACGATTCGTATTTGTAACCCAATACAACCGCCTGTTGCTTTTGAACCGGAAACCCCGGATCGATAAACAAGATCGTATCGCGCTTGGCATCGCACTGACAGGCAATTAAAAACGAAGTAAAAGTACCTTGCATCGAACCAACTACCGGAACACAACCTTCCGATGCAATATCGAGGTCGATAAAGGCTTTGATAAATCGGGAGGCTTCCTGTTTCAGTTCGGGCAATCCATCGATTACCGGATACAGGGAGGCGATTCCTTTTTGCAAGGCATCTATTTCGGCTTCCACTCCAATCTTTGCCGGCGGTAATCCGGGAACTCCCATTTCCATACGGATAAATTCCACTCCGGTTTCCCGCTCAATCTTTCCGGCAATCGCTACAACCTCTCTGATAGTGGCTTTCGACAAATCGGCGATTTTCAAATCACGAACGGCATTAGAAATAATATTCTGCGAAACAGGCAGTTTCATATCAATAATTATAATTTTTCGGTCGATCCAATGTTTCTCCTAAACGAATCAACCAGTTTTTCTTCTTCTCGCCGGAACGAGTATTATCCGAATGAAAATTTTGCACAGCACTATTGGAGCCGGTTTTGAGAATATTGTAAATCACTCCCCAATCGAGCAAGCCACCAATGTTTCGGTCGTCGATGTAAACATCTGCTGCAAGTTTACGAGAAACGCCTTCCTGAAATTCTTCTTCGGGATAATTTTTATTATGGGCATAAAAATACACTCCATTTTTCTCACAATAATCAATGGCTTCCTGCAACAACTGTCCTTCGCGCATTGTCCACAAAATCAGTTTGTGGCGCTGTTCTTCTTGCAATTTTCGCAAAACATCCAACGCAAACGGAATCGGTTTCCCGATTCTCGGATATTCATGTTCTACGATAGTGCCGTCGAAATCTACTGCTATAATCATAAAATAGTAAATTTACTGTTTACAGTTTTAATGTTTCATTAAAATCGACTCGATTGACGATGGAACGGCCCAAAGTAATCTCGTCGGCATATTCAATTTCATCACCGACAGAAATTCCGCGTGCGATGACGGATATTTTTACTTCTTTGCCCGACAATTTTCGGTATATATAAAAATTGGTCATATCACCCTCCATTGTGGTACTCAATGCCAAAATAATTTCCTTTACGTCGCCCTCCATTACCCGTTGTATCAAACTGTCGATGTTCAAATCGGCGGGACCGATACCATCCATCGGCGAAATAATTCCACCCAACACATGATACAAACCATGAAACTGTCCGGTATTTTCGATCGCCATCACTTCCTTGATATTTTCGACTACGCACACTAATGAAGCATCTCGTGAAAGATCGCTGCAAACGGGACAGGCGTCCTCGTCGGATATGTTATGACAAGTTTTGCAATAATTGATTCCCCGACGAAGGGTGATAATTGCATTCCCAAAGTTTTCCACCTCTTCGGGCGTCTGTTTCAATACATGAAGAACCAACCGCAACGCCGTTTTACGACCGATACCCGGCAATTTGGCAAATTCATTAACAGCATTTTCCAACAGTGCGGATGGGTATTTTTGTATCATTCATCTATCAAAATTTATGCAAAGTTACGGCAATTTATTGGTTTTTACAACAAGACCGCAATACCCGTGCTGCTGATATATCCCCTCGCTAAGCATGCGGTAAATCGCTTGTTTCTTAGGGTCGTCGTTTAACATATCCAAATGTTTTTCGATGATGGGGAGGTCGCAACGCACTGCCGGACCGGTCTGTGCTTCCTTTGGAGAGAGTGTCCGTACTTTGGCGGCTGTTTCTTCAATCAAAGGGAGTAAGACTTCCCAATCAATTTCCTGGTCTTTCAGAATTTGTGCCGCAATATCGTACAAATGATTGGTAAAATTATTGGCGAAAACAGCCGCAAGATGCAGGTGTTTTCGCTTTTCGGATGATAAAGGAATTACTTTGTCGGATAAAGACAATGCTGTTTGTTCGAGTAATTGTTGGTCGGCCGAATTATTGGCTTCTATGAAAACAGGGATATGATCGAACGAAATTTCCCGACTTTTGCTGAACGTTTGCAAGGGATAAAATACGCCGTACCGCGTGGCAGCGCTATCGGCGAAAACATTCATTGGTACACTTCCGGATGTATGCACCCACAGTCCATTGTTGGCGGGAAACTCTTTCAACAACAACGGCAAAGCCGCATCTTTAACGGAAAAAACATACAAATCCGCATCGGAAACAATGTGCTGTAATTGATCGGTAAAATTTGTTTGCAGTTTTTCCCCTAATGTTTCGACAGCAGACAAAGTGCGATTATACACTTGCACTATTTGAAAGTTTTTCTCTTGTAAAGATGTTCCTAACAAGGTGGCTACATTGCCTGCGCCAATTAAAACGATTTTCATATCAATATTTTTCGATATGCAGTTTTTCCCATTGCAGTTTTTCTTCGTCGTGTGGTTTTCCTTCTTTGGCTTTGTGCCCGACGGCGATAACGCATCCGACACACAACTGCAACGGGATATCCAACAAATCGCGGACGTATTGCTCAGAGTCGTAACCGTCGGCTGTTTCGCGCCCCCGAATTTGAACCCAGCAAGTACCCAAACCCAAATCTTCGGCTTGCAATTGAATGAAAGTGGCTGCAATGGCAAAGTCTTCGATGTAGGCTTCGCTTTGCAAAGGATCGGTTAGTACGACAACGGCTAAAGCACAATTTTCGAGAAAAACGGCTCCGGACGATTTGCAAAGCGATAACTGTTTCAGCATCGTTTTGTCTTCCACCAAAACAAATTGCCACGGACGACTGTTTTTCGACGACGGCGACAACAACGCTGCACGCATGATTTGTTCGACTTCGGCTGCCGACAGTGCTTCGTCGGTGTATTGCCGGATGCTGCGACGAGTGGTTATTAATTTTGAAAAACTATCCATAATCTATACTGTTCTTCATTTCTTCAACAAATTCATCGTATCCAGTGCTATCATGTATTCTTCATCGGTAGGAATTACCACTACTTTTACCTTGGAATTGGGCGAACTGATTACAACCTCTTCTCCCCGTGTTTGATTGGCTTTTTCGTCGAGTTCAATGCCTAAAAAATCCATATCTCTACAAACGGCTTCGCGTACACCAATTTGATTTTCTCCCACACCGCCGGTAAAAACAAGAATATCGACTCCCCCTAAGGCGGCAATATAGGATCCGATGTATTTTTTTAGCCGATAATTATACATATCTAACGCCAGGATGGCTTTTTCTTTTCCTTCCTGTACTGCGGCTTCTATTTCACGCATATCAGACGAAATTCCGGACGTGCCCAATACGCCGCTGTATTTATTGACAATGGTAGAGATAGCCTGAGCGCCCACATTTTCTTTTTCCATAATGTAAGTCAAAACACCGGCATCTATATCGCCGCTGCGAGTACCCATAATCAATCCTTCCACAGGAGTCATACCCATAGAAGTATCCATCGATTTCCCGTTTTTGATAGCCGCTATGGATGCGCCGTTCCCGATATGACAGGTAATGATTCGCTGTTTTTCGTACGGAACATTTAAAAAATCGCAAACCCGTCCTGATACATACCGGTGACTGGTTCCATGAAATCCGTATCGGCGAATACCGTATTTCTCGTAAAGCGAATACGGAAGACCGTACATATAGGCATAATCCGGCATCGTTTGATGGAAAGCCGTATCAAAAACTCCCACTTGTGGAACATTCGGCATCAGTTCTTCGATGGCATAAATTCCGTTCAGATTAGGCGGATTATGCAGAGGCGCCAAGTCGATACATTCAATGATTTTTTGAATGACTTCTTCATCAATCAAAACACTCGAATTGAATTTTTCTCCTCCATGCACCACGCGATGGCCAACTGCATCAATTTCGGACAACGATCGGATACATCCGTATTTTTCACTGGTAATAACGCCCAAGATATATTCAATACCGGTTCGATGTTCCAAAATTTCACCTTCCAAAACAACCTTGTCGCCATTGGGCAACGTCAATTTCAGGAAAGAGCCGGTCAACCCGATTTTTTCGACACCCCCTTGTGCGAGGATGTCTTTTGTCCTCATATCCAGCAATTTATATTTGATGGACGAACTCCCACAGTTTAAAACTAATATCTTCATTTGAAAAACGGATTAATGCCAACGGGTTTACCATGCTCATAAATATAAAAACCTTTTTTCGTTCGTGTTCCCAACTGTTGGGTACGATACAGCCGCCAGAGGAGTGGAGACGGTTTGTATTTCTTATCTCCGTATTCGTTAAACATATTTTCCATCAATGGGACAATTTTTTCGATACCGATTGCATCCGCCATTTTGAAAATACCGGTGCGCATACCGTAAACGTTTTCCGTTAAGTGATCGATACTGTCCATACTCGAAACACTTTCCAATACCATTTGGCAGGCTTCGTTCAATAGTACAGCCATCAGGCGCATACTGACCAAACCATTGCTTTCGTGTACATCTATTGTTTCATATTTGATGAGTTTGGCAAAGAGAAGCACTTTCTGATACACCTCTTCCGAAGTGTAAATACTTTTTACGACTTCCAATATATGGGCGTCGGGATGTGCCACAGGGAAATGCAGACTTATACAACGTTCTTTGTGTTTCAATTCGGATGCCAATTCGCTGATGATAACAGTAGTAGCATTCGTAGCAATAATGGTTTCGGGCAAAACCATCTTTTCGATTTCCTTGAAAGCCTCTTTGCGTAATTCAACGCTCCGTTCGCCGGTTGCATTATCGTAACGGATACATTCGATAACAAAATCACAATCTTCCAAATCGTGGTAATCTGTCGATCCGTGAATACGTCCTAAAATGGCTTTTTTTTCTCCCGGGGTTAATCCCCAATTTTCGATACGACTGTCTAATCCTTCGCTGAGCCGCCTGAAAGCAAAATCAACACGCTCTTGGTCGACTTCGATGAATACCACTTCCAAACCGGCGGAAGAAGTGAGCCGGATAATATTTCTCCCATCATAACCGGCGCCTACCACTCCAATCTTGGAAAACAGGTTTTTTTTTCTATCTTTCGAGGACAACCCAAACGGTTCGATGGTTTCTGTGATTGTTTTTGACATAATGTTTTATTTTGGTTGCGAATTTACGAAAATATTTTCATTTATTGTAAATAGAACGATGTTTATTGAAATTTCGGATTAAAAATACATTCGGGAGAGTGTTTCGTATTTAATACTTGAGTCTGCCTGACATATTGACTTACACATTTAGAATAAACTCCAAGCCACCGTCATTCCTGCCATAGCAATTGCCACCATACTCATCAGTTTGATAAGGATATTCAAACTCGGACCGGAAGTGTCTTTGAACGGGTCGCCAACCGTATCGCCTACTATCGTGGCTTTATGACTGTCGGAACCTTTCCCGCCGTGATTTCCTTCTTCAATATATTTTTTCGCATTGTCCCAGGCTCCGCCGGAATTAGCCATGAATATTGCTAAAACAAATCCGGTACTTAATCCGCCGATCAACAATCCCATTACTCCGGATACTCCAAATACGCAGCCGGTAATAATCGGTGAGGCAATGGCTAATAGCGAAGGCAAAACCATTTCTTTTTGTGCGCCTTTTGTTGATATCTCTACACAACGGGCGTAATCGGGTTCAGTTTCTCCCGTCATGATGCCTTTAATTGTTTGGAATTGGCGACGAACTTCTTCCACCATGCTACCGGCGGCGCGACCAACGGCGTTCATGGTTAATCCGCAAAACAAAAATACCATCATTGCTCCTAAAAACATTCCCGACATTACTTTGGGATTCATCAGGGTTACATCATAGTAACGCATAAAATCTACAAAATCTGCCTTGACTGTTTCAACGGTTCTATCTCCAATCAACAAAGTTGTTTCTCCAATTCGCACCAAACCAATTTTGATTTCTTCCACATACGCAGCCAATAAAGCCAACCCCGTTAGTGCAGCAGAACCAATAGCAAATCCTTTTCCGGTGGCGGCAGTCGTATTTCCCAACGAATCAAGGGCATCCGTCCTTTTGCGCACTTCTTTCCCTAATCCGCTCATTTCGGCATTACCGCCCGCATTATCGGCAATAGGACCATAAGCGTCTGTAGCCAATGTTATTCCTAAAGTAGAGAGCATCCCAACAGCAGCGATAGCGACCCCATACAATCCCATACCAACATTGTTGAAATCAAAACCCGAAGCAAACAAAAACGAAAAAATCAAACCGACTACAACAGCAATTACCGGAACAAAGGTGGATATCATCCCCACTCCCAAGCCTGAAATAATAACGGTTGCAGGCCCTGTATGTCCGGATTCTGCCACTCGCTTTGTAGGTCGATACGATTGAGAAGTAAAATATTCGGTAGATTGACCAATTACAACTCCCACCAATAGACCAACAACGACCGAACAGGATATCCAAATCCAGTTTTCAATCTGCAATACATACATAACCCCAAATGTTGCCAAAATAATCAATCCTGCGCTAAAATTTGTTCCAAAAGAAAGTGAACGCAACAAGTTTTTTGCCGAAACGTCTTCTTTTGTTCGGATACTAAAAATTCCCAATATGGACAACAGAATCCCGATCGCCGCAATAAGCATGGGAGCAATCACGGCTTTATATTGAGATGATACATCGTTTGTGGTTGCAAATGCTGCAGCCCCTAAAGCCGCAGTGGCGAGGATTGCGCCGCAGTACGATTCATACAAGTCGGCGCCCATACCGGCGACATCACCTACATTATCCCCTACATTGTCGGCAATAGTAGCCGGATTACGGGGGTCGTCTTCCGGAATCCCTGCTTCTATTTTTCCGACCAGGTCGGCGCCAACATCGGCCGCTTTGGTGTAAATACCGCCGCCAACACGAGCAAACAGTGATTGCATGGAAGCGCCCATACCGAAAGTCAACATGGTTGTGGTAATAATCGACAATTTATGCGTATCGTTCAGTGATTCGGCCGGAATGAAGTAATTGAGTATAAGATACCAACCCGAAATATCCAGCAGGCCCAATCCAACAACCACCAATCCCATTACCGCACCGCTGCGAAAGGCTACTTGAAGCCCTTTATTCAAAGATTCCGAAGCGGCTTGCGCCGTACGAGCCGAGGCATAAGTTGCCGTTTTCATCCCTAAAAAACCGGCTAAACCGGAGAAAAAACCGCCCGTCAAAAAAGCAGCAGGAACCCAATGGTTCTGCAAGTTGAAGCCAAACGCCATAATAGCAAACAAAGCCGAAAGTGCTACAAAAACAATCAATACAATCTTGTATTGTTGCCTCAGATAAGACATAGCACCAACACGGACGTGCTGTGCTATTTTTTTCATTAATTCCGAACCTTCGTCATTCGTCAGCATCCATTTGTAAAAATAGAATGCACAGCCCAACGCCATCAATGAGGCAAGAGGGATTATCCAAAAAATGGGCGTTAGTGTAGTCATAATAACGTTGTAATAAAATATAGATCACAAATGTAGGTAAATTTTGCTGAATTTCATATTTTTGTACTTTCAAAAAACAGAAAATGAAACGGTATTTCATCTATTTGGCTTATAACGGTAAAAATTATTGCGGTTGGCAGATACAACCCAATGGGACGGCCGTACAGCAAATACTCGAACAATCGTTAAGCGTTTTATTGCAGGTTTCTATTTCTGTTACAGGGGCGGGAAGAACCGATGCCGGCGTTCACGCACGAATGATGGTCGCCCATTTCGATACGGATGTTCTCGAATTGGATGCGGATTCTTTGTCTGAACATCTGAACGGAATACTTCCGCCGGACATTGTTGTTTATCGAATTGTCCCGGTACATACGGATGCTCACGCTCGTTTCAGCGCACTTTCGCGTACCTATCAGTATTTCATTTCCTATCGGAAAGATCCGTTTTTTGGGGAACTTGTTTGTCGTTTGAAAAAACCGTTGAATCTTGAACGGATGAATGAAGCCGCCAAAATTCTCCTGGAGTACTCCGATTTTACTAGTTTCAGTAAATTGCACACCGACACAAAAACGAATCTTTGTAAGATTCTGAAAGCCGAATGGCAGCAGGAAAACGACCAACTGGTTTTCACGATCAGGTCCGACCGCTTTTTGCGGAATATGGTGCGCTCCGTCGTTGGCACTTTGATTGAAGTAGGCAACGGAAAACTGTCGTTGGAGGGTTTCCGTGCCATTATCGAAAGTAAAGACCGGTCGAAAGCCGGAACGTCTGTCCCTGCTCACGCGTTGTTTTTGACGGATGTTGAATATCCGGAAAGTTTATTTGAGTAGGTGTTTTGCTATTTTACCATCTGCTTTATCACCGGATAAAGCAATTCCGCGTATCGCAAAAACCCCAAATCGGTAAAATGAATGCCATCGACTGTGGCTTCACCGTCATTGCCCAACATGCCTTGAGAAGAAAGCAGAAAAACCCGACTGTCGCCTTTCGCCTGCAATTCTTCAACAATGCGGCGAATGGTTTCATTTTTAATGCGGATACCTTCGGCCGCCTGTTGGTCGAAACGCAAATGCGTAAAAAGAGGGTTTTCTACAAAAAGGATGGGAGTATCCGGTCGGCGGTTGCGTATGATTGAATAAAAACGAACGGTTTTTTCGTTTGTTTCATCCACTGTGGCGTTAGGGACAAAATCAAGTATATACAACGAGGCGTCTACATCTGCTATCACTTCGGCTATTTCGTAATCCAATCGTCCGTTTCCGCTGAATCCCAGATTGATCAACTCCCGATTGAGCCAACGGGAAAGGATGTTGCTGTGCGCCATGCCCGGACGGGTAGCGCAACCTCCCTGTGTAATGCTGGTACCGTAAGCCACCACCGGTTTGGTGCGAACGGGCAAATCTGTTTTAGGCTGACCGATCGTTGCCAACGAATCGACTCCGATTGCCAAAGCAGTAACGCCATCGTAAAGCGGCAAAAAGAGCATGTATTCGCGATCTACCGCGGACATATTGGAGATAATCACCGCTTCGTTGTGTTGTCCGGTCGGTCGACCGCTGTTGACAAAAACCCATTCTCCGTCTTCGAGGCTGTACAAATCTAATCCTTTGATTCCGGTAGCGGTCATGTGGTTCATGTTCCGGTTGAGAAACACATCCCAGCGGGCGGCAATGGATGTCGAATTGGAACGGAAACGGATGGATAGCCCCGCACTGTTTTGTCCCAACTCCCACAAGGGCTGGCGGATAATGGTTCGCAACGAATCGGGCAAACGCTCGTAGCGCGTAGCGGTTTGTTCGGTCGCCTTGCCCAATACGGGAAAAGCGGATGCGTCGTAAAATACGTGTTGTCCTTGCAGGGACAAAACCGTAAACAAAGTGACTAAAATACAAGTTGTTTTCTTCATGGTGTGTGAATGTATTGTGTTAGATTTTTTTACTTCCATTTTTGCCCCCGCTTGCGTGAAACCGCTCGTTATGCGCTGGCATTTTTCCTTTTTCTTTTGGTTTCATTCCTTAAAAACTTTCGATAAAATCCCTAAACAGAA
>Ga0209628_10002339_pt1 | contig 12813 bp, 7 predicted proteins | sample TergutCu122P4_FD_187285 | JGI IMG/M metagenome (GOLD analysis project Ga0209628, IMG submission 187285) | Cubitermes ugandensis P4 segment gut microbial communities from Kakamega Forest, Kenya - Cu122 P4 (SPAdes) (version 2) | ecosystem: Host-associated > Arthropoda: Insects > Digestive system >...
CATCTTGCACTCTTCGATCAGAGGCACCATGAATTACAGGTAGAGAGGTGCTTTCATAGATTAATACTGCTCCGCGTTTGGATGTCACTATCCCACACATTTCAGTCTAAATGTAGATAATGCGTGGACTGCTGTGTGTGGTGTTTTGGAGCACCAGTCCACATCTTGGGACATGTATTAGACTTAAGGCATCTTCAAGTCGGTTGTGGCGGCATCATTCTTTTAGTGTTGAAAGGAGTAAGTGTTTTTGTAAATTGTCACCAGAAAAAATGAGGATGTCGCATGTCGCCAAAATAATGGTGCTGCGTTTAGGAAGACTAAGGACATAAATGATTTTGTAGGTAAAAATAAAATGTTGTTTATGTTATCTTAACCATATGATTGAAAATAGTAGTTTTTACGCATTTTAAATTAAAGTGGGCAGAAACAAAATTAAGTGATGTTAATGTCTTTTGGAAGAAAAATATTTGGGTTAAAATACAGAAAATGGCATGACTTTATGATTTCTTTGATACGGCTAGGTGATTTGTTTGTAGTTCATTTCAAGGTAGTGTCACAGGTTCATATGACTTTGGAAATCCACAATGTGTAAATGCTTTTACTGACAGCTGTTATGAGATGAAAGGGTGGTTTTGACCTCTCCATGGGACCCTTGCTTGTTACCAGATTTTGCATTGATTTTACACCATGGTTAAAAATAGTACGATTCTGTTTCTACCACTCCCCACCTCCACACACACAACTTTCTCCAAACCTTTGTTCACCTACATCTTGAAATGGGTTTGTTTGTGATGGAGGTCAATTTATTGTCATGAGCAAACTACATTAAGTACAGTTTTCAGTACTCCTTGTGGCCTATGCATTATTCATGTGATGATGTCCTCACAGGCTGTCTTTCAAAGGACTGAACAGGTGAAAATCTGTGGCTAGGACTGTAGGGAATGTATGACAATACTGTTCATCCAAATTTTATGATGGTTTGTGGAGTGCACACCCATATGTCGCCAGGTATTGCCATGAACAAACAACATTGCTGAAATTTTTGCTATGAAACAAACTCATTGAAGGTGAGAATTCAGATTTCTTAGTGTTTAATGTAGTGGTCAGAGTTAACTGTTGTCCCCATAGGCAAGAAGTTTACAAGTGTAACACCGTTCTCATCCTTTGATTTTCCTTGTTGGCTACTACTATCTAATTTTTCATTTATTGCATTCTGTCAGTTGCTGCTTGGATTCTGGTTCAAATGGTGGTCCCATTTTTTATCCTCAGTGACAACTGGCAACAGGATGCCATCACCTCATATATTATACTGGTGGAAAAGATCAGTGGTGAATGCTGTCCTTACTCCTTTGTATACACATCTCAACATTTGGGGCACCCAACAAACATTTACCTTGGAACAGCCAGACTCTTCAATATTTACCACTACACTGCCTTTACCAATGGATTGGCTGAAGCACAATTATAATTCACATGTTATCATGTGACAGTCATCTCATACCAGTTCATCAACATGGTGGATGTTTTCAGGCATAAACGCTATGACAGAGCAACCACAATGCAGTTTCTCATGAAATTCTGCATTTCCTCTTCAAATTCTTTAATACTTCTTGCCCATTGTCAGACAATATGCATGTTCACAGTTCTGTCACCTTACACTTTTAACACATGTTTGTGAATACACGTCAGCTTCTCACCTTCAGCAACCAAGAACTAGATCAGTTGTTCAAAACACACATTTACCATTTTAGAATCAACCGTGGTGCTTATATTAATGAACTGAAAGGGTTTTATCAACTAGGAAATGATGCAAGAATATTTGGAGTCTTCAGTGATGTGGTGGTTTTTCCCATAAAGTATATAAGGAGGCAAGAAATAGGAAGCCTTTCTTTCTGGCTGCCCCTCATGTTTTTGAACAAACAACAAATCAATTGTCTATCCTATAAATTAGCTAACTGGAAAATGGTCTTTCAAAATCATGGCAAACATACAGTAGGGTCATATATCCATCACATGAATGTAGGACATTTCACACTTGTCAACTGTATAGAAGAGGATGTGTCAGCACAAAAGGAGGTAGGAGAGAGGACATATAAATACACCAAGCTCTTGTTCTGTGCCCTAGCTGTGTTCCTGAAAAAGTAGGCATAAGTCCAAATTGATATTCCTATGAGAAATAATGGAATTATTAGGGGTTAGCATAATAGAGACAGCCAACAAAAGGGCATTAAACTGATAATGAGAAGGCATAAATTAAGAAGTGTTGTATATTGGCAGGGGTGTTAAAGCAGAAGGGCATAAAACAAGGGCTATATGTAGTCACAGTTTTGTTAAGTTTTTTAAAATTCTGTGGGTATAAAATTCTGGTCAGATATTCTTTCAGCATGCTTGTCATGAGTTAAAGTTATTTATAATTACCATGCCAAAGTTTTCCTAGACATTCTGAAGGTCAAATGCTGAACTCATATGATTTTGTTTTTTGACATGCACAATAATAATATAATTTTATAATAACTTATTTATTTAAATAGTAGTAGAAATATATTTTTACACTTTTAGTACAATTTAAATGTGCAAAAGGTTTAATAAATAACAAATAGTCAAAAACCTGGGCATTTCTACTAGTTTAGAAGAGCTGCCCAGATGGAGATTTTTGATCAAAAAAGGACATGTCTGGACAAAAGAGGATGCATGGTAGCTGTAACCCAAGATATATCTTTGGTATGTGGCATCCTGTTGTGTTTTCAGTATGAGATTGAATAAATTGCAGTCCAGTCAACACACCGGTATTTACTGATTAAACAAATTCCTTTGTTTTCATATTAAGGTACTGCATGTTTAGCTTACAAAGCCTTTATCAGCCTCTTACATCTAAAAGTACATTGGAAAAGTGTTACACAATGGAAGAAGTAATATGATAAAATATAGTGCAATAAGAATAATATTGTACTAACAGGGCTAATTAGAGCATATGTATATAATGTATTATATATACATCTTTAAAAACTGTATAAAAGTTGTAAGGTATGGGATGCTCTTAACATTGAAAAGCTAAAGAATGTGAGATAAGGTAACATTTCCTTAATGTATTCTTACGTGAAATGGCCTGGTGATGGCTTTCTCATAGGCCAAATCATGTAGGGCCTTTTTTGTGAAAACACATTTGTTTTGTCTATACAGGAGTTTTATTGACTGGAATGAAATTTATTTAATGTTAGTATAGTCTTTATTGCACTTATCAGAAACATTAATGTTACCTGACATTTCATGGACTGAAGCAGTCTGATTTTTTCTGTAGATTTATTTACCATTCTTTTTTTACCATACATACATTTTTTGTTTATTTACAGTACATGTTTCTATGTCAAATAATTTATTTGTAATATTTAGCTTAACTATATTATTTGTTCCTTCTTTTTTATTTTGACACCAACAAAATTTCAACACTCACTCACACACATACAACATTGTCATTTACTGGAAAGAGAAATATAGGTTTAAAAAAGTTAAAATATTACATCATCTACCATATGTATAATCTTCACAAACACCATAACGTGATGTAGGAATGAAATTTTGCATTGTTTGGACTGTATGACGATTAAATGTAGTCTGTCAAAACGGCTCTGGACATAATTTTAACTATTCATGTCATGAATTAACACAAATTTTACAGCAAGTCTGATGTATAAAGCAAACATGCTTGGTATTAGCCATGTTAAACACACACACACATGCACACATACATATATATATCACGGAGGTCCAATGGCCTCAATATGTCTGAACACATTCTTACAATAATTGTGTTTTAAACTTTGCTGTCTTTTTAAATGGCCTTTTCCTGATAAAAAATATGAAGTTTTTATTTAAAACTCTGAACCTCATTCAGTACATATGGCAGAATGGTGGTGGTTATCATGATGATACTGAGACAATATAATGGAGAATATGATGTTTTATAAAATACAAAAGTGATGCTATTATAGCCATATCACTGCTGGTTGAGTTTTGATCTATCATGTTTATAAATGATTGCATTGTACCCATGGATTTTATGGAATAGTTAATATAAATTAACTGTTAGAAATATTTAAGGTGACTTGGTTATTTTGTTCCAAAGAATGTTATTGTTGGTATGTTCTTTGACCCTAAAATTAATTCTGCACTATTCCTCAATTACATTCTTTTATTCAATATGTTCAACATTTCCTTGTCATGCCCCAAAAACAGTGCTTATATTTGTTCTTGTTGTATGAGACATGATCATAGTAATCTCCCCACTTAATCATTCTGGACTTGGGTTATTTGCCCCGACATCCAGTATATTAAGCCAAGTGCACAAATTTTTATGTAGGATGCTGAAGGTGTCTTTGAGTTGCTGAACTCCCATAATCATGAATTCACACTCAACAGTATTGTTCAGTTTAGAGGCAGAACACTCTAGAGGAAGCTGAGGAACATGAGCCTAAGCCTAAGAAGAGGACCATTATAGTTTTGAAGTTGAATGAGAGACTTGGACTTATTGAAGCTGGAAGCAATGCATTTGAGGACACTGATTTGTTTGTCAGAATTCATATTTTTTAAACTTTTTTTTTTTTGCAAGTGTGAGTATATCTTTCTCCAATCAAAATAGATTGTCTGGAACCATCCTCCTCATTTTAACATCCCACGTGTGGGAAAATCTTTCTCAGCATATGTCATTTTGACTTATGTTACCTGTCTCAGAAACACCTACAATGTAACTTCAAGGGATGTCTAATATGAATGAAAGTACTGGATGTCTTTTAAGGATAAGTGACTTCTTTCGGGGTAGGCCTTGTATGTTACAAGTAATAGTTTGTTCTTTTAGGCCCAGGACATCCAACATCCATCCTACCTGATCTGGTTATGGCCTGAATGAGATTTTTTTTTTTTGGAAGGGGGGGAATCTTTACTGTTTGGTTTAGAACACACAGTCTACTAGGTCAGGAGAGTCTAACCTCCAGCCTGCTGCTACCATTGCATAAATGCCACCAGATGTAATTGAATTAAAATTTGTGTAACTGCTTTAAGAATCTGGATTTTTAAATATCTAACAGGCCATACCTCACGTTTGTGATCAATAAGAAATTCAAGTGACCTGATTACATATGAATTTCTGATCATGTAATCTACTACTGAATCTGTTTGGACATCCCTGTGTTAGGCGTTACACAACTGTGATTTGTTGTACTGGATCAGGAAAATACCGTAACAAGTTTCACATAGTGTGGCTATGTGACAAGCGCTTTTCTGAAGGGAGAAGTGATCAAACTACTACAGTATGGTACAGCTGGTCATACATGTACAGAAAACAACAGAAGTGATTGTAAGAAACAGCTAAAAGAAGTCTGTTGCACTTTTTCTTAAAATTTGTAGAAATAGGTGCACATGTCAAATGGGTTCTGGGTTCAACATCTTCCAAGACACTTTCATCACAGGCAGCTTGTTCGTGCAAAGTCAGTGTCTTCTTACAATCCCATACAGTATCAAAACCCAGAAGACTTTATTATTTGATCAAGAACTGCTGTGAAAGCCTCAAAACTTTCAGATACAAATGTAACAATAAAGATAATGCACAGCAACACATTTCAATAATAAATGTGCCTTAATCATCAGCAGTTCAGTGAAGAGTGATGAATTAAAGGACTCATTAAGTTCAATAGAATTGTAGTGCATAAACATTTTACTCAGTTTGTGAAAAAGTGCTAGTGCTAGGCCACATACAACCTCAGTAGAGTGGATGTTAGATTTTAAATCCAGGAATCTTCCAAATTCTATACATGAACTGGCTCTGTTTTCTGAATCACTAGGCAGATGATAATGTCATAAATTTCTACGGGATTGACCTTTTAATATCAGCAGATTTATACAGATCATATATTTTCCAGTTTTATTCTGCCACTCTGTATGGTAACAACACAAACCCAGTTCTGTAGTCAACTAACAAAAGCTGTATGCCTTGCAATACTACAATTACTGCAGTTTTTTTAAGAGACTGCACTTAGTATGTCCTGAAAATGTCACAGACTAGACTAGCATTTAACCAAATCACATATCAGCACACTCATATGTATCAGAAAGGCCAACTAGGCCATGCAGAAATGTCTGGTGGTTTGCTAGAAAGACTGCAGAATGAGAAATTCTAAAGAGCAAATGTTTCCCAGTGCATATAGACAGTCCTATTATAGCCCTTTTTTTAAAGTTCAAGTTTTGAAGACTTTTTCCTGAAACCAGTTAAAATGAAATTTAAAATTTAAGTTAGTTATAAAAATCTACTTTACAACTCATATTATTAATGGCGAGTAGGGTTACCTCCTAGTGTGGTCAGTCTAAGATATTTCTGGATCCAAGGTGAAGATTGGGGTTCCTGCCTTTGAATTTTCCTGAACTGACAATGCAGATAGAGCATTGTAAAAAATTACATACATAATTTGAAACACAATACAGTAGACACACAAACTTGTGATGTGGGGATGCCACAACCAAAATGCAGTAAGTGTAGTAACCCATAGAAACCAAAGGAAGCATCACAACGGTAGTAATATCCAAGTGGCTATAATAACAATTTTTCATGTTTTAGAATTGAACATGGGCCTATACTCCAGCACTTTATTTTTTGCAGGAAGTGTACATATTGCACATACTGAGTTAATTGGTTATGCTGCAGAAGGAACATACAAAAGTGAGTGACGGTCAGTGAAGGAAGGTATGCAGAAGAACTGGGGATATTCTTAATGCCAAGTTGCATGTAATGCATATCAAAATATGTCCACTTCTCTACAGAATGCAGGTTTCCAGTGTTGTTACTACTAGGCCTACGGCTATGCTATGTTGATGTATCAGCATTCCTGGTGTATGCAGGAATATGCTCAAAATGAGTAACTCTTCGTGGAATGATATAATGCTCTGAAAGTAGGCAAAATATTGTGTTTTGTGCTATTAAATGCCTCATTTTAAAACTGTAATATTTATATGTGTATATGAATCTGTTGTGGTGCCATGTATACCATAAAAACTATGAAATTCTGAGTTTCTGAACGTGCTTCACTTCAGTCTGCGTTCAGCCCTTTCAATATTAATAATTCCTACATAATTCGTCTACACTTGAGTTAAATATTCCGTTTTCATCGTTACAATCTCATTATGTTGTCTGGATATTCATCAGATAATATTTAAGAATCTAAATTAATTACTATATACACGTACGCTATCCTCATACAAGTTTTGTTTAATAATAAAAAACACACATTCACAGGGCATTCTGCCTTGATTTTTATACATGGAATAAACAAGTGACATTATGGATTCGGATTTAACAGAATACATAGAAGAGAAAGAATAAATGAATTATTATTTTTTTTTTTAAAGTTGTGTATAATATACTTGTTTTAAAATCCACATACATTATTTACAAATAGACTGAATACACTGAAGTCTTTACTGGTTTCACTGTTGTGTCTGGTTTTATATTCTTTGAAGTTAACTTTGGTAACTGAACATACACAGGTTGCAACACTGCTTACATTTCAGTATTGCCGGAGGACTTGTGTGAAGTCATTTTGTTTGCCATAAAATTATATTAAAATTGCTCTTAATTTTGTACCATTCCAGTTTAAAAACGTTTATTACAATAGAACATTCCCGTGATGTTGATATCTGAATGTATTAATGTACTTAAAATTAAAATTTGTATTGAGCGAAACTTCAATATACTGCCTCTTTCAGGAATCCAACTGAAATTTGCCTTGCGTCTTCAGGCCGTTTGTTTTCCTGGAATCAATGTAGTTTGTCGTATACATAATATTTCACACCAATTTGTTGAACAACGTTTTTATTTGTTAATTACTGCTGCGACATTTTTCGGCCTCAGTTGTCGGCCATCTATAGAGAGCTTGTTAGTGTTTTCGACGTCTTTCACTCAAGTGGACGCGTACGCTGCAGACGTCGAAAATATTAAAGAACTCCCTGAAGATGGCCAACAGCTGAGATCGAAATGTGTCGGAGCAGTAATTAACAAATAAAAACGTTTTGCAAGAAGTTGGTGTTAATTGTTATGCATACAATATAGTTGCACGGAAAATGTATAATATTAAATTTGCAGGTTGTCGTAGTTTACAACACAGTGATAACAGTAACAACGATGTGATTATGGTAATGATTACTTCTTAAGTCATAAGTGATACGTAATTTGTCACTGAGAAAATAATATTCGAGTATGGAAAACCAGGAAACAAGGGCCTAATCACCACCACCTGTCTGAAGTTGAGAAGCAAATGAAGAGGACTCAAGTCAGTTGATTCCCTATGGCTTATGCCCCTCTTCTCGTATCTACTGGATTTTAGTGTAACCAAATCTTGACAGTTCTTCTATAAAAACTAATATTAAAGTGATTTTCCCGTAATTTGATGTGAATTCAAATGTTTACAGTATATTCGCATTGTCTTTGAACGCTGTTGAACAACACATCGTTCTTCTATAAAATTAAATTGTTTTATAATTATCAAACAGAACATCAGGAAGTTATGAATCGGGTGCTAAATAATTTCTTAGAACAATCCAGCTCTGGGAAAGTGCCGTCATCTCTACCAATCACGAAGGGAATTTCATTGCAATAAGAGACCTGATTTTTAAATATCGGTGGGGCGTATAATTTAATCTGTAGAAGGTTGTGCCTCTTTATATGGAGCCGGCATAAGTCATTCGGTGTAGTGATTAGGTTAAGGACTGGGAAACCAAGGAATCTTTTTCCGTTTGCCGACGGGGAAAAATAGGTTTATCCGTTTTCCAAAGAGTCAAGACCTCCTCTGGACTCCACTCAGTGGGTACCGGGGACTCTTTGCTTGGAGGTAAAGCGGCCTGGGCTTGAAGCTGACCATGCACCTCCATGTAGTGTCAAGTTTAAGAGCGAGTGCAGCTGTATCTTTGCTCCCTCATATGTGTTCATGGCATTCACTTGGACAGCTTGTACCTGTCCATTACTCGTTCAAAAGAAGCGCAAGTTTTCACGTTGGGAGTATATGTTACGAAAAACGTAACTGGGTTATAACCAGATGCGGGGTGTGCATGGTAACCGTATTAAGCCGGCCAACACCGTAACATAAGTGCTCTGCCCCTGACTGGAACATATCAGAACACACCTGCCAGATGCACACTCTTACAGATCGATCCGGGTTTTGCGTGTTTTACCACACCAATGCAAAAACTCGACTGTGTAAGTTCAAACCCTGTTCCAACAAGGGCAGAAAGATCGTGTTAAATGTGTGAACCAGGCTGACGTGAATAATGTCAACGCCCCGCGTCCGGTTGAGACACCGAGATGTTCAAAGCTGTGAGTTTCTTAAAGACATAATTTAAAAATTAGTACCGAGCCGTTGGCACTTTCCAGCTGCTTCTACTTTCTGAAGGAGAGTACGCAGATTAATATGTTTGTCCTCCCATTTCAGCTTTTGGGCCAATTTTACGATTGTTTCGAAATTTGGTATGCACATTATATCATTGCAGACCATCTCAATGTAGCGTTTTTGTTTGTTTGTTTGTTTACTACAATTGGTAACAGTACGGTGAACGCAATAAATTTAGGCTGGGAGCGACGGTATCTTCATTTAATCTGCGGTCTTGATTGCGTGTTGTAACGTGTCTTAAAAATGTTCAACTGTTATAACGGTAAATCTTTTTGGTATAATATGCGAGCAGAACAATAGAACGAGGAATGCATGGAATCTTCAGTGAATAACTTTCAATGCGGGTCGCACGTAAACAGCTGGTTTATTGGCTGTGTATGACTCATTTCTGTTAGTTCGATGGCTCCCTGTTCCCTTGACTGCAAGAACGAAAGGCCTAGCCGCACATTTCGACGACACTTCATAAGTGTCCAGATTTATGTGCGGCGCACAACAGAAATAAATTTTGTTCGTGACCATTATAGCGCTTTTCGTATTACCGTGTACTTCTGTATTAAACCACAGAAATCAAAACCAACAAACTATGCTGTTAATGTTACTGAATTTTACCTGCAGTTAAGTCTTGCGTCAGCCCGATAATTGATTGTGCAAACCGAAACTTTAGCTATTGAGATAGAGAAAAAGTATGTTGTGTTTTGACTGAAGTACTTGAAACTACTCTGTATTTAAGGAGACGCTTCTGGTGGTCTATAATAATTACTGTAGACAACTAGGGGTTTCTCCCTTAAATACAATGTATTTCGTTGGTCGTACTTTCTGTGATGATCGTGAATATGAAGTACGGTGTTGGACAGTGGACGTTTATTGTCGAACTGTTTACGAAACCCTATAAAAGCACCTTAATAAATTTGTAAGTCGATTCTCGGAGTAACATTTCTTTCGAAATCAACAGTTCATCAACTGGTGAACAAATGCCGAACAGGTTCTTTGAGAGGGGGCGACGGTGAGCACCATAAGTTTTCTAAGAATAATTATTAGATAATAGTGGAGAACGTTGAGAAGAATTTTCATGAAAATCTTTGTTGCGAATGTACGGTTTGTAACTTTTTTTAAACTAGTGTGTATTGGTGAATTCGATTTCTTGATAAATTAAGGTCACGTAAATACTTAAAATAACAGATATTTCGACAGGTAACCCCACACTAATGCACAAAGTGCCGTTTACATTACATTAAAGTTGGTGTACGGTATGCTGCCATTGCAACAAGACTAATTGGGCTCTTCTTTCGAATACAGTAATTTAAGAAAGATACAATGGACAAATTTTCGCACCATTTTGTGAAAATTTAAGTGATGAAAACGAGTATGCGTTCTTCCAGCAGGATAGTACGACCGCCCGTACAGACAATTTGATCGTCTATTGTGGCTTGTTCTTTCGCCCCTCCAACGTCATGTGGCTGTTATTTTGGAGATGTTTATAAGACAACGGTCACAAAATACACACAGAAAGCACGACCTTAAGGAAATTATGTGGCGCCCAGTATCGGAGGACAGGAAGAGTTTTTAATAATATGCCCACCAGGTGTGAATCAACACGCGAGTGGCGGGACGTCATTTCCAACGCCTGCCTTAACACGCGTTAAACGGGACACTCTGTAGGTACGTATATTTAGCTTTCGATCTGCTGGTGATGAGTAATGAAACATTGAAACTACGATTGTGGAACTTAACACGGAGACAGGACATTGAAAGACATAGCACTTCTGCAGGAAGTCTTTTTCCCGTCAAGAACTACATACGTGGCGACTTGTTGCCATGTATGTAGTTCGACTGTTGCGACAGTGCAAAATTAACGTAAAATATGTACTTCTGTAACGTTTTTCAAGTGATAATGATAACAATCACTAGCATATTTACAATTACAAGCAATAAAACTGAGACTCCACTGGGATTCGATCTCATGATGTACATAGCCCAGTATTTATAAATACACATTGCATAAATAAAGTTTGTAGGACCGGAAGTCGACAACAGAAAATTATATGTAAGATTTCTCCTGCCACTCCATTTTACTGAACACGAATGAGAGAGTGATCACACTATTGCAATGAACTTGGCAAATTTGAATTCTAACATTGGGGGTCCTTTCTGAAATGGAATATTGCAGCAATTAATGCCACTTACCATATTACCAGAGGTATCACACTATCTAAATATCTGCTTTTTTTTTAGAAGCAAATTACATTTCCGTTTGCATGTTTTAGTTTACTGCAAACATCGCAGAACGTGTCGATATATGCATGATATCAGCAAACTCAGATTAAAAATTTCCTTAACTTGGGGCCGTTGTTTGCGATATACACAGCACTAATGCATCTCAACAAACCAGATAGCACATACATTTATTTCTTGGTTTTTGAGGAACAAATGTTTTACGATTATGAGGAAACCAGTTACGGAAATTATTTCGTGAAGGAAGTTAGAACAAGGATTGGTAAAATCCCTTGCTTCAGCTGCACCAGATAAGAGTGAGTTTAGTGATAAAGATTTTTCAGTACATGCTTGTTTCCACAGATCTTAATGATTTTGTAAGTTATTGTAAAAGAAAAACGTCGACGAATTCTTTGTCGTGATACAGAAATTTTGCAACATAATTTTATTAAAACCTGTCTCTTGTATAATTTAGCGTGGCAATACATTATCCAGTTACCACTAAATGTTTCAGTCAGTATAGGTTTTACGTGGAGATTGTGATACGAAATAATATTTACGTAATATATTTTTTACGGTTGCATAATTTAGTGAGGGTGTCTTCTTATAACAAGTTTAGAGCAAGGTCTCATAATGAATGGACAAGTATTTGAAGGGGTTCAGAATTTTAGATATTTAGGTGCCGTGGTAAATTCAAAAAGTTCAATAAATGATGAAATGAAATCGAGGATTGATGCAGGTAATAGATGGTGTTATAGTTTACGACAAACATTTAGATCTAGAGTCATGAGTAAAACAATTAAAATTCAGATATATAAGACGACAGATAACCAGTTGTAGTGTACCGGAGTGAAACATGGGCTGTGACTGAGATTGATATGAAAAGACTGGGTACAGGGGAGAGGGAAACATCAACAAATTGGTACAGCAGGGAATAAGAACCAATCAGAATTGAGGGAGCTATATAAAGTTCTAGACATAGTAGCAGATATTGAAAAAAAGAGTTTGGAATGGATTGGGCGTGTAGTAAGAATGGATCTGGGAAGGACGGTTTAGAAAATATCTGAGAGTAAGCCGGAGGGAAGTAGAAGAAGGGGAAGACCTAGATTGAGATGTCTGGAAGATGCAGGAAAGGATCTACGGGAGATGAAGTTTAAGAGATGGCGACAGAAGGCAG
>Ga0209628_10002340_pt1 | contig 12813 bp, 15 predicted proteins | sample TergutCu122P4_FD_187285 | JGI IMG/M metagenome (GOLD analysis project Ga0209628, IMG submission 187285) | Cubitermes ugandensis P4 segment gut microbial communities from Kakamega Forest, Kenya - Cu122 P4 (SPAdes) (version 2) | ecosystem: Host-associated > Arthropoda: Insects > Digestive system...
GGATTCCCATGCCCGCGCCGCCCGGCATGGCTTTCGGGTATACGGCCGAAATTCTCGTGACCTGGCCGATGGCGCTTCAGGGCTTTGCCCTGGCCATTGTGACCACCTTGCTCGCGAGCATTTATCCGGCCTGGAAGGCGTCGCAGAAAATCATTGTCGATGCCCTGCGCCATAACCGGTGACCGCCATGCTCAAACTCGCCGTCCGCAATATCCTGCGCCAGAAAGTCCGCACCGGCATGACGCTGTCGGCCATCGTTTTCGGCGTGCTTGGCCTGATTCTCAGCGGCGGCTTCATTCAGGACATTTTCGTCCAGCTTGGCGAAGCCTTGATCCATTCGCAGTCCGGGCACATGCAGGTGGTCAAGGAAGGTTATTTCACCTATGGCTCGCGCTCGCCCGAAAACTATCTGATCGAGAATCCGGAGGGCCTGAAAAAGCGCATCGCCGCCCAGCCGGGCGTGGATGATGTGCTGTTGCGGGTCAATTTCTCGGGGCTGCTCAACAATGGGCGGACCGATTGGCCGATCATCGGCGAGGGCGTCGAGCCGGACAAGGAGCAGAAACTCGGCAGTTTCATGCACATCGTCGAGGGGCGGCAACTGGCCGATGGCGATGATTTCGGCATCACGCTCGGGCAGGGGGTGGCCACGGCCTTGCATGTGGCGACGGGAGATCGCATCTCCTTATTGCTGAATACGCCGGAAGGCGCGCTCAACACCATGGAATTCGAGGTGATCGGCGTTTTCCAGAGCTTTTCCAAGGATTTCGATGCGAGGGCGGTGCGCATTCCCATCGCGGCGGCGCAGGAATTGCTGGGCACCCGCGGCATCAACACCCTGGTCGTTTCGCTTGCCAGGACGCCCGATACCGACCGGGTGGCGGCGGCCTTGCGGCCCCCACTGGAGCGCGAGGGATATGAGTTGCAGACCTGGGTGCAATTGAACGATTTTTACGAAAAGACGATAGCCCTCTACAAGCAGCAATTCGGCTTTCTGCAATTGATCATTCTGCTCATGGTGCTGCTCAGCGTGGCCAATAGCGTCAATATGAGCATTTTCGAGCGGGTCGGCGAATTCGGCACCATGATGGCTTTGGGCGACCGAAGGCAGGACGTGTTCCGGCTCATCGTCACCGAAAGCGCCGTCATTGGCCTCGTTGGCAGCGTGGTCGGCGCGGTCTTGGGCGTTGGCCTCGCGGCGGCGATTTCTGAAATCGGCATTCCCATGCCGCCGCCGCCCAATGCCAATCTCGGTTATATGGCGGCGATCCGGATTTTGCCGCTGGAGGTGCTGAGCGCCATGCTGATCGGTTTGGCGGCCACGACCGCCGCCGCCGTGCTGCCGGCGGCGCGCGTCGTGAAAATTCCGGTTGTCGATGCGCTACGGCAATGGATCTGATGCGGCGCGATCAGAAGCTGTAGCGGATTTCCGAATACACCCGATCCTGATTGTCGTAGCGTCCGAACATGCCGAGTTCGGGGCCCTTGAAGATGTCAGCGCCGATCAGCCAGCGCCAGTTGCGCTCGAAGTTCCAGGTCAGGCGCGGACGGAACAGCCAGTCGTTGCGATTGGCGCTGGCAATGAACAGGGCCTGGGCTTCCCAGTTGGAGAAGAGCTTGCTGTTGATGAGGATGCTGTAGCCGTTTTCATTGCGGTCCGAGATCAGGTCGGAATGGTAATTAAAGAAGCGGCGCTGGAAGAATTGCAGATTGAGGCGGGTATCGCCGGTCAGCGTGAAATCGAGGCCGGCCGCCCAGTCCAGCGTATTCTGCCGGGCCACGCCGTCGGGGTCGGTCAGGTTCAGTAGCGTGAAGCTACGGCCCTTGGTATAGACGCCTTCCGCTTTGAGCACCACGTCGCCGAAATCCTTGGAGAGCGTGGAGCCTACCTGGTGGATGCGGTCGTGGCGGGCCTGCCAGACGATTTCCGGGCCGGTGACCGGGGCGCGGTAGAAGGTGGCGTTGATATCGGTGCTGCGGTAATAGAAGCCCGAGATGTCCCAGCCGTTCTTGAGCATGGACAGGCGCGCGCCATAGTTCATGTTGCCGAGATTGCGAGAGGGGCGGTCCTCGCTGAGATAACGGACGGTGAAGCCGGGCGACACGGGTTGGTAGGGATAGAAATCAGCGCCCGGCTTGCCGATATTGTCGTAGCTGGCGACTGGAATCCACAAGAGTTCGCCATGAATGTCATCGCCGAAATACTCGGCGCGGGCGGCCCATTGCGGCGTGCGCATCTGGTCGAATTCCGGCAGGATGAATTCGCGCAGGTCGCGGGCGGAGACGACGTCGGCAAAGAAGAGGCCGACCATCTCGCCCCAGACGACATGCTGCCGGCCCAGGCGGAAATCCCAGCCGCCGGCGCTGATGTCGATATAGTTTTCCCGGAATTCGAAGGCGGCGCGCTGATTGTTTCGGACCGCCTGCGGGTAGAAATTATCGACGTCGTAGACCGCGTCGTAATCCATGCGGACGCCGAGTTTCCATTTGACGCTGTCGTTGAGCCGGCCCTGGCTGCTCAGATCGGCGCGCGTGCGCATTTTCGACCAGTGCTCTGTAGAGGCCGTCGTGCGGGCCAGCTCGAACTGGAGAAAGCCCCGGATGCCCGGAGCGGAGGATTCCGTCTTGCCTTCGACTTCTATGTCGGCCTTGTTTTTCATCGGCGGCAGATCGTCGCCAAACAAGGATTCGCGGTCATCGGCGGCTTGCGCGCCGAAGCCGAGGCAGGCGGCGACAATGAGAGCGAGGCGGCAAAGGGCGTGGGATGGCGAAAGCACGGTACGAATCCTGACAAGCTATTGATAGCAATGCTCGGTAGCTTGTATCGCGAGAGGCTCAACGCGGGTGATCAGCCAATCGCTTGTCGGGGTGCGAATGCCGAAGGCCTTGATGCTGCCGTCCTCGACCTTGATTAGGCGGTTGGCGTGGTCGATGACCTTCTGGTCGTGCGTGGAAAAGATGAAAGTGGTGCCGAGATGCTCGTTGATTTTTTTCATCAGCTCGAGAATCTCGATGCCGGTGGTCTGATCCAGGTTGGCTGTCGGTTCGTCGGCCAGCACGATGGCCGGCTCGACGGCCAGGGCGCGGGCAATGGCGACGCGCTGGCGCTGGCCGCCGCTCAACTGATTGGGCCGGTTGTTGGCATATTGGCCAAGCCCGACGATGCCGAGGAAATATTCGACGCGCCGCTTGCGGTCGGCCGCCGAAAGATCCTTGCGGCGAAGCAGGGGGTATTCGACATTTTCCGCCGCCGACAGCACCGGCAGCAGGTTGAAGGTCTGGAAAATGAAGCCGATCGAGCGGGCGCGCAGGTCGGCCAGTTCATTGGGCGATTTGTGCGAGACATTTTGCTCGTTGATGTAGATGTCGCCGCTGCTCGGGCGGTCGATGCAGCCGATCAGGTTGAGCAAGGTCGTCTTGCCGCTGCCCGAAGGGCCGGAAATGGCCAGGAAGACGCCAGGCTCGATGGCCAATGTAATATCATTGAGCGCCCGGACAGTCTGCTCGCCAAGCAGATATTCCTTGAACACCCGTTCGATTCGGACGACGCTGCTCATGCTTGTCAGGGGGCGAAAGAGATGACGATGAACATGTACGAGGAGATGCCTATGTTGTGCAACAATGCCAAGCTGCTAAGCCGATGGGGTTGCCTTGTCTGGTCATGGCTGCTCCTGGGGCTCGTGACAACCGGCGCATCGGCTCAACAGGCCGCCTCCGATCCGGCTGATGATGCCGAAGCCCGCAGTATAGTGGAAAAGGCCGATCAGGTCCGGTTTCCGGCGGAAGGTTTCCAGGTGGATGTCGGCATTGCCACCACGAAGCCCGATGAATCGCCAGAATTGCGCAAATTCCGCGTGCTTTCCAAGGGCAATGAAAATACCGTGGTGATGGTCACCGAGCCGGCGTCCGAGCGCGGGCAGATCATCCTGATGAAGGGCCGAGATCTCTGGGTATTCATGCCCGAAGTCTCGCAGCCGGTGCGCATCTCGCTGTCGCAGCGCCTGACCGGTCAGGTGGCCAATGGCGATCTGGCGCGGGCCAATTTCGCGGGCGACTACAACCCCAGGATCGTGGGCCGCGAAACCATCCATGGCGAAAATTACGCCGTTCTCGAACTGATCGCCGTCGATCGCTCGGTGACCTACCAGAAGGTGAGGTACTGGGTGAATACCAAGAATTTCTGGCCCTTCAAGGCCGAGTTCTACTCGCTTTCCAACCGGCTGCTGAAAAAAGCCAGTTACGAGGAATTCAAGACCATGGCCGGCGTCATCCGGCCCACCCGGATGGTCATGGAAGATGCGCTACGCAGCGGCGAGATATCGGTGCTCGAATATGGCGACATGAAATTGCGCGATTTGCCGGACCGCGTTTTTACCAAGGAATATCTGAAAAAATTGTGAGGAACGAGGCTGATGAACACTGGATCGAGTTGCTGCCCGCTGCCGGTCTGAGTGACGAATTTTTCATGCGCGAGGCGCTGTCCCTTGCGCGGGCGGCGGAATGCCTGGGCGAGGTGCCGGTCGGCGCGGTGGTCGTCCTGAATGGCGCCATCGTCGGGCGCGGTTTCAATTCGCCCATCGGCGAGAGCGACCCGACCGCCCATGCCGAAATCGCCGCGCTGCGCGATGCGGCGCGTAATCTCGAAAATTACCGCCTGCCGGGCTGCGAGTTGTTCGTCACCCTGGAGCCTTGCGCCATGTGCGCCGGCGCCATCATGCACGCGCGCATCAGCCGCGTCGTCTATGGCGCCCGCGATCCGAAAACCGGCGTGCATGGCAGCGTGGTCGACCTGTTTGGCGTCGAGCGCCTGAATCACCACGCCCAGGTCGAGGGCGGGGTGCTGGCCGCCGAGTGCAGCGCCTTGCTGTCGCAGTTTTTCGCCGAGCGGCGCAAGAAAAATTCATGAAATTGTTGATTTCGGTCGCCAGGCAGCGCTTGTTGCTGGTCGACGATGCGGGCGGCGTACTGTGCGACTACCCGGTATCGACCGCCAAGGCCGGGGTCGGCGAGGAATCCGGCAGTTTCCGGACGCCGCGCGGTCGGCACGTGATCCGCGCCAAGATCGGGGCCGGGCAGCCGCTCAATACTGTTTTCATCCGCCGCCGGTCGACCGGCGAAATCTGGACGCCCGAACTGGCCGAACAGCATCCTGGCCGCGACTGGATCCTGACCCGCATCCTCTGGCTGTCGGGTTGCGAGCCGGGGCGCAACCGCCTCGGCAGCGTCGATACCATGCGCCGCTATGTGTATATTCACGGCTGCCCCGAGACGGAAGCCATGGGCGCGCCCGGCTCGCATGGCTGCATACGCATGCGCAATGCCGATATCGCCGACTTGTTCGACCGGACGCCCTGCTATACGGCGGTGGATATCACCGAGGATTGAAGCGGCCTGCCCAGCGGGCCGAAGCGTCGCTCGCAGAGGCGTATTTCGCCATCGCGCCGCCGCCAGGCGACGGTCGAGGCGCGCGTTCCATAGCTTTCCGACTTGACAAAGACAGCCGACAACAGGCGTTCCCATTCAAGCGGCACGCCGGTTCGCGGGAGTTCGGCATCGGGCGCGATCTCGTCGTCGGCTAGCAGCGAAAACAAGGCGTCGTCGTCGGGCAGAGCGGCCAGCGCTTTGGCAAAACGCTGGCGGGCCGTCAGCAGCTTGGGCCAGGGGCTGTCGAGCAGATGGTTGGAGAGCCCATAGACGCCCGGCGCCAAGGGGCGCGGCGAGCCATCGCGATTGGAGCCATAGACGAGCTCTGCACCATCGAAAAGCAGCAGGTTGAAACCCGCATAACGCCGGCGATCGAGCGCCTGGGCGTATTCGAGCGCCGCCCTGTCGCCGAGCAGGAAGTCGCGCGTCAGCATGCCGCGCGAGCGCTCGCCCTTCACCATCTCTGGTTCGCGGACATTGGTGACGGCGGCAAAACGCCCGTCGCGCCGGATGCCCAGCCAGGTTCCGCCGGCTTCCTGGTCGATGCCGCCAAAGACCTCCGGCGCGCCGGGCCAGGGCGCGGCATCGGCGCTGGGCCGGGCGTAAAACTCATCGCGATTGGCGGCGACGACCAGCGGGTAATCAGGATGCGCTTGCCAGCCGACGACGATCAGGCACATGCCGGATTGACAGCGACCGCCTCGACCGGCGGCCCTTCGCGCGAGCCGAGACGAAGATTGGCGGCGAAGCTGGATTGCACCACGGCGAGCGCGACGAAGCCGCCTTCCGGCGAGGGCGCGGCGCTCATCACCTTGCCGCTGGCCTGGTCGAGGTTGTCCGGCGAGAACAATTCGTCGCCGGCCTTTAGCGGCGCGTTGCCGCGCAAGCGGTAGAGGTGGCGCTTGACCTTGCCCAGGTATTGGGTGCGGGCGACGATTTCCTGGCCGGGGTAGCAGCCCTTGTGAAAGCTGACGCCGCCGATTTTTTCGAAATCGGCCATTTGCGGCACGAATTCTTCCTTGGTCGCCAGCGTTACCAGCGGGAAGGCCGCCTGCACGTCGAGCCAGCGCCAGGCCGGCGTACCGGCCGGGCGGGCCTTGACGGTCAGTTTTTGCCACAGGCCGGGGGCGGCTGCGAGCGGCGCGGCGACCATGAAGCGCTCCGCATCGAGACGCAGCACGGTAGCGCCATTACCGGCGATGAGGCTCATCGCAGTCGCCGGAACCGGCAGGCCGGCGTCGGCCAGGGCTTCGCCGGCCTGGGGGCCGGAGAGGCCGAGCAGCGCGTGTTCGTTCTGTGCCGCCAGTTTGACCTTGGCGCGCAGGATGAACATCGGCAGGCGTTTTAGCGTCGCTTCCAGCAAATCGGCGGACAGCGCCAGGCGGTAGCTTGGGCCCTCGTGCCACAGCACGAAGCTTGCCAGCATCCGGCCCTTGGCCGAGCACCAGCCGGCGTGTTGCGCCTGGTTCTCCTGGAGATGATTGACATCGCTGGTGAGCTGGTTGTGCAAAAAGGACTTGGCTTCCTCGCCGACCGCTTCGATCAGGGAGAGGTGGGTCAGCGGCGCGACGACCGTCTGCCGGGCGGCCGCCTGCAATTCTCCGGCGGCATCGCCGAAGCTGAGAATATCCGCAAGATCGTCCGTAACACCGCCGCCGAATACGGCGTCGGCCGATTCGAGAAAGCTGCGCCAGTTGGGGTTCATGAAAGCTCCTCCAGGGGTTTGGGCTATTATATCGCCCGAATTTACCTGCTCGTTTGACCACGGGCGAGACCTGCCCGCCGCCCCGAGTTCCCTTGCGCTTTCTGATCAAACTCCTGTTTCTCGCTGTTTTGTCGCTCTGTGCCGTCCTTGCCGGGTTCTGGTGGTGGGCGGAGCAGCCGCTGGAACTGCGCGCTTCGCCTGTCGATTTTCGTATTGCCAGCGGCAGCAGCCTGCGCGCGGCGATTACCCAGATGCGAGACGCCGGCATTGCCGTGGAGCCCTCGCTATTGCTGCTGCTGGCCCGCGTGCAGGGGGCCGATACCGGCATCAAGGCCGGCAGCTATACGGTGGAGCAGGGGATTACCGCCCGGCAATTGCTCGACAAGCTGATCCACGGCAAGGTGACCCAGGGCGATATTACGCTGATCGAGGGCTGGACTTTCCGGCAATGGCGGGCGCGGATGGCGGCGCATCCCGACCTGCGCGACGATAGCCGGGAATTGAGCGAGGCCGAGATCATCCGGCATTTGGGTCTTGACCACGCCAGTCTGGAAGGCTGGCTGTTTCCCGATACCTATCTGTTCGACAAACAGACGAGCGATCTCGATCTGATGGCCCGCGCCGTGCGCGCCATGGAGAAGCGCCTCGCCGAAGCCTGGGCGGGGCGCGCCGACGGTTTGCCCTATCGTTCGCCCTATGAGGCCCTGATCATGGCCTCGATCATCGAGAAGGAAACCGGGCGCGAGGCCGACCGCGAACTGGTTGCCGGCGTTTTCGTCAACCGCCTGCGCCTGGGCATGCCGCTGCAAACCGACCCGACGGTGATCTACGGTCTTGGCGAGAATTTCGACGGCAATTTGCGTAAGCGCCACCTGCAAGCCGACACGCCCCACAATACCTATACCCGGCGCGGCCTGCCGCCGACGCCGATTGCCATGCCCGGTCTGGCCTCCATTGAGGCCGCCCTGCATCCGGCGGCGACGAGCGCCTTGTATTTTGTCGCCCGGGGCGACGGCAGCAGCCATTTTTCCAATACGCTCGATGAGCACAATCGGGCGGTCAATCGCTATCTGAGAGGGGGAAAGTGAAAGGCAAATTCATCACTTTCGAAGGCATCGACGGCGCGGGCAAAAGCACCCACGTCGACTGGCTGGCCGAGCGCCTGCGCGGCCGCGGCCTGACGGTCCATGTAACGCGCGAGCCGGGCGGCACGGCCTTGGGCGAGCAACTACGCGAGTTGCTGCTCAAGCAGCCCATGCATCTGGAAACCGAAACCCTGTTGATGTTCGCCGCCCGCCGCGAACATTTGGCAGAACTCATCGAGCCTGCGCTCTTGCGCGGCGAGTGGGTCGTCTGCGACCGCTTCACCGACGCGAGCCACGCCTATCAAGGAGGCGGGCGCGGCCTGGAACGAAACAAGCTGCATCAGTTGGAAAGCTGGGTGCATGGGCATTTGCAACCCGATCTGACGCTGTTGTTCGATCTGCCGCTGGAGGTGGCGCGCGAACGTATCGCCGTCGCCAACCGCCGCCTCGACCGTTTCGAGCAGGAGCGGGCCGATTTTCATGAACGGGTCCGCCACGCCTATCTCGAAAGGGCGCATGCGCATCCGGAAAGAATTTGCGTGATTGATGCCAATAATAGCCTCGACAATATTCGCAAACGACTTGAAGAAGTCGTTATAACGATTTGTTCATGAACGTTATCGCGCTTCACGAACCCGTCTGGAAAGCGCTCCAGGCCCGGCGCTCGCAAATGCCGCATGCGCTGCTGCTGCTCGGCCAGCGGGGTCTCGGGAAGTTCGATCTGGCGCGCCAGTTTGCCGCCAGCCTGTTGTGCGAAGCGCCGCAAGGCGATGGCCGGGCCTGTGCTCATTGTCTGGCCTGCAACTGGTACGGCCAGGGCAATCACCCGGATTTCCGCCTGTTGCAGCCCGAGGCTTTGGCCGACGAGATGGAAGCCGAGGAGGGCAAAAAAAAGGCCAGCCAGCAGATCACCATCGACCAGGTGCGCGGCCTCGACGAATTTCTCAATGTCGGCACTCATCGCGGCGGCCTGCGCATCGTGATTGTCAATCCGACCGAGGCGATGAATCGGGCGACCGCCAATGCACTTCTCAAAACACTTGAAGAACCTGCGCCAAGTACATTATTTTTAATGGTTTCAAGCGACCCGCTGCGTCTGCTGCCGACCATACGCAGCCGCTGCCAGGTCGTGCCGGTGCCGCTGCCTTCGGCGGCCCGCGCCGAAGAGGCATTGGCCGAGCATGGCATCGCCGATGCCGGGCGCTGGCTGGCCCTGGCCGGCGGCGCGCCGGGCCTGGCGCTGGAATGGTCGGCGGCGGGCCAGGGCGACTGGCTGGAGGCGATGACCCGGCGGCTGGCCGCCGGCCGGGCGGTGGAGCCGCTGGTTTTGGCTGGCGAACTGGAAAAGGCGGTCAAGGACAGCAAGGGACGTCTGCCGCTCAAGGCGGTGGTCGATGGCCTGCAAAAATGGCTGGTCGATCTGATGCTGGCCAGCAACGGCCTCTCGGTCCGTTATTTTCTGCCCCAGGCGGCCACAATCGCCGGCCTCGCTGCTATGATTCCGCCAGCGCGGCTGTTGCAGTCGTACCGAACGACCGCGGCGCGCCGCCGGGAAGCCGAACAACCGCTGAACGCCCGCCTCTTTCTCGAAGGGCTTTTTCTCGATTACCGCGCCCTGTTTGTCAAAGATAGCCGATGAGCGAAGCCAAATCCCCGCCGCTGCGTCCGAGCGTCCTGTCGCTGAATATCAATTCCAAGTCGGCGCTGTACGCGGCTTTCATGCCGCACCTGAAGGCCGGCGGCATCTTCATTCCGACCACCCGCAGCTACCACATCGGCGACGAGGTTTTCATGCTCTTGTCGCTGATGGACGATCCGGCCAAATTGCCGATCGCCGGCAGCGTCGTCTGGATTACCCCGGCTGGCGCCCAGAGCGGCCGCGCCCAGGGGATAGGCGTGCATTTCAACAATGACGAGAGCGGTCAGGAAGCGCGCCGCAAGATCGAGGGTCTCTTGGGCGGCGTCATGCAGTCGTCGCGCCCGACGCACACGCTCTGATTGATCGGCCTCATGCTGGTCGATTCGCACTGCCATCTGGATTTCCCCGGCCTTGCCGAGCGCCTGCCCGAGGTGTTGCAAGCCATGCAGGACAACGGCGTTGGCCTGGCCCTGTGCATTGGCGTCAATCTTGAGGATTTTCACCAGGTGCTCGCGCTGGCCGAGCGCGATCCGCGCATCCTCGCCACCGTCGGCGTTCATCCCGAATACGGCGAAGCCGAGGAGCCGACAATCGAGCGCCTGGTCGAACTCGCCGCCCATCCGCGTGTCGTCGCCATCGGCGAGACGGGGCTCGACTACTACTGGCAGAAGGACAAGCCGGAATGGCAGCGCCAGCGTTTTCGCAATCACATCGCGGCGGCTCGTCAATGCGATAAGCCCTTGGTGGTGCATAGCCGCGATTCCGCCGCCGATACCCTGCGCATTCTGCGGGAAGAGGGGGCCGATGCGGTCGGCGGCGTCATGCACTGTTTCACCGAAGACTGGGAAACCGCCCGCGTCGCGCTCGATCTGGGTTTCTACCTCTCATTTTCCGGCATCGTCACCTTCAAGAATGCCGCCATCGTCAAGGATGTCGCCGCCCGTTGCCCGCTCGACCGCATGCTGATCGAAACCGATTCCCCCTATCTCGCGCCAGCCCCCTTTCGCGGCAAGGCCAACCAGCCGGCCTATGTCCGCTATGTCGCCGAGGAAATCGCGCGCCTGCGCGGGCTGACGGCGACCGAGGTGGCGAGGGCGACGAGCGACAATTTCTTTTCTCTATTTCGCCACGCCCAGAGGCCCGCGACATCATGAAAAAACCCCTCCTGCTGGCGCTCTTCGCCGCGCTCTCCCTGCCGGCCATGGGCTCCACTTACGATGACCTGATCGACGCCGCCAGGAAGGGCGATACCGGCGCCGTTTCAGCCCTGATTGCCAAGGGCGCCTCGGTCGATACCACCGACATCAATGGCAACACGCTACTGATGCTGGCCGCCCGCGACGGCCATGACCGCCTTGTCGATTACCTGATCCGCCAGCGCGCCAAGCTCGACGCTCGCAACGCGGCTGGCGATACCGCGCTGCGCCTGGCGGCCTACATGGGACGCCAAAAGGTCGTCGAACACCTGGTGGCGGCTGGCGCCAAGATCAACAATCCCGGCTGGACGCCGCTCGCCTATGCCGCCTTTGCAGGCCACACCGAGATCGTCCGGGCGCTGCTCAAGGCCGGCGCCGAGGTCAATGCGCCGAGCGAGAACGGCACGACCCCCTTGATCGCGGCGGCGCGCAACGGCCATCTGGCGATTGTCGACCTGCTCTTGGCCAGCAAGGCCGATCCCAATCGCAAGCTCGAATCGGGCGAAACGGCCATCGACGTGGCGCTCAAAAACGGCAACACCGACATCGCCGAACGCCTGCGCAAAGCGGGCGGAAATTCGGGCCGCAGCGTCACGATCGAGGTGCGCTGAAGCAATCGCAATGACCCCAAAAAGCGGGGCAGGGCAATGAGGTGAGACAGTCTGGCGAGGGTGCGGTCGAATTGGGGCCGGGCTTCCATTCGGTGCTATATTCCGGGCTCGGTCCCGAACGGCTCGATGTGCCGCTGGCGATCTTGCCGCCTTTGCAAGGGCGCGATCCGCCAGCCACGCCAGACCCCGCTCAAGAGGTTTGGCTGAGCCGCTCATCCCCTGGCCACCTGCCGCAGCCGCTGCCGGCATTCACGGAGGAGCCTTTCCATGAGCAGACGCCCGTTACGTATCGGCCTGTCGGCCCGCATTCACCACCCGCAGCCGGGCGCGACCGGCATCCAGTCGAAATCCCTGCATTATCTGGAGCAGTCGGTGGCGCATTGGGTCATGTCGCGCGAGGTGATGGTGTTCATGATTCCCTCGGTCAGCGGCGATGGCATCGTCCATCGCAGCAGCATCCGGCTGTCGGATTATTCGCAGTATCTCGATGGCCTGGTCTTGCAGGGCGGCGCTGACATCTGCCCGCAAACCTATGGCGAGGAGCCGCTCTGTCCCGAATGGGCCGGCGACCGCCTGCGCGACAATTACGAGATGGAATTGCTGCACGAGTTCATGGAGGCGCGCAAGCCGGTGCTGGGGATTTGCCGGGGGCACCAGTTGATCAATGTCGCGCTGGGGGGGAGCCTGGTTCAGGATATCGAATCCCAATATGAGTCCCCGGCGGTCCATGTTCATGCCGATTACGATCGCCATGCCCATCCGATTATCTGGGAGGAGGGTTCCCGGCTGGCAAAACTCTATCCCGGCCAGCCCGGCGGCCGGGTGATTTCGATCCATCATCAGGCCATTCGCACGCTCGGACGCGGCTTGCAGGTCGAGGCGCGCAGCGCCGGCGACGGCTTGATCGAGGCGATTCGCCTGGAAGGCCGGCAGTTCGTGCTGGGCCTGCAATGGCATCCCGAGTTTCATCTGCCGGGCTCTCCCGATCTGCTCGATTGCACGCCGATTCTCGACCAATTTCTCAGCGCGGCCCGCGGCCGGCGCTGGTGACACGAAATGGCCTCCTGACGCGGGGGCCGCGTTTTCAACCCCAAGGGAGCGCCGCCGGCGCTTCCGGCTTTCGAGGCGGCTATCGAGATGCCGCCATTTCCCA
>Ga0209628_10002341_pt1 | contig 12811 bp, 11 predicted proteins | sample TergutCu122P4_FD_187285 | JGI IMG/M metagenome (GOLD analysis project Ga0209628, IMG submission 187285) | Cubitermes ugandensis P4 segment gut microbial communities from Kakamega Forest, Kenya - Cu122 P4 (SPAdes) (version 2) | ecosystem: Host-associated > Arthropoda: Insects > Digestive system...
CCAGCCGGCATAAAAAGGCATGCCAAAGCAGCGTACCGGTTTGCCCCAGATCAGCGCTTCAAAGCCGATTTGCGAGGTGACGGTGTAGACGGCCTGCGCCTGCTCGATCAACCGCACCGGATGGCAAGCATCGCTGATGAGATGGATGCGCGGGTTGCTCAGCAAAGCCGGCAGGTCGAAATAGCCGCGCTTGCGCCGGGACACGGTGTCGGGGTGGGTTTTGAGCACCACGTGGCAGTCCGGGTTTTCCGCCAGCGCCGCATCCAGCATGTGCTCAAAGCTGGGTTTATCGGCCAGGCCGCCGCGGATCGAGGTGTCTTCCGATATTTGGTCGCACACCAGCACAAAGCGCTCGGGCAGCGGCCCCGGGTAGTCGCGCGCCTGGTTGTATTTGGAGATGCGCGCGGCGCGCCACGCCTGCATCAAGGCACCGGCGCGTTGTGCTTGTTGCTCGGTCAGGGGCTGGCCGATCAGGGTTTCCAGCCGCGAAGGATGAGTGGCATCGTAGTAGATGCCCAGATCGTCGACCACCAGCGACAGCGGCGGGCCGTCTCGCTCAACCGAGCGCACAAAGCCGTCTTCAAGCAATTGCAGCGGCACGCCGCCGCGCTGGGCCAGCGCGCGCGCGCCGGAGGGTTTGCGGCCCCAGCCTGCGACGGCAACGTGGCGGGCATCGAGGTGGTGGGTAAATTGCGTTTGCCGGCCCAGAAATGCCGCAAGATTGGGGATGCGCGCCATTGCGCGGGACATGACGGCGATAAGGCTCTCGCGCCCGACCGCTGCCGGCGTCGGGGAAAAAGCGAAAGCGTGCGCAGCCTTTTCGGCTCCTAAACAAGCCTGGCGAACGGCCAGCCGGTCAGAGTACAGCAAGCGACCTCCGCGTTTTAATTTTTTTACAGCACACTGGCGCCTGGCCGGGCAGCCTCAGCGCACAGCGTTGTCTCGGCCTGTGTCGTCTTGATGACCTGTGGCCGTATGTCAAAAACCGCAAGCACTCTCATCACCGCAAACCCCTCAATTGGTTGTGCCCGCCCACCTAACCTCTTTTTTCTAATTTTATCCTAGAAACGGCAATTGACCGCTTGTTATCGACACGAAAGCCGCATGAATATGGACGTTTGTGACCTTGATCACGCGCACCTCTTGGGTGAGTACGCTCGCTACTGTACTGTACAGCACCGTGCGCGACACGCCATGCGGACTGCAAGGCTTGCAACGCCGCATGGCGAACAAAGACGCGGTTTATGTGTGGTTATTCCATTTCTCAATCCATCGAGCACGCGAAGGCCAAGCGCAGACAGTGCTGTTGCACGGCAAGCAAAGCCGAGCAAGTGATCGGTTGATTGAGAAATGGGATTATGGGTGGCGCAGTACACCCGTCCCTAATCGGCCAAGTGTTGACAGCTTGTGCGAAGACTTGGACGCGGTGCACGATCAAACACCGCTTGCCCCCACCTCGAAAGATGACAAATTGGGTTCCGGCTATGCCGGGCTAGAATGAGCCAGCAGCTTGCTGGGCTCCCTGGGCTTGGCCAGCTGGGACATTCCAGCGGATGGGTGAAGGTCAACATGCCCTGGTCCAGACGGCGCAAACCCCAACTCGCGCAAACAGCTTGCCACATCTTCAGCAGACACGCCTTGCTCATCCGCAACCGGAAATGGCCGCGCCGTGAGCGCCGCCTGAACTTGCGCCGGCAAAAACGGCTTGCCGCCTGCCGCGATGGCCGTGTCGTGCCAACGCGCCCACGCCTCCCCGTATGCGATGCGGAAGGGCGACACCCCCGTGTCTTGGGCGTAACCGGTGATCTGCCCGGTCATCAGGGAATCGCTGCGATGGCTGCCCAAGCTCAAAGGCAGCCGCACCCGCTCGCACGCATCATCCCCAAACACCAAACGCAAACGGGCCCAGAACTCGCTGTCGGCGCCGGTACGCACGCTATCCCAGGCGCCGGCCTCGCGCAACACCCGCTCGCGCCGGAACAACAGCGACGACAAATTCATCCGCATCAACGGATACACCTGGCGGGCATAAAACAGGCCCTCATCGCTCATCCGCACCCAATAAGACACCGTCGCCACCAAGCGCGTATCCTCCATCAGCGGCGCCACCTGGCGCAGCAGCTTGTCCGGATGCGCCCAATCGTCGGAATCGTGGCAAGTCACAAACTCGCCCCGCGCCAGCCCCAAGCCGATCAGCTTTGCGGCATACGTTCCGACATTGCGCGGCAGCGGCACAAACCGGATCCGCGCATCCTCGCGCGCCAAATCGCGCAGCAACTCGGGCGTGCCGTCGTCACTGGCATCGTCGAGCACGATCAATTCAAAATTGCGATAGCGCTGCGCCAGCACCGAGCGCACCGCGGCCACCGCGCGCGCGCCGGTCCGAAACGTGGTCATCAGCACCGACACCAAAGGCCCGTCCACCACACCCGGCGCGCCCGCCGCAACCATATTGAGCGGCGACGGCGCATGCGCCGCATCGCGCAAACGCACGCCCGGCAGGCCATACCAGCCCAAAAAGCCGTTGACCACCCGCAACAAATCCGCCGGCGCGCCGCCGAACGCATTGGCCTTTAACAAGGCAAGCTCCGGCGAGGTATCAAACGCCTTGGCGGGCAACGCGCTCAAATACTGGCGCGCCTGCTCCACCTGCCCGGTACGCAACAACAGCGCCACCCGCCAGCCATGCGGCAAATATGTCTTCCAATCCAGCAGCCCCAACGCCACCCTCGGCAGATAGCCGGCCAAGGCCTGAATCAAGTCGGCCCGATAGACATTGGCGCCAGGCACCTTGAGAAACAAAGACAAATACCGGCGGGCCGCCGTCTCATGACCGCAGGCAGCGGCAGCCACGGTCTTGGCGAAATACCATCGGCTGCCCAATGCACCCTGCGGCTTGGCGGAGGATACCGAAGCGTATAAACCCCGCTGATAGCAGGCCCACAGGGCGTCCTCGGCATCCCTAGACCCCAGCCCCTTAATCCACGTAGCCATCATCAAGTCCCTCCAAACAGATCGCGCGCATGCACATTTCCCAGCTCATCCTTCTTGAAATCAGCGATCTTGCGGTTGGTCACAATTATCCTAGAAACCGCGCTTGAAAGCACCCGGGCAGGCCATCACCGGGCCGACTCTGTTGGTTAAGCGCATCTTACCGTTCCGTCATACCTAGCAAAACGCCTGCGCCCTGCAGCAACTGAACCGGCCTTCAGGCCGGGGTTTGAACAGTTCGAATAAGATATGATCGTATCTATGCCAAACTATCCGTTATGGATAGGTTTGTGGGCATAGGCGAAGCGGCCGACGCGCTGGGCGTGTCGATCACCACACTGCGACGTTGGGAAGCATCAGGCCGCTTGGTAGCCGAGCACACGGCAGGCGGGCACCGCCGCTACGATCTGGCCCGGCTCAAGCCCGAACTGTTTCGTGCGCAGGCCGATGCCTTTTGGCAGGGGTTTCAAACCGGAATCAGTTTACCATGACCCTCAGAATTTTGAATATACAAACACCTGATCGGACGATGCCTTTAGATTATCCCTGACTTCTCTTGGAATATTTATCGATTCAAACGTGCCATACCCGTCCAGGGACCAATCCAGCAGATCCCGGCCAAAGATTTTGTAATGATCCGCCTGCCCAAACATGCTTTTTCTCTCCTCATCGGAGTTCAGCAACTCTCCGCCTTGAATCGTGGCCTCAGCTGCCGCAATGGGCACCGTAAACACCATATGCCCGCCACTGGCCAGTAAACGGGAAAAAGCAAATAAATGGTCGTGATAATCGCCCGGAATATGCTCCAACACATGATTGTGTAAAATCAAATTAAAATACCCATCCGGGAATATGTCGAGCCCCTCGGGCAACGCCAGTTTTAGGCATTCAGCGTGCGGGTAATTTTCAGGTTTCGGATCCGCGCAAAAGTATCCGACATCAAAAAACTCGGCCATATAGCGATGGGTCGCGGCCTCCGGTGCCAAGTGCAGGGCACGTTTTCGGCTTGTGATTTCCATATACCCCAATTGCCCCAATACCCAGCGCACCAAGCGATGCCGCTCCAAAGACTGGCAGGTAGCGCATTGAACGCCTATGCGGTTAGAAAAATCGGTAAATACCAAACTGTCGCAAATATTACACTGTTTCATCGTCTCTTTCCCTTTAGTTAGTGTTGAGCTCAGGCATCCCCGCCAAACAAATCGCGTGTATACACCTTATCCGCCACATCCGTCAAATCATCGGCGCCGCGGTTGGTCACGATTACATCCGCGCGCCGCTTGAAATCCGCCAGATCATTAACCACCTCCGAATTAAAGAAGCTTGCTTCGGACAAAGTTGGCTCATACACAATCACCGCAACCCCCTTGGCCTTCAGGCGTTTCATCACCCCCTGAATGCTGGATGCGCGAAAATTATCCGAGCCGGCTTTCATCACCAGGCGATAAATACCCACCACCTGCGGGTTGCGCTTGAGAATACTTTCAGCAATGAAATCCTTGCGCGTACTATTGGACGCCACAATCGCATGAATCAGATTTTGCGGAACGTCGCGGTAATTGGCCAACAATTGCTTGGTATCCTTGGGCAGACAATAACCCCCGTAACCAAAACTCGGGTTATTGTAATGCCCGCCTATGCGCGGATCCAGGCACACGCCATCAATAATGGCGCGCGTGTCCATCCCATGCTCGGCCGCGTAGGTATCCAGCTCATTGAAATAAGCCACCCGCATCGCCAGATAGGTATTGGCAAAAAGCTTAATCGCCTCGGCCTCGGTACTCCCGGTAAACAGTGTCGGAATATCCTGTTTTACGGCGCCTTGCTTGAGCAAATTAGCAAAGGTTTCCGCCCGGACAGAACGCTCTCCGACAATAATACGTGACGGATACAAATTGTCATACAGCGCCTTGCCTTCGCGTAAAAACTCAGGCGAAAAAATCAAATTCTCAATGCCCAATGTCTGGCGCGTGCGCGCCGTGTAGCCAACCGGAACCGTCGATTTAATCACTATCAGCGCCTGCGGATTAATCGCCTGCACATCACCAATCACCGTCTCAATCGAATTGGTGTTAAAGTAATTCGTTTCCGAATCGTAATCAGTCGGCGTGGCAATAATAACAAAATCAGCCCCGGCATAAGCTTGTACCTTGTCCAGCGTCGCCCGGAACCTCAGCGGCCGGTTCCTCAAAAAATCCCGGATATCGGCATCATCGATCGGCGATTCCCGGCGATTGAGCATGGCCACCTTTTCGGCCACGATATCCAAGGCCACCACTTCGCTATGCTGCGCCAGCAAAATAGCGTTGGACAATCCTACGTAACCGGTACCCGCGATGGCGATTTTCATTTCTTTCTCAACATCAAGATGAACGGGCTCTAAAACGGTTTGGGTTCAACCCAGTTGCCCATGGCGCTGGCGCGCCACCCGCGACACATGAAACGCGCCGGTCTTACTCCCTCGCCCCGCTTGCGGGGAGCGCGCAGCGAGGGGTCGGGTTGGGGTGCGGGGGCAGCAGCCCTTGCCAGACTCATAAAGCTTGCGTAGTAGACGCCTCTTACCCCTCTCCCCTGCTGCCCCTCTCCCGCAAGGAGCGAGGGGTAAGACAACCCGCGCACAAATCAACTTTTGGTGTTTCATCTCAGAAACGGTAGTTGGACGCATCCGCGCAGGCCGTCATCGGGTGGGCTGGCAAGGGTGAGCGCTGTGGCTCCAAGGGCACCTGCGCGCCGCCAGCGCGCCCAAGGACGGTCTGACCGGGTGCGCAAGCAACTCTCACCCAAGAGGTGAGGCTTATCGAAGCCAGAAAAATCAATACCCATGCGGCTTTCGTGAAGATAACAAGCGGTCAACTGCCGTTTCTAGGATTATACGCCCACCTCGGCCTCTCCATAGGTCATATTACTGGCCTGCAGTATTTCAAGCCGCCGCGCAATCGGCTCGCCATCACTCCCGGCCAGCCACGCTTGCACCTCGGCACGGGTCATCCGGGGTGAAGCGAGCACTTTATCGGCGGCATAGCGCAAATCCTGCTGGCGCAGGCGTTGTCCTATGCCCGCCATGCCATCCTGGCCGGGGAAAATATTTTCCAAGATCCGGGCCAACAAATCAAAATTGTCATAACAAACCGATTTAAGAATTGAATCCGCCCATAGCTCAAGAAAAGCTTGCATGCCGCGTTTGCTGGTTTGTCGAGCCATCTCCAGCAAGCGTCTCAGTGGCTCAACTTGCGCCGGCGCCAATAAGCTGTTCAGATTTTTTTCAATATCCTCGTAACGCTGCACCAAGCGCAAAGATTTATCTTCACTCCCGGAGTCATTTTCTGCAATTCGCGCCAACACCAAAACCATGACATACAGCAATGACAAGAAATAAATCGCAACCAGCGGCCGATAGACCGCATATTTTTTTTGCTCCAGCGCAATCGAATGCTTGACCAGCATCGTCGCCACATGCCAGAGCCGCGCAAAATAACCGGAGCCCAATAAAACCGACCGTTGTGACGGCGCCACCAAGCCCTCAACCCGCTCATAATTCCAGGGGTTGTAGTCAATTCCCCGGTCAAGGTTGACATACAGCCCTTCAACCTCAAGCGTGAAAATATCAAAATATTTCTGGTCATCCCACCGGTTACGCGCGGGAGCCTTCACCATCTCATGCAGGCAGCGCTCGAACAGCCGGTTCAAATGCGGAATCCCATCCGGCGTAGCGGCCAGCATTCCGCCATTGAAAAACCCATCCTTGTATAAAACACCGCGCAGATAATCACTATCCGGATCGCGAAAATGAGGGAACACAGAAATCGGATGCTGGGTCCAGCGCCGGTGCACGTCTGTTATATTCGAAACCGTGTAGGTATCGGGGTCCAGAAACAGCGCGGCATCCTCTCCCCTCTTGAGCAATTCCAGCAACACCACCGGCTTCATCGCCCAGCGGTATTGATCAGAATCAATTTTATATTTTTCAATCAACCTGCGCGACTGCATTCCGGTGTGCTGCAAGGCCGCCGGCTCAAGCATGGTCAGCTCGCTGCCTTTCAGCAAATCGGCACAAATGGATAATTCAAACTTGTTATCGGTTGCAACAAAAACATAGGCCCGGCAAGCATCATCCACATGGCAGAGATAACTCATCAAACACACGATGGCATCGGCAATATAATCCGGCGTAACGATCGTGACTATGCTGCCTCGTTTTTTGCCGTGCAACAACCCAAACTGGGTATTATATTTATCTGCTGGCCCCCTCATGTCCTGCAACACGTTTGCATCCATAGTCATGACCGGCGGCACGCCATTTATCAAAGCCTCCGACACGGCTTGATGGTTAGGCGCCATAGCGGCGCCGTTAACGGTTGCGAGCGCCCGCTGTTTTTCTTCCGGAGTAATCTCATTTTTTGCATGAATCGTATTCATGGCGTTTTGATAAACATAGCCCAACTCCGGCACAAAAACTATCGATTGGAATTGGCAGGACTCCAGCACAGGTATCAAAATAGCGGCATCCGTACACACCCGGAGATAGCGGCCATCCCGGTCACGAAACGTCTTCCGGTTCAAACCTACCCATTTGGAGAACTGAAAAGTCCGCAAATGCATTCCGCACCATGGCGCATCGCGCCAGCCACCGACCAGCTCGGATTCTTCGATCTTCCTGAATGGCAAAATTTTTGCCTTACTGTCTTTTTGCGCCACATTCCATCTTCTGGACATCCTATAACGCACGTAGCCGCTAAAATTATTATCTCCATAATCCTCCAGACCCACCGCATTTCCGTAGGTGGCCAGCACACCGCACTTGCGGTATATGCGGTTCAACCGCGTCAGCACATCGGGGTACGGCAGCCAGTCATCGCCATCCACATGCACCACAACATCCGCAAGATTGGCCGCCAGCATATCCGTGGCCATTTCGCGCGAGCGCAAGGGATAAGATTTTTCCTTGGTTTTTATATACCTGTATCGGGTATCGTGCAACACCAAACGGCGCAGCATATCCATGGAATCGCCGCCGTCATGGCAATCATCAATCAAAGTACAAGTAAAATTCTGATAGCGCTGCCCCTTTATGGATAAAAGGCAGCGCTCCAAATAGGCCCGCTCGCCAAACGGAACAATCAGGTGAAAACGGAACAGCTCATCGCGACTTTGAACCGGAACATAGCCGTTCGCAATCAACCATTCAATATAATTTTTCCGTTCCGCAAAATGACTATCTGAATTGGTCCTCCAGATCGCATGGGCATCATTGCCATACTCTTTTTTCAGCGAGCCATGCAGCCGCGCATCAAACAACGGTTGCATCGGCGTAACGCACCGAATGCCGGCACTTAAAAAGAGAGAAGCCGCCAGTTGAATATCGTCAAAAGTTTTAAAAGAATCTTGATAACGAATACGGCTCAGAACATGCCCAACCCATTCCCGTTTAAAAAGATAGGAATTGCAGACCCAATCACAGTACACATCGGTCTCCGCGCAAGCTAGGGTATCCTCGTCTTCCGGATCAGCAACCGGCTCAACCAGCTTAAAATAGCCGTTCTTGCCTTTTGGATTATAAATCCTCCCGCTCGGCCCCACCAAGGCGTTGTAGCCCGAACAGGCCCGAATCGCATTGGCAATCCAGTGCTCCCCTGGAATCACATCATCATCGAATACCGAAACATATTCTCCTTGTGCAATATAAGCAATTGCCCATCTTGAATAAAGTGAATTGATATCGCTCCGAATAATCTTGACATCGCTGCCGCCGATTTCACGAATCCTGGATTCTGGTATATGATTTTCATTCAGAATAATAATAATTTCTTCCGGCGCAATACTTTGCTCCCGTATCGCCGACAATTGTTCCTGCAAATAATCATCCCGTTTCCACATGGTGATAATTGCCGACCATGAATGCTTTTGCTTGGCGGGCACCTGTACGGCATGCGGCAAGGATGGCGCAACCTCGGGTTCGTCCTGCTGTGTAATACCGAGGCGAATTTTCAGCCGCACCTCCAGCAATTCAATATTTAATTTTGCGCTTGGAAATTTTTTGGCTATCTCGGACCGGTTCTTCCGGATCAGATCCAGCGCCTCTTGATAGCGCCCGGCTGCTTCCAGGGCCAGCAGCTCAGATAAGTTATTTAACATTCAGGGTTTCCTGTGATTTATTATGTCACGATCCTCCTCCGGCGAAAGGACCGCTTCCGGGTGACAACCGGCGAGAAATGCCATCATCTCGGTGGCCTCCTTGGAAAGATAAAAACGTACCATTTTTTCGTTAAATTCCTGCGCCCTGGCAGCAGGCACGCTGATCGCGTCGATGCCGTGCGACATCAGCACGCCGTTCATTATAAAGCGCGCCGTGCGCTGATTACCGTCAAAGAAAAACTGCTGCAAAGCACCGAACAGGAAGAACGCCATTGCCCGCTCAAACGGTGCGCACTCTTGCAACGCAGCCACGCCATCGCGGAACACCCGGTTTAGTTCCGGCGCATTGGGCAAAGTCGGCAGCGGAATATAACGCCCATGCTCGCCCAACCCCACGTCCGGGGTATAGTGCTGCTCTTGTCCCTCGCCACGGAACACGCCCCATTCCAGTACCTCTTTACGGGCAACGATCCCGTTCAATTCCGTGAATACCGGTTTGGAAAGTTGAAACTGACCGTTCTTGACCATCGCCAGCAGGCGTTTGGAGCTTTCGGCCAGATTCAGGATTTGTTCCTGGTCAGAAATCTTACGTCCGCCGACGGTAACGCCATCCAGCAGCGTCTTAACCTCGGGAAAGGTAAAGGGGTTACCTTCGAGTACCGAAGCATCCCAAACAAACTCCGGCAGCATTTTATAAAAGCGAAAGCAGACTCGATCAAGCGAGTACGAAGGAACACAGGCGGGAATAGCCGGCCTGTCCCAACGAAAACCAAGCGCATCAAATAAAGTCATGCTACTATGCCCTATTCTCTAGAGTGTTGGGTATCGCTTTCGTCTCGGCCCAAGCTGCCGCGCCAGGTGGTGCCTTGATCCGTCCAAACCAAGCACACCTGCCATTGCTCAGCATTTTTGAATATCCGTTTGCTCAAAGTCATGGCCTACAAATAGAAGCGGTTCGCCCAACGAACTGGCCAGCGCATAGGCGGCACAATCCCCAAAATTCAACTGCGCCGGGTGACCTTGTCCCTTGCCGTAGCGCGCAAAAGCCCTATCGGCCAGCCGTGCCTGACGCTCATCGAACGGCATGACGATGGCGCCGATCTCTTGCAGAAAGCGCCGCAACGTATCCACCATGCCCGCGAGCCTGCGGGCGCGCAGCACGACGTGCGCTTCGAGGAGGCTCACCGCCGAAATACGGCACACCGGATGCGCTTTTAGCGCGGCGATGATGCGGGCGCGCTCTGGCTCATGCAGGAGCAGGGCCAACACGGCAGACGTGTCGATCACCATACGCCATGCTCGTTGTAGCCCAGAATTTCGTCGTCGCTGCGCGGATCCACCGGAACACCTGCCGCAATCGCATCAGCCTCCCGTGCCAGCGCCATCAACCGCTCCTCCAGCGCAGGCTTGATTTGGTCGCGCGCCTGGCGGTCAGGAAACACGGCATCCATGATGATCTGCCGCAGCTCGGCCGTCGTGCTGCGACCGTGGTGGGCGGCCCGCATACGCAGTGCCCGATGCACGTCGTCGGGGAGATTTCTCACAAGGACTTGCGGCATGGTGCTAGCTTTTTGACTACAATGTTATCATTGTATACAAATTGAACCTGCTCGGCAATTTCACCGCCTGTTTATTGGTCGCCCACCCAATGCGCCACGGGTTGCGCAAGAAAATCTTCCAGCGCGATGCCGTCGCCGCCGACCAGCAGGCTGCGATGCGGCTTGAACGCCCGGGTGAAAGCCGCGGTTCCGGCATGCGCTTGCGGCGCGCGGCCGCTTTTCACTTCGATGGCCGTCAGCCTGCGTCCGGCGCGCACGATGAAATCCACTTCGTAATTGCGCTCGCGCCAGTAATGCAAGATGCATTCGCCGCGCAACATCGCGTTGGCCAGATGCGCGCCTACGGCCGATTCCACCAATCGCCCCCAGAATTCTCTGTCGGCACGCGCCTGGGCCAGGCTGTAGCCGCTGCCCACCGTCATCAACGCGGTATTGAGCACCTGCAATTTGGGGCTGGAACCGCGGCTGCGCGCCGCGTCTCCCGTGTACTTGCTCAGGCCGCACACCATGCCGGCGCCGGCCAACAAATCCAGATAGTGCGCCAGCGTGGTGCTGTTGCCCGCGTCCTGTAACTGGCCCAGCATTTTGGTGTACGACAGAATTTGTCCGGAATAGCGGCAGGCCAGCTCGAACAGGCGGCGCAGCAGCGCGGGTTTGTCTACGCGCGTGAGCAGCAGCACATCACGCGAGATGGAAGTTTCGATCAGGCTATCGAGAACGTAACGCGCCCAGCGTTCAGGCTCACCCATCAAGGGGGCAGCGCCCGGATAGCCGCCATAGAACACAAACTCATCGAGCGACCAGCCAAAAGCCGCGCGCATTTCGGCAAAAGACCAGTGCGGCAGCACAATCGTCTCGAAGCGTCCGGCCAGACTTTCCGTCAGCCCTTGCGCAATCAGCAGCGGCGCGGAACCGAGCAACACCACCTTAAGCGCACGCTGGGCGCGGGTGTCCTCATCCTAGGGCCTGTTAACACTATTTTCATAGTGCCCGTTGCCCCGCAAAGGCAGTGGCTGCAAGGCGCAAACCGCAGCGATACCACCCGAGTATCGCTCCGGTTTGCGCCTTGCCTGGCGCCGATTGCGGCAGATTTGTTTCTTCACCGAACTTCTAACTCAGGACACTAGAGCCGCTTAACGGTTTCCGACCAGGCTGGAATTTTCTGGATTTCGTCGAGTACCAGCACGCCGCTGTCCGTAACCGCCAACCGCGCCGCCTCCCACTGCTGGGCAATCCATTCTGCGCCGCGCAAAGCCGGCTCGTCGGCGCTGGCATAACGCACCGGCGCGGCCAGCCCTTGCGTGACCTGTTGCACCAGAGTCGACTTGCCCACCTGGCGCGGCCCGGCCACCACCTGAATAAAGCGGCGCGGCTCATTCAATCGCGCCGCCAGCACAACCGCCGGCGGACGCTCAAAGGGGGATTGCAATTTACTCAACATACTGAGTATTTTTACTCAACACGCTGAGCAAAGCAAGTCTACCGCCAGGTCAAGCTTGCCCCGGACTGCGTTGCGCTAGGCCCAATACAGTTCACTTAAGGTTGTCATTCCCGCGAAAGCGGGAATGATGAAATCATGGATCTGTGTGCCTAACTAAACAGTATTGCAACAAGCCCCGTTCTTCAGCTTGGAGCCTGGCCTAGCGCAGCGCCGTCTGGGAATTGCGTCATTCAATGCCAAGCATCGCGAATATCGATCAGCAACGCTTTGGGCCCAATGGTTATGATGGGTGCGGGGTTGAGCTTACCCTGGATGGCGCTGCGCTTATCCAGGCTTATATGGCTATCATCGTTTTGCCAGATGTTTGATGAACTCTGCGCCACCCACAACGTCCGGGTCGGCGTACTTCAACAGTTCCCTAACGCCACTCGTGTTCGGGTAGTAAAGCCCGTCCCGATTCAGACTGTCTCGCACCGACTGTGGTAACCCGTTATAGCCGCCGCGGTCACGTCCAGGTTCTTCGGCTCCTGCGCTCAGGTTGAGCAGGCCGTTTGCGTATTGTGTCCCGAAGGTGGAAGTAGGGCCCTCGAAGGTAACGGCCTTGGAGTCGGGGTCCTGCGAAATCGGAGAAAAACGGCAGACCACATGATTGATGACTTCCGTATCAGGCGATGTTGCTCCGTAGTAG
>Ga0209628_10002342_pt1 | contig 12803 bp, 11 predicted proteins | sample TergutCu122P4_FD_187285 | JGI IMG/M metagenome (GOLD analysis project Ga0209628, IMG submission 187285) | Cubitermes ugandensis P4 segment gut microbial communities from Kakamega Forest, Kenya - Cu122 P4 (SPAdes) (version 2) | ecosystem: Host-associated > Arthropoda: Insects > Digestive system...
AAGGCGAGCGCCTTTATGGTACAACGACACCGCGTGTCGTAGCAATTTTTGCGGATTGCGCACATTTTCCATATAGAGCATAATCACGCGGGAACTTGTTTGGGGGTCGAAAGTTTCGTCCAAATGTTCCAGCACATCTTCAATGCCGGTTTGCGCAGAGTTGCCCACCGCCCAAATACTGTTGAAAGTTAAGCCGTTGCTCATTCCGTACTCGGTGATAAACACAGCGGTGGCACCTGAACCGGACACAAAATCGATGCCGGTGGGTTGCAGCGGCGGTATGGGAGTGGCGAAATTCCCCGTATAGTTTCTGTTTAAAAATCCCGTACAGTTGGGTCCAATCAGTGTTCCACCCACACTATTAATCACTTCCACGATTTGTTTTTCCAACTTCGCGCCCTCTTCGTTCTCTTCGGAGAAGCCGGCAGAGAGGATGATGAAGCCGCCGGTATCTTTTTGGCGCGCCAGCACTTCAACGGTAGGTAGGCAAAACTTTGCGGCTACGGCTAAGATAGCACAATCCACCTGCGGCAAATCTTCCACTTTGGCATGGCAAGCAATGCCTTGCACCTCAGTTTCTTTGGGATTTACGGCATATACTTTTCCGGTAAACAAACTGTCTAATAAGTTCTTAAATACTTTTCCACCGGGTTTTTGCACATCGTTCGATGCGCCGATAACTACCACACTTTTCGGGTTTAATAGTTTGGGATTTATCATAATTATTGAGTATAAATTTCAGGGGGCAAATAAACATAAAATTTTTCCTCTATAAATTTTTTTATCCAAATATTATAACAATTCAAAAAAAATATTATTTTTGCCGCAGATTAAAAGCGACTGAATGATTATGCGATATCACGCGGATTTTTCAGTCGTTTTCTATTGAAGTAATGCAATATTGTATTTTTTGCTTGCTTCCACGCAACTCTCCTACTGTTAACTTTATCTTCCCAAAATCAGGTTTATCATAAAACATCGTAAATATTTTTGAAAAACGTTTTTGATTTTTCACTTTTTCTTTTGGTTTCTCAAACACAAAATTACCTTCTTCGTCTGTTCTTACTTTTGCATTTTCCAATATTTCAGTAAGAAAAGTTACCGCTAATGTTGATTTGAAATTATATGCTGCTTTACCGGCTGTTTCATTTATTGATAAATATTTTACCTCAATAAAACAATTCAACGATTTATTAAAAATATGCTTTATTGTATTTGCAGCAATCCAATTAGCATAAAAATTAACAATAATTTTTTTTCTTTCTTGATAATCTTCTTTTTCAGTACCAATAGGAAATGAGTGAGTTACAGTCATTGATTTAGTTTTTAAAAAATTTAGCGAAAGTATAATTTTTTTGTTAGGCTGAAGGTCAAGATGTCAAAGAACACTCTTTCAATAAGAGCGCCTGCTAAATTACGATTTATATTGAAAAATAGGATAGTGTCCTCCTTGTAGCAACCACTCACATGCAATGCTCGGTTTTGCGTGATTGCGGCGTTTCAAAGTATCTAAATAACAAAATCGGGTGTCCTGATGTGGAAAAACAGGTGTGAATTATTATTCCTCCCTCAACTCCTCCAACTCCACCAAACTCTCTTTTATAGACTGAATACTTTTTTTAACAATCTTTTTGTAAAGCCAAAGACCAACTCCTAATCCTGCTGCAAAGCCAACTAATGCTCCGTAATTCAGTGTGTGTTCATATATACCATAAAGCATTGAACAGAAGCAAATGGGCAATAAAAAGCAGAGTCCTATCATTCTTCCCCTTTTATTCCTAATTTCGTATTTATTAATGTACAACAGATTTTCTTTAATACTGTTGGAAAAATCTATTTTATTTAAGTATTTCATTTCGTAAAAAAATCGAATAATAACATAAACCCCAACACCAACACCTATTCCATAGAATATCTTATATGAAAGAAAGTCGTTATCAATAAATGAGCCTATTAAACCGAAAGAGCAAAGCAGAAATATCAATGTTGCGCCAATTACCGAAATAATGTTTTTGTCAATTAATTTTTGTAATGAGTTATCAGACTTTTTTCGAAGCACCTCCTGTAATTTCAGATTCAATGCACCATCTTTTTTAGCGTGTTTCCCAAATTCTTTCCATACCGTTTTTAATTCATCTAATTCCATAGTTTTCTTTTTTTATTGATTAGACATTTGTATTAATTTTTCTTTGATACGTTTAATTTTTATGGCTATGTTATTCAACGTCAATCCGGTAATATCCGCAATCTCCTGATAGGTTTTTTCTTCGAGATAAAGCAAAATAATAGCGCGCTCCAACGTTTTAAGCTGATGTATCAATCTGTACATCTCTTTGATATTCTCGGTCATGGATTCGGGCTCAAGTAAATGTTCCGTAAGTTCAAGAATGTGTACTTGCGCCGGACGCCTCAATACTTTTCTCATGCCGGTGATGCAGGTATTTAGCGCCACGCGGTACATCCAGGTGGACTCAGAACAGCTTTATTAAATTTCGGAAAACTTTTCCATAAATTGTAAACCACCTCCTGATACAGGTCTGCCATGGGAAACTCCTCAGAAACATACATGGAGCACACTTTATAAATCAATCGCTCATTTTTTTGAATCAGTTCAATAAACGTTTTTTCGAGATGTGAGTTTTCCATTGCGATGCGTTTTTCCATATTAGTCGCAAAAATGAAAATAAAATTACAAATGGAGTTTTTTTGTAAATCGAAAAAAATGTTTTATTTGTAATTCGCTTTTTAAAGCCGTATTAATTATATAAATTGATAATTTTGAATATACTAAATATATCACTATGAACCCTAAAATAGAAGAAATAAAGCAACAATTAGACCAATTTCTTGTAGAAACCGGTGAACATTTAGAGGAATTTCGTTTGCAGTTTTTCAGCAAAAAAAGCGAATTACAGCAATTGCTTAGTGAAATCAAAAATGTAAAGCCTGAATTGCGTAAAGAGTTTGGGCAAGTTGTAAATAATTTGAAGCAATACGCTCAGGAATTATTCGATGCACACAAAAGTAGAGTAGAAAATGCGACAACGGTACAAACTTCGGAAATTGATGCAACGCGCCCTGCAACTATTTACACTACCGGTTCTTTACATCCTATTTCCATCGTTATGAATCAAGTGTGTGAAATATTTGAAAAGATAGGATTTACCTCTGTTTATGGTCCTGACATTGAAGATGATTGGCATGTTTTTTCGGCATTGAATTTTCCGGTAGAACACCCTGCACGTGATATGCAGGATACTTTTTTTACCAATGTAAATCCTGAGTTTTTGCTACGAACGCACACCTCATCGTTGCAAGTGCGCACGATGGAAAGTTGCCCGCCACCTATTCGCGTAATTTGTCCGGGCAGAGTATATCGCAATGAAACGATTACGGCACGCTCGCACTGTATTTTTCATCAAGTAGAAGGATTGTATATTGCTAAAGAGGTGTCATTTGCAGAAATGAAACAGGTATTGCTTTTTTTTGCCAAAGAGATGTTTGGAGAAGATACTAAAATTCGCCTGCGTCCTTCTTATTTCCCTTTTACTGAGCCGTCTGCGGAAATGGATATTGAGTGTAAAATCTGCGGCGGAAAAGGGTGCAACATTTGTAAATATTCCGGTTGGGTAGAAATTCTTGGCTGCGGAATGGTTGACCCCAATGTGCTTGATAAATGTGATATTAATTCAAAAGAATACAGCGGCTATGCTTTCGGTTTGGGAATTGAACGCATGGCGATGCTCAAATTCAAAATCAATGACATACGACTCTATTTTGAAAATGATGTACGCTTCTTATCGCAATTCGCAAATGTAAACTAATGCCCCCCATCAACAAATCTAAAATCGCGAAAAACACGGCACTTCTTTATTTCAGGATGTTGTTAATCATGCTGATTGGGCTATATACCACACGGGTAGTGTTGCATGTTTTGGGGCAAGAAGATTTTGGTACCTATAATGCCGTTGCCGGTATTGTGCTCTTGTTTGCATTTTTGAGCAGTACTATGGCAACTGCTTCACAACGCTTCTTTGCGATGGAACTTGGTGTGGATAATCACATCAAATTAAAACAGGTTTTTAGCATTAATGTATTGATTTTTATAGGACTTGCTTTAATTATCTTTGTTTTTTCCGAAACTATAGGGCTGTGGTATTTAAAAACAAAAATAGTAATTCCCCTTGACAGAGTAGAGGCTGCCGGCTGGGTGTATCAGTTTGCCATTATTACGATTATGACAAATATTATTACTATTCCCTATTTGGCTATCATTACCGCACGCGAAAAAATGCAGGTATATGCCTATTTGAGTATTTTGGAAGTGGCTTTTAAATTGGGAATAGTATTTGTGCTTATCTACATTCCAACAGATAAGTTGAAATTGTATGCTGTTTTGATGTTTATTGTACAAATATTAATATCAGCTTCTTATATTTCTTACGCTACACTTAAATTCCCCGAATGCAGAATAAAATATTACTGGAATAAAAATATGTTTAAAGAAGTGGTGGGTTTTGCGGGATGGAATGTTTTAGGCTCATTATCTATGACTGCAAGAGGTCAAGGGGTAATGCAATTGCTTAACCAATTTTTCGGGGTGTTAATGAATGCAGCGCTGTCCGTTTCTTATCAAGTGTATAGCGCTTTGACCCGGCTCGTAGATGGTTTTTTTACAGCAGTGAGACCCCAAATCGTTAAATCTTATTCTTTCGACAAAGAAGACACGTCGGGTGAAATGATGAAATTAGTGTTCCAAAGTTCCAAGTTCTGTTTCTATTTAGTTTTGATGATCTCCATTCCCATACTCATTGAAACGAAATCCATTTTGGCATTGTGGTTAAACAACAAGGTGCCCGATTCATCCCTAATATTCACACGTTTAATGATTATTACTGCCATTATCGAATCGTTGGCTTATCCGCTAATAACTTCTATCAATGCAACAGGAAAAATAAAAAAGTATCAACTTTTTGCAAGTACTGTCATTTTGTTGATTTTACCGGTTTCATATTTGTTTTTAAAATTGGGATTTCCTCCGCAAATAACCATGTATGTTATGATTGTTGCTGCAGTTTTGGCTCAAATCGGTCGCATCTATTTTATGAAAAGTATGCTAAAAATGAATGTTTCTCATTATCTCAAACAAGTCATATTTCCTGTTTCTGTCGTAACAATATTAACCTTTGTGTTGCCCCTGCTTTTTTATCGCAGTTTTGACGCTTCATTTTGGCGAATTGTGGGCGTGACTGCGACTACTGTGGTTTCATCCGTATTCACTATTTATTTTGTGGGGTTGACGAAAACAGAAAGAATGGCTTTAAAAACGTTTGTGATTTCTAAAATTTTTAAGACACTCAGATGACGCAATTTATAAAGATTGGTGCAGATTAGTTAAATAAAAATACCGATATTTTTTTAAAATCAGACAAAATTATCGAGAGTTTTTTATATTTTTGCGCAAAATTATCGAAATGTATAAAAGAGCAACATATCTTTCTAAAATCGAAAATGCTTTTCAAACAGTTCCTATTATAGTTTTGATTGGAGCCAGACAAGTGGGAAAAACCTCTATTATGCAATCTATGAACTTTTCAAAAAAAATGCTTTTTCTAAATGGGCAAGATATTGAAATTGCAGCGCTTTTTGATAACTTATCCACAATAGAAAGTTATTTGAAACTCTATTTAAATGAAGAATTGAATGGTTACCTACTGATTGATGAATTTCAATTTATTAATGGTATTTCTACCTTACTAAAGTTGTTGACTGATAAGAACAAAGAGTTAAAAATTCTTTGTTCCGGAAGCTCAAGTTTGGATATTTTACAAAAAGTGGAAGAATCGTTAGCGGGGCGCGTACGCATTATTGAAGTCTTGTCGCTTTCGTTTGAAGAATATCTGCAATTTTCGGATGAAAATTTACATAAACTGTATCAATCATTAGATGAAAATACCGCTTCTTCTGCACTAACAGCACCTATTGAACAAAAATTTAACGAATTTATAATTTTCGGCGGATTACCCAGAGCCGCTTTAGTAAAATCTCTTTCTGAAAAAATTGAAATATTGAACGATATTTATCAAACCTATTTACTAAAAGATATTCGCAATTATATTGCAAACGAACAAGTTATAGGTTTTAATAAGTTAGTACAATTGTTGGCATTACAAATAGGGAATTTGGTGAATGTAAATAAATTAAGTAGAGAAATCGGATTAACTTATAAAGCATGTGAAGATTTTTTGTTTCTGTTAGAGCAAATGTATATTATTAAAACGATTGCTCCGTTTCAAGGAAATCAAAGAAAAGCGATTATTAAAATGAAAAAAATCTATTTTACTGATACGGGCTTGCGAAATCGTTTGGCTAATAATTTTAATCCCATATCATTACGGAGCGATAATGGAGCCATTTTTGAAAATGCAGTTTTTTTGGAACTTTGGAAAATGAAAAATAATAGCACTCAAATTCAGTTTTTTCGTACAACAGATGGCTCTGAAATTGACTTTATTTATAATAACCTATATTCACTTAAAGCTATTGAATGTAAGTATAAAACTTTTCAAAAGCCGACACGACTATTGGCATTAGAAAATTTTTGTGCAGAAAACAACATCCAAGAAAAATATATAGTCAATCAAAATTTGAATACAAAAAAAATGAATACTCATTTTTTGCAAGGATTTTTGATTAGAAAATTAAATCTAAAAACATGATGAGCAAAAAGATCTCTTTTACTATAATTTTATACATAATCTTCTGTTTTACAGCAGTATTGGCACCACCAATTGTACTCCCCTATTTTTCTTTCAAATTTCAATTTATAGATTTTCTTATGCCGTTTTTTGCAGGTATTATTATTTATAAAAAATGGTTTAAGAATTGGAATTTGATGTACGTTAAAAACTTTTTGTTTTTAATTAGCGTCATTTGTCTTAGTATTATTGTAAACAAACAATGGTTTGTTATAAATGATTGGTTTGAAATATATAAAGTTATTAAGTGGCTTTTAGTTTTTGTAGTTTTTAAAGAATTGTGTGGGCAAAAAATGAATACCACAATTATAGATATTATCTTCGTTTGTTTGTTGATTTTTAATTTTTTGCATTATTATAACTTGTTTAATTTTAACGAAACGGTTATGCCATTATATTGCGGAGCAGACAGTAAGCATTTAGCATTTTTTGGGTTAAATTCGATAGGGCTTCCCAGCACGAAAAGAATGTTAGGAACGATGGGAAATCCTAATAATAATGCCATATTATTTTTATTTTTTATGTTATTCTACTTACCCAAAGAAAGATGGAAAAATAAAGATACCTGTTTCTTTGTTTTGTGTTTGATCGCTTTTTTGGCATGCCAATCAAGAACATCTTTAGTGGCTTTCATCGTTATAATTATAGTTAATTTTGTGATAATTAGAGTTAAATGGACAAAAATACTACTTCATTCAGGATTAATTATAGTTGTTATGGTTTGTTTTTTCTTTACTCCTGAGATTACATTTTTTTCCCATTTAACATCCCAACCCTCATCTCAATCCTTATCTCAATCTTTATTCCATATAGAAAACTATTCATTAACTTTATTAGATGGAACAGCCTTAGAATCTTATTCATGGACATTTCGTTTAGAACTCTGGAAACAGTTTTTGGATCAATTTTTTAACCACCCGATTTTGGGGCATGCGCCACAGAAAAATTACTTTTATGAGCACAGACTATATTTTGAAAATGAATATGTTCTATTTCTATGGCGGTATGGAATCTTGGGATTTATTTCATTGATAGGATTTTATTTAATTCCGGTAAAAAGAATATTTAAAACAATTCGCTCAAGCGAAATATCCAAAAACACATTATTACTTATTATGATATTTGCAATATGCGGTTTGGCAAACGTTCCGCTATCCAATACAATACTTTCATTATTGTTTTTTAGTTATCTTGGTATTTTTTATTCACAAAAAATTGAAAATGATGGAAATATGGCACAAAATTATTAGAAGATTACGGCGTATTTTGGCATTCAACAGCCGACCTGTTATGGTGGCACAAAAACGCAACTTTCAAGGCAAAAAACTAATTAACACCCGTATTAGTAGTTCTGCCTTTTTAGACCATCCTGAAACCTTGTATTTGTCTGACCATATTTACATTGGGCATTACAGTTTTATTGAAGCAAGTCAAAACATTTTCATAGAAGAAGGAGTTCAAATTACTAATTTTGTGAATATAACAACACATTCAAGCCATTATTCAATAAGACTTTATGGCAAATACTATTCGGATTTTGCAGATAAAATCGGCTATGTAAAAGGCGAGGTTAAAATTGGGGCTTATACATTTGTCGGTCCTTATTCTTTGGTTATGCCCGGAACGGTTATCGGAAAAGGCTGTATTGTGGCGGCATACAGTCAAGTAAAAGGGAATTTCCCCGATTATTCAATTATTGCCGGAAATCCTGCAAAAGTAGTTGGAAATACGAAAGATAAAGACAACGAGTTTTTAGAAAAATATCCTCAATTGCGAACTTATTATTATGATAATTAAGGATTAATTTTATGCTACGCCAAATAAAAACAAAATTTGCTTCGGAATTTGTTAAAAACTCGCTGACTGTTTTTAGCGGGAATGCGATTGCTCAGGCTATTCCTTTTTTAGTCGAACCGGTTTTGACAAGATTATTTATGCCTTCCGATTTTGCGGTATTAGCAATATATCTATCTGTGGCAAACTTATTTTCGATTATTGCAACGGCACGCTACGAAATGGCGATAGTACTCCCTAAAAGCGACAAACAAGCAATAAACATTGTCGGTCTTTCTGTTATTATAAGTTTAATAGTTAGTGCTTTAAGTCTAATTATAGTTTGGATTTTCAATGTGAAAATTTGCAAAATTTTAAGTAGCGAAGAAGTATCTTCGTATTTGTTTTTAGTGCCTTTAACAACGCTTTCTATCGCTTGGTATCACATTTTCAATTATTGGAATGTGCGAAAGAAACAATTTAAAAATGTTACTTATGCAAAATCGTTTCAAAGCATTTCTACAGTTGGAGTTACTGCGGGATTGGCATCCATCAAATCAGCGGGGTTAATTCTTGGGCAAATTTTTGGATACTTTTTTGGAATGCTCGTTATGCTGTTCAAATTCCTTCAAAAAGACAGGAAACAACTGAAAGAAATTACAATATCCGAAATGAAATCGGTAGCAACTACCTATCAGGATTTTCCGAAAATCAATACTTTTCACGCCTTTTGTGATGTTCTGAAGCAAAGCGGCGAGGTCTTTTTGTTATCCTATTACTATTTGAAAGAGCAAGTTGGATTGCATTCAAGAACCTTACGATTGCTTTTTGCTCCTTCGGCATTATTGGGAGCGGCAATTGGACAGGTTTTTTATCAAAGAGCATCGGAAGTTTATCAAAATAATGGGGACTTAAAAAATTTGGTAAAAAAAGTAATGGGTTTACTTTTCGTAATATCTTTACCTGCTTTTTTGGCAGTTGCAATTTGGGGCGATGACCTATTTGCTTGGTTTTTGGGAGAAAACTACCGTATTGCCGGTGTTTACGGGCGTTATCTCACCCCTTATCTTTTTCTCAGTTTTATCGTTTCGCCCATTTCCCAACTTCCGCTGATTGTAAATAAACAAAAGCAAGCATTTTTATTGAGTTTATGCGGGCATTCGCTCTATTTGCTTGCTATTATTATTGGCGGGATTTACCGTGATATTTTGCTCGGATTTACTTTTTTAAGCATCTTTTTAAGTATCTATTACCTCTTTCTAATTTTATGGTTTATTAAAATTTCCAATATTAAAAAAACAGATTTACAATGAAAAAACTTTTGTTAGTCGGCTCAAATTGTATTCATACATTCAACTTTTTTCACTTGATAAAGCATTATTTCAAAGAAGTTGTGTTAGTTACGAATGAACCGCATCAATTTAAGGATGAAAAACTAAAAAACGGTTACCATGTTTATCCGTCCTTAAAAAATCCTGCAAATTATTTTAAAGCAATCAAATCGTATAAAAAAATATTGTTGGAAGAAAAACCGGATATTATTCATATTCAACAAGCCAGCACTTATTCTTTTATGCTTTTGCGGGCATTAAAAAAGTCGAAAATGAAAATACCGGTAGTTTTAACTACTTGGGGCAGTGATGTTTTAATAAATCCTTCAAAAGGGTTTTTGTATAAAAAAATGGTGCAATACGTATTAAATCATTCGGATTATTTTACTACAGACGCGTCTTTTGCAGCCGATAAAATGCAATTATTAGCAAAGAAGCCGTTAAATACCGTGATAGCCAATTTCGGAATAAATGTCGAAAATATTCTTGTTGAAAAAGAAAACATAGTGTATTCCAATAGATTGCACAAATCGTTATATCGAATAGATAAGATTATTACCGCTTTTTCGAAATTTGTAAAACAATATGCAGATTGGCAGTTGGTTATCGCTGCTACGGGAACAGAAACGGAGAATTTAAGGCAATTGTGCAGAATCCTTGAAATTGAATCAAAAGTTGAGTTTTTGGGTTGGGTAGATGCCAAAACCAATTCCGAAAACTATGCCAAAGCCAAAATTTGGGTTTCCATTCCCCAAAGCGATGCCACTTCCATTAGTTTGTTGGAGGCAATGAGTTTGGGCTGTATTCCTGTTGTAAGTGATTTACCTGCAAACAAAGAGTGGATTGAAAATGGAAAAAATGGCGTAATTGTAGAAAATATTGACTGCGATTTTATCACAGAAGCACTATCTTTAAATTCAGATTCTGTCTTTGAAATAAATAGTGAAATTATCGCTCAAAAAGGAACGAAAGAAGTTAATAGAAAATTATTTTACCAAATTTATGATGAAATATTTAAAATATAACACACCAATGAACATACTTCATATTTGCAACGGCGCACAATCATATCCCCCTTTTTATAAATATCTATTTAAAGCACTAAAAAGATATTCTATGGAACAGTCCGTTATTGTGCCGATAAAGGAAACGCCACGTATTGATTACGAAGATATTCATTGTGAGTATTTTTATAGAAATTCAGATATTATTTCTCGTTTGAATTTTAACAAGAAAATAAAGAAACTAACTCAATTTACTATAGAAAAATTAAATGTAGAATCTTTTGATGTTATTCATGCTCATACTTGGTTTAGTGATGGAGCGGTTGCTTATAAATTGTACAAAAAATACGGTATTCCTTACATTGTTGCCATTCGGAACACGGATATTAATGTTTTTTATAGATATTTTCTTCACCTAAGAAAATTAGGATATAATATATTAGAAAATGCTTCTCAAATTATCTTTATTTCTCCGGCATATAAAAATAATTTTATAAATTTACTTCCTCAAAAAGTTATAAGTGAAATTTCTAGCAAATTAAGTGTTATTCCAAATGGAGCGTTTCCTTTTTGGCTTGACAATAAATGTCAAAAAACAAAGTTCGCTTTTCCTGTCAAAATTTTGTCAATGGGAGGTATTAATTCTAATAAAAATTATTTATCGCTGTGCTATGCTGTAGAATTATTGCGAAAAAAAGAAATTAATGTTGAATTAACCATCGTTGGAAAAGGATTTAATGATGCTTCGAATTATCTGAAAAAGGTAGAAAAATATATAAGCGACAAACCTTATATTACGCTTTTGGAAAAACAAAACCAAGAAGAATTAATAAAAACATATCGCGAACACGATATTTTTGCTTTACCCTCTCACAAGGAAACATTTGGATTGGTTTATATTGAAGCCTTAACTCAAGGGTTGCCGATTATATACACTCAAGGGCAAGGTGTTGACGGATATTTTGACTCTTGCAATGTCGGATATGCTGTTAATTCTAAAAACAGTAATAAAATTGCACAAGCAATTTTATCAACTATTGACAATTATTCGGAACTAATCGCTAACATTCAGCAACTGGATTTTTCCATTTTTGATTGGGAACAGATTGCAGAACGCTATTTAAAAATATATCAAAACTGTAAACAGTAGAGATTACTCGTTTATCTCTTATAAAGAAGCGATTAAAGAATTGGAAAACTAATAACGTATCTATTGAGACCTTTGCAAAATAGGCAGGGTTTGTTTTTTTGTTAATTTTTTGTTCTTTTTTCTTGTTTTGGAGTTTTATTTTTCGTTTTTGTCTTCAATTTTCCATTATTTTTCATTGCCACCCCACAGCGAAACCATCGTCGCATACTGCCAAATGTACGTTCCACAACCCAACGCTTTTTACTGATTAAACGATTATACTGTTTTTGCCATTCTGTTAATGGTCTGTTTTTATAGGCTTTATGCATAATTCGGTTTTTTACTTTGCGCTTTTTTACAGAAGTTTTCAACAACTTTACGTTATCAGGTACTTGATATCCCTTGTCTGTAAAACAGGCTCTAACGGCGTGTTCCTCGTCCTGATTTTCCAAACAGGGCTTCAACTCACTGCGAAAACGGCTAAGTACACTATGGTCAGGTACATTATCCTCTATATCCAAATCACAAAAACGCATCATCGACAAACTGTCATTTACAGATTCCTCTATTTTCTCATCGCTTAAACCGTACCAAATACCAAGAAGAAGCATTTTGAAAAGTAACAAGCCACTGTATGCCGGACGACCATCAACAGAATGACCGCGCTTATAAACTTTCTTTATCTCTTTTTCTACTTCACTCCAATCAATTAACATATTGATTTGTTTGAAAAACGTATTTTTTCTAGTACGTTTTTCTACGTAACCGTCATAAAAGCCCATTTGAATATTTTTTTGATAAAACATAT
>Ga0209628_10002344_pt1 | contig 12799 bp, 6 predicted proteins | sample TergutCu122P4_FD_187285 | JGI IMG/M metagenome (GOLD analysis project Ga0209628, IMG submission 187285) | Cubitermes ugandensis P4 segment gut microbial communities from Kakamega Forest, Kenya - Cu122 P4 (SPAdes) (version 2) | ecosystem: Host-associated > Arthropoda: Insects > Digestive system >...
TTCGCCGTCCCCGCCTTTAACATTTGAAGGGGATTTGTGTTCGTCATTCCGAGCGGAGCGAGGAATCTCAAACCTCTCACCACTTACCTCTTCTTCGCAAATCCCATACAACGCACACAAAATATTTTTTGCAAACACCACGCCCCGACCGGTATTACTTTCTACATAATGGGATAGATCATTCAGTTGGTTTTCAGATAATGTGTAAATGCTATTCTGTTCATTCTCTAATTGTTGTAGCCAATTTATGTAAATTTCCAAACTTTTTAATTCGTCGTATTGTTCTTCAGTTAGTTTAAATTTCTCATACATTTGGGCTAAAGTTGCGAATGCTTCCGTGTAGTTGTTTTCGGCTAAATAGGTTTCAGCGATGGAAAGATTGTCGGTGTAGTTGTTGCGGTAAGAGAAGAGGTCTCTTAGAAGACCGTAAGACCGTAAGACCGTAAGACCATAAGAATTTTCATCATCGCTTTCGCCTTGCTCTAATCCGTAATTTGTCATTCGTAATTCGTAATTGGAGATTGCTTCCACAATTATCGCATTAAAGTAGTTGTCTTTCAGTGCGCTGTAGTGAGAAACCATGCCCCAAAGGGTAGCGCATTCGTCGTTTTCGAGACCGGAAGAACGTAAGACCGTAAGACCGTAAGAGGCTTCGCCCTCCACATTCCCTTCTCCTTTCTCCTTTTTCCCTTCTGCTTTTTCCCCGCATTGTTTCAGTGCTTGGGCGAGCCAGTATTCGTATTGGGCGTTCCATTCGTTGTATTGGGCTAAATATTGGGAAAAATCCTCGCTGCTTTTTCCGTTTCCGCCGCCCCCGCCGACCGTGCCGATTTTTGAAGGGCAACCGTTGGAAACAGTAGTAGAAGCAAGAATTACGTTGCTCGTTCCACTGTTTGGAAAGGCTTGGGGAGCATTTTTGTCATAATAGTAAGTGAAAGTGTGTTGCGACATCGTATTGTCGATATTCAAAACCGGAGTGCCGGCAAACAGATTTCCTGCGGGAGTTTGTTTACTTCCCTGCTCCTTCCGGATGGAATTCATGTTATTACCGGATGAAAATCCTACTTGAACATCTTTATTTTGAGTAGTATAAAATTCATTGCACAGAGTTTGCAGTCCGGTAATTAAGGGCTGGTACTGCGGATCGTTAGGATTATTTCCTCTTGAACAGCCTGCACACAGGGTATCTTTTTGATTCGAATTTTTGCCCGAAAATTGTTGTGCGATGGCTAAATCGTAGTATTTGTTTTTATAGATTTCATTTTCAGGCTTTCCACTTTCTCTAATTAAAGAACCTGTGGTTATTTTTCCCTGAGCAGGATATTTATCTTTAAAACTGTTTTCTTCAATTTTATAGCCGGTTGAGTTTTGAATGTCGAGTCCATACGTGTTGTGACGGGATATAATAAATTCATTTTTAATTAATTCCGGATAATAAACCCCGGCAAGAATGATTCCACAGTCATAAATATCTTCAAAAGTAGTGAAACGTACTTTAAATTTTGGTAAGGAGCCCGTATTGGCTGCCATAATAGCATATCTGAATCCTGAAAATTTCGTTTTTATCATACATCTTTCCGAGCAAAAGCAATTTGGGCAGGGGGAAGGGCAACCGGAAGGGCACTCCTCTTTAATTGTTAAATCACTATCAATTAAATAAATACCTGTGTTTTTATCGGTAGTATTTTGGGCGGTACTTGAGAAAGTGCATCCTTCTACAGACACTGCGCCGCAAGTTTTCATTTGTATATGGGAATCAAAATCTCTCTTATCGCCAAAAGATCCGGGGGTGTTTTCGCCAAAATAGTTGTCATTCAGTTCAAAATTAGTGCGTTTAAAAGTTCCTCCTTTTGCATCGCGGCGAAACAGAACCCCTTTGGTATTGTTTATAAAATGTGCATCTTCGGCATAAACCCATCCGTTTTCATTCAGTGTAATGGCACAATGGGCGTTTTCAATTTTTCCGCCGTTAATTACTTCCACATTGGGCAACGCCGATTGGGTATTATCTCCGGAAATGGTGATTCCCTGCCACATTTGGTTGGGGCAGGCGTTGGTGAGGGTTCCGCCGTTTATGATGAGGCGCCCGCCGGGAGCGATGGTGATTTTACGATTATCCACCATTTTTATAATTCCATTTACTGTTAAAGTTACCCCACTTGGAATGATTAAATCTGAAGAGAATATCTTAATCAAATTTTGTCCCCATATTTGAGAGGTTGAAATCGTAGTTATTGCATGTAGTGGTGCTTCCCAAACCCCTCTACCCCAAGTAGATGCCACAATTTTATTTTTACAATTATTAATTTCAAGTTTGGTAACAATCACAGGTGGAAAACCATTGTTAAAACATTCCCACACATTATTAAGTTTATTCCAGCGATAAACGCCGGCATCGGTGCCGGCATAAATTTCATCATCCGAACCTTCTTTGTAAACCAAGTGATTGACCGAAAAGGGAGGCAAACCGGTAGAGAAATCTGTCCAAGAATTTCCACCATTGTTGGAATAGATAACTCTTTGATACCCTATTCCTTGTGCGGGGTATTCCCAATACCCCGCACAACCAGCCCATATTCTATTGGAATTGCCGGGGTCAATGATAATATTATTAATATACTTCCATTTATAAACAGGGCAATTTATGGTAATATCTGTCCAATTAGAACCGCCATCCGTACTTTTAAAGAGTTTGTTTACTTGCAGATGTGGACTATCGCTAAAAATAGCTCCGGAGTAGGCTATGTAAACGACATTGCCATCAGAAGGTGCTACCTGAATAGCAGCAATCTCGTTATTAATCCCCTGATTAAATTTTTCAGACCAACTTCCTGTGGTGGCATCATACATATGAAGATTTTTACCTCCCCACCATAAACGGTTGTGATTGGTGGGATCTATCTGAAATTTTTTCCCAAGTATATTTCTATTAGCCTCAGGATTATTAATAGGTTTAAACGTTATTCCTCCGTCAATGGATTTAAATATATTATCCCAACTCATGGCATATACAATATTATCATTGGCATAATCCACTTCCGACCACCCGCCGTCACCTCCTATTATATGATAGCTCCATGTATTTGTCACAGCATCATACAATTTTGTACCACAGTCCATAAATCCTACCACTAAGTTGTCGCTATTGTTAAAAGTGGCTACGGAAAAACATTCAGAAATAGAGAATCCGCTTCCATTAGATCCTATTCCATTCAAATTCCACCACGTTATACCGCCATCCATTGTTTTTGCCACTCCACCGTCATTACCCATTATTAAATAATCTCCAGAAGGAGTTGCAGGCAATTGAATTAATGATCGAATATCGGCATGAGTTGAATTGATTGGAGGACCAACAGGATTGTATTGTGAAGGGTATGTCCAGGTTGATCCATTATCTATACTTTTTTTCATTATTCCTGCACCTGCATAAAAATGAGTGGAATTGGTATTGGAAACTTCAAACTCATGTTTACTCATGCTTCCCCAATAAGCAGAAGAACTATTGTATATTAGATTTGTTTTGAATGTTGATATTTTCGACCATGAATTGCCGTTATTGGATGATTTTTTAATGTAGGTATTCCCTGTGTTATCTCCATCATTGTATATGGCATAAATATTAGATTGGTCTGCAGGGGTTACATCTATTCTTATCACATTGCGAATTTGGGGATCAGATGCTGCCCCCTGTAACGCGGCTGTTTTATCACTCCAGGTTTGCCCCGCATCGGTTGAAACCACTAATTGGGGTGTTGAAGAATTGGTAGAGGCGTACACTACATTTGGATTAGAAATCTGAAACTCTATATCTACAAACTTGGCATTATTGTCAGAACTTGAGTAAACGGTACTCCATGTGGAGCCTCCATCTGTGGATCTGTAGATAAATTTACCACCTGCAGCCAGCACAACCCCGGGTGTTGGTGTTGTGGGGTGAAACCGAATAACTCGAATATATTTATGTGCTCCGGGAAATGAAGCGATACCTGTTGTACATTGCCATGAGTCACCTCCGTCTGTTGATTTTAATACACCTATTCCATAAAGGTCCCAATTCCATCCAAAAGATTCTGTATATCCTCCTGCCAAGATATTATTAGGATTACCCGGATCTATGGCAATGGCATAGATACCCAAAGAAGGAATACCCAGCGCATCGGTTTTGATAGACCAGTTTATACCTCCATCTGTTGTTTTCCATAAGCCTGCCTTACGCCCGCCCCCTGCATAAATAGTTTGCAGATTAGAGGGGTGAGCAGCTACCGCAAAAACAGCACCAACTTCTTGAGCATCTTTCAATGTTGGATTTTGTCCCCTGCTTGTCCATAGGGAACCGGCAAATCCACCGTTACAAAAATAGAAACTGTTGGGTTGAGCATTCAAATTTGAAATATATCCTATCAAACACAGAACACTCACATAAAGATTTATTGTTTGTACAATTTTTCCCATAATAATTTGATTCTTAAATTTATAATTTAATTAACTTACATTTTGCCAATACGTTTTCTTTGTTACAAATATTTACAATATAAATACCCTTATGTAAAGTTTCAATATAAATAATATCATCAAAATGCAACACTTGTACTTGCTTTACAAGCTGACCGTAAATGTTGTAAATAGAAACGTTATAATCCTGAAAATGATCTAATCCTTTTATCTGAAATATATTATGAGCTGGATTTGGATAAGATGTAATCATTGTTTTATCATTATGATGATTTTCAATAGTATTATAAATAATAGGCGTACAATCTTTCCACCAAAAATTAGGATTTATATAAACAGGTTCTTCATTTATTGAGAAACATATTAAATCAAAAGAACTTTCAAAAGGGCAATCATGAGGAGACAATAAGCCATAAGTACTTCCAATGCCTTCAATAATATATAATTTCATATGACTTTTATTGTCAATTAAAAATCGCTTATGATATATACTTTCTATCTCAATTGAATCAATGGATGCTATTGTATAAAATTCATAATTGAATGGTGCAGGAATAGTATCTCCTACAGAAAGTGAGAAGTCGTAGATTACTTTTTCTGAATATACTCCGGGCTCAATGTAATATACCCTTTGGGTAGAAGTATCATTTCTAAAACATCCTGCATAGTAGTTTATATTCACAGGATTATTGAAATCACAACTCCATTCCCATCCCCAATAATACCGAGCCCCCGTTTTCTGTAATTTATGATACACCAAATCATTTATAAGAGTATCTCCTGTTATCAAATATTGATAATCTTCACAGTAAGCTTCAAATCCGCCAAAAGTTTCTCGCCACATGGCATTGGCGGTAGGTAAAGATTTATAATCTTGGTAGGGTTGTGCACTTATTATTTGTTGCATACATATAGCAAAGCAGACACTCAAAAAAATAATTATAATTATCTTTTTCATTTTACAACTATTTTAAAACTAATACTTTTTATTTCGTTGGAAACTATGTATAATCCTTTCGGTAAAGAAGATACGTTTGTTTGGTAATTATCGCTAATTGGAAAAACAGATTGATTTTTTCGCCCCTGTACATCATATATGGTCAATGGAATATCTTTTACGTTGAGGGTATGTAGTACATTATTTTCATCAATAAAAATATTAATTACATCTTGTTGAATATTATTTACACCCGTTGACGGCACCCAACAAAATTCGGGATTTTCGTTTACACCCTTACCATTATTGGTTTCGGCAGCTACACAGCCCGCTACGGCAACTCCGTGCCAATCTGGAATTGCACTACCGTAAATAAAATTTTGTATGATTTGATTTTGCAAATCTTCATGCGTTAATTCGAAATAAGAATCTGTTATTCCGATATATACATTTGGGCTCCCCGTTGTAATATCCCAAGCCTGTCGCGCATTTATTAATTCTAATGCTGAGTTAGGTTTTCCATTATAGTTATAATCGTTTGGCGTAAAAGTAAATTCAACTTCTCCTAACAAACTAACATGGTCTAATTTATTTATTGATTTCAATTGTTCAAATTCATCCATATAATTATTATCTAAGGAAATATAAAACACTCTTTTCAGGTATTCTGTTTTTGCAGTTGGAAAAGCTTTGTGAAATTTGTATATTGTCTTATTAGCAAAGAAATTAGAAACAGTTACATCTGAAAATCCTATTATAATTGTACCATCTCTCTGTAAATCTTCACTGATTATTTCAAATGAAGTCTCCTCCACAGGAACTACGTAATAATTGAAACGGTTTTGAGCAGTTAAGCCAAAATTTAAAATTAATCCCAAAAGCAAGAATAAATATTTCATTATTATGTATTTCATTGTTTATTTAGTTAAAAATGTATTTACCTGTGTATCGGTTATTTCCAATTATAATTTCATATATTATTGGAGCAAACAGATCACTTTTCAAAGAATATTCATCGGTTATAGGATAAACTTCTTTAATTTTTCTTCCATTCAAAGAATATAAGCATATTCTAATCGGCAAGTTTTCCGTATTTTTCCAAAAAAGAGTACCATCATTAATAAAAGGAATATCATTTTGAGTGGATTCGGTTTTTACGAGTTCAGATGGCTGAACAACTATGTCACAGGAATGGTTGGTTCCCTTACAACCTACTGAATCTTCAACAGTTATGTAATATCTGGTTGTTTTTGAAGGTTTACAAACCGTAGTCTTTTCATTGGGGGTTAGTAGATCGTCCGGCGGCGACCAAAAGTATGAATGATAAGGCTCAATTCCACCACCAATAGTTATATCAGAAAGAATTATTTCATCTCCGGCATTTACATAATATGTCATGTAACCTAAAAGCAAGGAAAATGAAGAAAAACGAACTCTTATTACACCCGTTGCCGTATTGTTTTCTGCGTCTGTCACAGTTAAAGTAAAAAATTCCCAACTTTGGTTAGGCAAATAACTTTTAAATGTTGGTGCGCTTAAAGTGGTATCGTTTAGAAAATCACTAGCATAACAATATTTATTTCCATAAACGTTTATTTTTGCAGACCAAGCATATTTGTATGGTGGAATTCCACCTGTAATGGATAGATTAGTAGCTAATTGAGGAGGTTCATTATTCATTGTAGTACTGCAAAATGTAGTATCATTACCAATTTTTATTTGCAATTGTGCAAAACAATATAAAATATTTAATATTGCCCATGAGCTATTGTCATTCACAATTGTATTATTGGTTTGGGCATTTACTGTAAATGTTCCAAGAAATAAAACTACCAAGAAAAATATTGCAAACGAAAATATTATTTTTTTCATATTTTTTTGATTTTGTCTTACACTTCCTCAACCGCAACGAGGTGTTTCACTTTTTCCACGATTCCCAAAATTTGCGGGGTGGGGGTGTGTTCAACGGTTTGGTGCATTTTGCGAAGCCCTAATGCCTGCATAGAACGTTTTTGTCTTTCCGGTCTGTCAATTGTACTTTTTACTTGGGTTACTTTAATCTTTTTCATCATATTTATAATTTTAAAATTTTATCTAAATAAAAAAAAGTCGCATTTTCGGAGAAAAATTGCAACTATTTAACTTCATTTTACAGGATATAATTCACCCGCATCTATTCCACAACAATTATATACATTCCGTGAAATCAAGTAGTTGCGAGTTGGTTTGAGTCGTCTTTTTCTATCTTCTTTTTCACTTCTAAAAGGGCGGCAAATATAGAATTTTATTAATATTAATGTATCTTTGCCGAAATATTTTTAATGAATGAAAAAACTGTTCTTTTTTTATTGCGCCGTTTGGTTTATTTCGAGCGCATTCTCTCAAGATTTTAATGAAAGTGAAAGTTGCACCAGCGTCATGGTGGGCAAAAAAGCCAGTGCGGACGGTTCGGTCATCACCAGCCATACCTGCGACGGCGGATACCGGACATGGATGCGATGGGAACCTTCGGTGGAATTTAAAAACGATACTATAATATCTATATATAAAGGTATGGTGAAAACAGAAACCCCCACAGATGGTCGAAATGTTTCAAAAAAAGGAGAAATTTTTCAACCCGCAATGAAAACATACGCCTTCCTAAATACTGCATACCCTTGCTTAAACGAAAAACAATTAGCAATTGGAGAAACCACCATATCCGGTCGCCCCGAACTCGTTAACCCCAACGGGATGTTTTTTATTGAAGAGTTGCAAAGAATTGTGCTGCAAAGATGCTCCACCGCAAGAGAAGCTATAAAGTTGATGGGCGAATTGGTGAAAGAATACGGCTATGCCGATGCCGGAGAGTGTTTAACTATTGCCGATAAAAAAGAAGTGTGGCATTTCGAAATTTATGGAGAAGGTAAGGATAAAGTCGGCGGCGTATGGGCAGCACAACGTATCCCTGACGACCATGTAGGAGTTTCTGCAAATTTTTCCCGAATCGGAAAAATGGATTTCAATAACCAAGAGTTTTTCTTAGCCTCCGAAAATGTGAGAGAAGTGGCTAAAAACTTGGGCTATTGGAATGGAACCGATGAGTTTGTATTTTATAAAGCCTTTAATAAAGAAGGACACAAGCCGTTCACTATTCGTGAGTTTTTTATCTTGAGTAGCGTGGCACCCTCTCTGCAATTAAAATTTAATTCCGAAGCACTCCCGTTTTCCGTAAAACCGGATAAAAAAATCTCTGTGCGTGAGGTCATTCGCTTGTACAGGGAAACGTATGAAAATACAGAATGGGATATGACGAAAAATTTGTTGGTGGATAAGAAAATAAATGACACAGTTATGGAAAAAGTAAAAAGTCCGTATGCAAATCCCTGGATGACGATGGATATGATAAAAATGATTAACAGTATTGATTCGGGGAATGTTACGTTTCAACGCACGGTGGCAGTAGCGTGGTGTTCCTACTCTTTCATTACCCAACTTCGTGATTGGCTCCCCGATGAGGTGGGCGGTGTAGCATGGTTTTCGTTGGATAATCCCGGAGAAAGTCCGAGATTCCCTATATTTTGCGGCACACAGCAACTCCCTGAACTGTTTAATGCCTGCGGACAGTACCGTTTCCGAACCGATGCCGCGCTGTGGTGGTACCGCCGCGCAAATCGTTTAGCTACCGTAAAATGGCAAACTACCCGAAAAACTATAGAAGAGAACGTGGCGCATTTTGAAGAAAAAGCATTTGAAGAACTTCCGCTGTTAGAGCAAAAAGTAAAACAAGCCATCTTAAACAAAGATCAAAAACTTGCCAAAAAATGGGTTACCGATTATACCCACGATTTTACCCGAGCCACTTTGCAGAAATGGTGGGAATTGGGAGACCAATTTTGGGTGATGTTTGGAAAAAGTTTTTAAGTATTGAAAACCCAAAATATTTACTACGAGGTACTTATAAAATTAAAGCGATCAAGTCGGGAAAGGACTCAACAATCCACATTTACCCCCACCCTGACCATCTTGAATTTAGAGTGCGTTTGAAATTGATTAATAATATTTTGTAAAGATTTTTTTTTCTTTTCTAAAGCGGAATCTTTTGCAAATTTGAGCCAAATCTCTTTTATAAATTGATTTTGCAAACGTTCAATAAGTGGAGATTCCGGGCCAAGAACTTGTTTGGGAAAAGCTCTTTGCAACTCAGCTGCTATTTCTGCGGCAGCACAGTTAACCCATTCTTGATTATTATGTTTTATCGTAATTTTAAGCAGACGGAACACCGGCGGGTAGCGGTATTTTTTTCGTTCCTCAATCTGATTCTCATACATCGCATGAAAGTTGTTTCCCATTACATATTTTAAAGCCGGATGCCACGGTTGATAAGTTTGAATGATCACTTTTCCGGGAATCTCTTTTCTGCCTGCGCGCCCGCTCACTTGCGCCATCACTTGAAATGCACGCTCAAAAGCCCGAAAATCCGGATAGGTGAGCATATTGTCCGCTTCCAAAATCCCAACCACACTCACCCTATCAAAGTCTAATCCTTTGGTTACCATCTGTGTACCCACTAAAATATCCGTGCGCTGTTTTTCAAAATCGGAGATAATTTTTTGATACGCAGTTTTTGAGCGGGTGGTATCTAAGTCCATACGTGCAATTTTAGCATCGGGGAAAAGTTGCACCAAAGTTTCTTCAATTTTTTCAGTGCCAAATCCTTTCATCTCAATATCCATACTTTGACAGTAGGGGCATCGCGTGGGGGTGGCAATAGCATAGCCGCAATAATGACACTTCAACAAGTTCGATTTTTTATGATACGTAAGCGTAACATCACAGTGGATGCAAGTGGGCATGGTTTGGCACGAGTTGCAATACATTCGCACCGCATATCCTCTACGGTTCTGAAACAGAATAATTTGTTCTTTTCTATTCAGGGCATCCGCCATATTGTCTATTAGGAAATGCGAAAAATGCCCCTCCATTTTTTTCTGCCGGCGTGCTTCAGGGATATTTTCAATCCAAATTTCGGGCAGTTGACTTTCCGCATATCTTTCAAACAGTTCAACCAAGCCGTATTTTTTTTGTTTTACGTTATAATAAGTTTCTAATGAAGGAGTTGCCGTTCCCAGTAATACGGGAGCATGGTGCAATTTTCCCAGCACAACGGCAGCATCTCTGGCATGATAACGCGGCGCAGGGTCTTGTTGTTTGTACGAGGTATCGTGTTCCTCGTCCACAATAATAAGCCCCAGATTTTGATAGGGTAACAGGAGGGCAGAACGAGCCCCGAGAATCAGTGAATACTTTTGCTCTGCGTCTTTTCCATGTTGCAACACACGATTCCAAATCTCCACCCGTTCAAACTCGTTAAATCTTGAATGATACACCCCTACCATATTTCCGAAATATTTTTGCAAACGATTCACAATTTGTGAAGTAAGCGCGATTTCAGGCAGTAAATATAACACTTGCTTACCCTGCGCCAACACTTCATCAATCATCTTCATGTAGATTTCCGTTTTGCCGCTACCGGTAATGCCGTGCAATAAAACCACCGAAAACTGCCGAAAAAGTTCCTTTATTTGCAATAAACTTTTTTGCTGTATTTCCGACAAAAGAATATCCCCCATATCCCTTATTGAAGAAACATTTTGCAAACGACTAATTTGTATCTCTTTTTGAATCAAAACATGATTACTGATTAGAGTTTGCAATGACGAAGGAGAACATTCCGATTTTTTCAAAAGTTCCGATTTTTTTACGCTGTTTTCATCTTTTTTTAGCATTAAAAACGCCAATAAAACCTGAGATTGTTTTTCTGTTTTTTTTGAAGCACTTAATCTGTCTAACAGTTCAAAAAGCGCCGGTTCATCATTCAAAAAATTTTCATGTAAAAAAATGTATGTTTCCTTTTTTTCATGATAGGGATTTTTAATCTCTTCGGTTGTCAAAATCACGTTTTTTTCTACCAACGATTTAATGATGGGAAAAATCTTTTGAATATCCGCTGCTTTTTGTGCTTCTGCAACAGTCATACGTTGTCGGTAAGAGAGTGCTTCCAGAATTTTCAGTTCTCTTTCCGTAAGTGTCGAAATCTCGCCATCGAAATTTGGGTGCAGCATAATTAACGTTTCGCCAGCCAATTTCAATCCGGAAGGCATCGCCGCTGCCATCACTTCTCCCTGATGGCACAAATAGTAATGGGCGAGCCATTTCCAAAGTTCACATTGTTTTTCCGTAACCACAGGTTCGGTATCAATAATATCAATGATATATTTAACTTTCAGAAAATCAGGTGCATTCGTATGAATATCGATTACCAAACCGGCATAGAGTTTATTTTTTCCGAATGGAACCACTACCCTTGCGCCGGTTTTTATCTGTTCATTAAATTCATAAGGTACACGATACGTGAACGTTACAGGCAAAGGAAGCGGGAGCAGAATATCGGTGAAATAGGTGTTCATTTTTGTAAATCTTCAATCATGTTCCAATTCAATTTTGTAAATCGATGAACAACAGTGAGTTTTGATATGTTTTTACAAATTGTAAATCGTGTTTTCAACTTGCAAAAGTAGTTTTTTTTTGAAAAAAATTCTTTTTTTAAATTATTTTTCACACTTACCCCTTACATTCTTATAAACATCCCATACTTTCCCCCCTATTTTTTTTATTTTTTTTCCGGTCTGATGTAATACATAATTTTTTTTTGTTAATTCGCACCTGAATTATTAACGAAATATTTATACGATATGACTTAAAATTAACAAAATGATATAAAAAATTCTTGACTGTCAGAAAATTTGCAGATATAATTGATAGTGCCTTGAAGAAAAAGTTAAGTATTTACGTATTTAGCGTGAACTTGACTTTATTTCTTAGGCACAAGGTTACTGCAAATACCACTGATAGCGGGAAACGGTTGAGTTTCGCGCTTTTTTATTTTCCAAAAAACCACTACTAACCACTAACCATTAATCATTAACCACTAATCACTAATCACTAATCACTAAACCCCAATTCATTATGAATCCAAAATTTACCCTTTCCCTCCTGTTTGCCGTGCCTTTATTTTGCATGGCACAAACCCAGCTGGCTCGCGAATACAGTTACGATGCCTCCGGAAACCGCACCGGTTGTGCGGTAATCGACCTTTCCCCTTCGCTATCGCCGCCGGTGCCCCCGCCCCCGCCCGATTCTTCCGAAGAAGAAGAAGAACCGGATGTAGAGACGCACCATGGGGCATCTCTACCCATACCGCAAACCCCGGAATATTTCGTGGAAACCCTTGCCCAAACCGAAATCAAAATCTACCCGAACCCCACCACCGAAAAAATAACGCTGGAATTTGTGGGTGGGGCAGAGACGCGATTCATCGCGTCTCTACGGTTGTTTTCCCTGTCGGGACAATTATTGCAGGAATAC
>Ga0209628_10002345_pt1 | contig 12799 bp, 12 predicted proteins | sample TergutCu122P4_FD_187285 | JGI IMG/M metagenome (GOLD analysis project Ga0209628, IMG submission 187285) | Cubitermes ugandensis P4 segment gut microbial communities from Kakamega Forest, Kenya - Cu122 P4 (SPAdes) (version 2) | ecosystem: Host-associated > Arthropoda: Insects > Digestive system...
TTAACATAAAGGTACGGATATAAGGACACCACTTTTGGGCCAGATGTTCACTCGAAGAACACCCGCGCTCACTTTAGCACCCCGCGATGTGTCAGTGACCACTGGCAGAGATTTTTGTAAAATTCGTCCCCTTCTGATTTATCACAAATAAACTGACATACGTATTGCCGTCAACCATTTCAAGCATTTCTCCTTTCCACTTGCATTTTTCTACCTGAAGACAGTCGAACGAATGACTGACACATGCGGCAGGGAGTAATAAATTGAAAGTACAAAAGTTCAGGTGTTATGACTTTGCGTTCTGGATCATTACTGACTGTTTCTACCGTAGCAGCCTCAACTGGCAGCATGTTCAGCATTTTACTCGTATTTGTTGTAACAGGAAGCAGAGCAGCACTTCAGCATGATTGCAGTGATTTATATAACTACAAGAGAAGCAAGTTCCTTTGAAGCAGCTAGTATACGATGTTTGTCCGAAACTCCCGCAGGATATGATAGTACTTTAAATCAAGACCGAACGCTGACCTACTGAAATGTAAATAACAACCAATAAAATCAATTAAGAAGCAACACGAATGGAGTAAATATGTACATATATAAATAATACTGCTGTTACGAGAAATTGGAAGCCGCCTGATGCATGAATTACGTGATATAACAGAGAAATAATGGCACAGATCCCCTGCTGTAAGGTTGGAAGATAAAGCAGGTCATAAATCACTAACAAATTCATAAATGAAGGAGGAGGAATCGGATAATTCTGTAGTCTCGAAAAAGAAAATATACCAAATTTATCGCTCTCTCTTCGAACGAATTTGGAAGAGAGCTTTTAACACACGCAGATAAAAATCAGATCAAAATCAAGGAGAGTAAACTTAGAGAGAAACTTAGCTTTAACTTCCCTTGCGAATACATACTTTTTAATTTACGCCCTTTCATTTTCAATAATCAATAGAATGTATGCAATGATAAAATGCAGTGATAAAACTAGACCTGAATATCTTCATTTTCAGTTTAAGGCCTTTGGATGCCTGCAATTTATTAAGCTAACTCCTTTTTCCCATGGGAATATCTTTTTTGATTTACAACTTTTTTTACGCCTGATTTTTCAGGGCTACATCTAGGGCGTAAATCAAAAGTTTGGTGTACAGAAACTTCCATTCTGACACATGAACAATTTTTCAACAAGATATCAAATTTTCACTGACATACTGCTGCGTGTATTTCACTGGTGACAACTGCTTTGTAGTAACTGTGTATTTGAATGCGCACTGTCTCTCGTCTTTGTCAGCGAATGCTACCGGTAGGAACTATCAGCACGTAAGGGGAATGTAATTGGAGCCCGGAGGGGTGCGTGAGAAGCGATCCTTCATGTGACTCTTCGACTGTAATTTGTTGCAAACAGACACTCCTTCCTTTACAAGGTCGCAATAACCCTTGCAGATAGACAAAAAACACATTAAATTAGTCTTACGAATTAATGATTCGAAAACTGACGTTAATTTTACATAAAAATCAAGTTCCTCCCGCACAGTGGATGAGATGGGCGGGACATGTAGCATGTATGTTGGCAAATAAACACATTCAGCTTGTTTGTAGGAGAACCGGAAGGAAAAAAAAACTAGTTGGAAAATCTAAGCTTAGATGAGAGGATAATATTAAAATTGTTCTGAACTAAACACAACAGAAGTGCCTGGATTGGATTAATCTGGCTCATGACGGGGAAAGAGGCATTCCTTGTAATTACAGTATTAAAATTTCGGTTTCATAACATGTTTGGAAATGTTGGTTATTTGAGAAACTAGCAGCTTTTCTAGAAGAATTTTAGAAGTATTTTTCGGTCCGGTACTTCCCCGAGATCCGAAAGGCCATTGCTTTGTTTGCGAGTTCTCATGTTTTGCCACTTGTAAGTTTGACACTGCTCCATGTAGTTCTTTTTTAGTTCTTCTAACTTCTTCAGTGAGAACACAAAGCCATTTTATTATAAAGAACATTTAAGGTTAGTTAGGCAAATAATCACTGTTTATTTTTTGAATGATGTGAAATTCATAAACACAATCCGTAGGGAAAGTGCATCGTGTTAGATTAGTGTAGTTTGTAGTGTTGTAGTGTGCAACTAGGGTAACGACTGGGTTTGTACAGGTTCAATATTCCAGTGTAACTGGATTTGGTTTGCAATCCACGGAACCCACACGTCAAAACTGTATTTCCTTACTATTTCTACGGAGCACAGTTCATGAGGAACTGATAATTTTTTATCTAACCACTTGTCCATATTCTCAGCCAGATGAATCCCGTCCACAACCTGCTATTCTACTCCTCTAAAATCCGTTTTAATATTATACTCCCGTCTGCGCCTACGCCTTACAGGTGACATCTTTCCTCCAGCATTAAGTAAACTCTGGATGCTTTCATATTCCCATTCCCACGTGTCAAACGCCCCGCCCACGTCTTCTTTGATTTGATGATCCCCAATAATTATGACCGTTTGATGAGGTATGAAAATAATGACGCCCTCATTATTCAGTTTTCTCAAATTTCATATTATTTATTCCCACTTATGCTCAAATCAGTTTAAGAGAACGCTGTTCTACTAAACCCTCAGCTTGTGTTTCTCCCTCATTTTGTGAGACTGAGTTTTGTATCCATTTAGAATAAGAGACGAGATTATGGTTAAGCGTATTTTAATCGTTTCGTTTTTGGGCGCGTTCGCAAAATTGCGAAAAGCGACTATTAGCTTCGTCATGTCTGTACGTCTGTCGGTCCGCACGGAACAAATCTGTTCCCAGTGGAAGGATTTTCACTAAATTTGATATTTGAGGATTTTTAGAAAACCTGTCGCGAAAATTCAAGTTTCATTAAAATCGGACAAGAATAACGGGTACTTTACCTAAAGACCAGTATAATTTTTTATCATATTTTGCTCAGTTCTTCTTAGAATGAAAAAGTTTCAGACTAATGTATAGAGGAAACCAAAACACAAATTTTACGTTCAATTACTTTTTTTTTCCCCGAAAATCGTGCCTTTTATGAGATAATGTGGAAAAATATTCTACAGCCGGCAAGGCACATACGACAACATGGCGCATGCGCATTGCATGCTGGATACCTAAGGCTACAAACACACCCTCGCAATATATAATACTCATTGTTTCTCCACTGCAACAATGGTTGCACGAACGTACCTCAGTGTTATGTTGTACGTACATTGCCTGTCTAGTTAGATAGTAGATGAGGAAGCGCAATATTCTGAATCGAAAAGAAGCAGACATTTTCAGAATGTAATTTGTTCTTGTTACTTCTTGGATGTCATATTGATATTTACTATCTTTCCCAAATACTTAACACACTGCCACACTTGCAACTGAGTTATTGTACATCTCTCTGAACCAGTTTACAAATTTCTTGAAGAAACATTTTTGCAAAGCGAAATCCCTGCAGGAGTCCTTTACCTTAAACACCTGTTTTTGACAACTCGACCCAATATGCCACTGCTCTCTTCATATCGTTAAAAATACACACCAGTTTGGTACAAAATTACCTGTTATTTTTTTAAAACCGCCGGGATCGACTCTGGAACACTCCCACCATCAAATTCCAAAGTCATCGTGAATCTTTCCTCATAAACACAGCTATCGGTGCTATGAAATTCATCACTCATCAACGTCCAGTACCAAAGTTAAGAATGAGTGGCGATATGTCCCCCATATCCCTTAATATTTGCACGTTGCAGTTGCAAGATCAGGATATCAGAGACAGTCGCACAGGCGCTGACCGCAGTTCAGACATTTGTCGAATACGACACGATTTACAATTGGGCTGCTTCAAGCAGCTGCATCATTACGACACTTTAATACATCTGTTGGCTGATTCAGCCCATTCACCTGCTGTCGCAGACTATTGCAAGGCGGACAGCACCAAAGGCTTGCAGCTGTACGCAGATGTTTCGAATTCACAGTGTTGTAGATGCCTGGTTCAAATCCGAGCAGCGCTCTCTTCTTCGTGAGTATTGCTGCAGGGAGTCTTTCTGGAACAGAAGGCTTCATAAAACACTCCAGTGCCCGAGCACAACGCAAACAAAACCGTACTAAATTATCATCAGACCCTCTATGGGTCTTAATGCTTTAAGATCTAGTTGTTACTTTATGTACCATAAGTTCAAGGGTTTAACTTTTCTATGTTTTTACCCACAAAGTGAATTTATGTGTTTTGTATGGATCTCAGAACTAACAGCGATTATTTCCCTGAACACCATTAACTGACTGGTTTTTATAACTGAGACGGAGAGTGTTTACTGCGCGGTACGGCCTGGATATTTATGTGTTTTGTGTGGATCTCTGAACAAACAGCGATTACTTCCCTATACAGCATTAACTGACTGGTTTTTATAACTGAGACGGAGTGTGTTTACTGCGCAGTACGAACTGAGTCTTTTATCTCTAATCCAAATCAATGATTTTATGATTATGTAAATTCCTGTGAAAGCGATCAATTCAATAAATTCAAAGTCATGGGTAGGAATCCGTTAGGTATTTTTTAAACCATTACAGTGATATTTGGGTCTGTTCAGTAGCATCAATTTTCAGAGAAACCAGAAGAATTTTCAAAACACACTGGGCAGTAGAAGCAACAAAATAAAATTTATATATTTTTTTCCCCCTTGATACTTTTCAACTCACCCACCTGTATTTTGTTGAACTATTTAGTAATTCTATAGAAACTGTAAGCAGACCTATGAACAATTTAAAGCTTCATAAACGCAAATGGCATTCAAATCAAGATTCTGAAGTCTACATGTGTCAATAACTAAAGCCTCAACGAAATGAAGAAGAGCGTTTTTGTGCTTTATTTGAGCAAACCCTTCTCCCAAACTCAGATATATCCAAGTCCTGCACAGTCCCACGAGCGACATATTTTACAAACATTTGCCACTACGTTGGGACGATGTGAATTTACAAGTATTGGACACTTGTCTCTTTCCTACCAAGTGTCGGTTAATGCGACAGAGGTCAGAGAAATCTGCGATGTTTTTGTACTTGTTCAAGTCGAGATTTGTTCCATTCCCACTAATCGTTGATACTTAGCAAGGATAAAAGTGACTTACAGGTAGGTGGGTAGATAATCAGTACCATAAGTACGTCTAGTGAAAAAGTACAAGTGTCATATGAAGAGGTTTACAGCGACCAAGTAAGTATCTGAGCACTGTATCCGAGTAGGAATAATTGCCAAATAAACCAGCCATGGGAGCAGTGCGACTTGTACACAATCGGTTCCCTGTACAGGCCAGAAGAGGGAACGTGGCTTAAGTATGCTACTTTGAAACTGGAGCAAGTAGGAAAGTAAAAGTACATACCGGGCCAGTAAGACGACAGCATCAACATACAGATTGTCTATAAAGCCACCACACAGACGGACTTCATTATAATAACAAAATGATTTTAGTCTATTTTATTATAAATAGGATAATTCTAATATTTTAAAGATTTTAAACATTGAGATTTCAACAGCATAAGACCAATGTGATATAAATTTAAATTGTATTACCATCTACTGCATTTGACATACTTGTGTAACTTAGCAAAGTACTGACTACGAACTCCCTGAGGATGACATAATAGTGTCGAAACCTGTAAGAGGAGTGTGATAATTTGTCAATTAATTGTGCATTTATTGGTCATTGTACAAAATAAAAAAAAAACAAGTAGGAAAACTTAGCATGGCCGCCTCAAGAGCTGACATGTAGTTCTACTTACTAACACTACGGAAAAAAGAGCCCTGTTGTCTCTATTTTCGGATTTCTTAGAACATGGAGGTTGTTTCATGGCTCAGAACAGTAATTCGACCATTGTGCCTCGTGCTACAATAGAGACACACTTCCCGACCGTCTCACAACCTGTTTTGGAAAAACGGACACCCGGTAGACTGACCACATTACAATGTACGAACCCAAAATATGTCCCTGAAACATGGCTGATCTTCCCCAACATCAACATATAGTCAAGATCAAGAAACAAACGCCATTTGGTGGATACTAGTGCATGCGGTTCATGGGATGTGTAGCAAATATTGGACCCTCAAATTCATTGACCTTAATTCAGCAGTTCCCAAACTCAGCAATTTTTTCAAGGCGCATCCCAGACCAAAATAAATACCCAACACTTCTGTTTATTAAATAATTAGGTCCAAACACGTTAATAACTATTTTTTTCTAACAACTTACTAACCGCTGTAATGTACTACCGTGCATCATGTACAGTTTATTATCCACACCAACCAATACACAACATATATACATATGTGTATATATATATATATGTATACATATATGTGTATGTATGTATGTATGTATATGTACTCCTACATGTTTCGATGCATCAACTCAGTAAGTTTGTATCTTTAACGATTTCTGTAACTTCAGCAAAGCAGAAGATTAAGATTCCCTGAAGATGATGCAAGTGCATTGAAACATGTAGGAGTACTTACGATATAAAGTATTGTTAATGTATGTATGTTGTGCATTTGTTGGTCTCAATAATAAATTTACTAACCGTTTAAAAAATAACAGAAGTGAATTGAAAGAAAAAACAATATTTTGAAAGTATGGGAATCGCTGGACTCTATGGATTTCCTTTACAAGAGAACGCGGGAAGACTTATAAATGAATGGGGAGTATGAAGTGTTATGGAAACTACGCATTTTCCTACCTGTGAACAAAGCAAATTGCCTGCTCCTTCCCATCAGCTGCATTCCGAACCAATAATGACTTAGTACACAAGACGAGAGTGGCAATGATGGTGATTTACCGAACCTCTTCCCCTGCATGATTAGGTAATCCCAGTGTAACTGTGTAAGACTTAACCACATGACAAAATATGACTTTTTATTAAACGCCTGACGAATGAAGAACATTATTTAGAAAAAGCCCGGTTAGTCACCGGCCTTGCATCGCAGAGGCCTCGGTTCGATCCCAGGTCAGTTCATGTGACTTCTATAGTAGATACATTGGCACTAAGACAGGATATTCTCAGAGTACTTCGGTTTTTCCAGTCAGCATCGTTCCACCAGTGGTAACTGCTCATTTCTTTATCTCACCAATGCCATTTAGTCTTAAAGATAGGTAGCATCGTTAAATATCACACTTTAAAATTACCAGCTTCATCGAATACCAGGAAGATGAAGAAGGTAATATTGTGAAACTGCGATCAGAAATGAATGTGCTTGTGAAATAATACAGCAGAAATATAGGTCATGCCCTGCAGCCATGTCGAAGTAGGAGTTACTAAAGAAAGAAGTGGAATTGAATAACAGATGGTTTGCATCGCATTTACAAGAAAGATCTTGTAAAGTCAGAATTTCTACCGACAACCAAGCACGTAAATTTGTTACTGCAGCTAGAAAATTATCTGTAAAAAAAACTTTTAGAGCTAAGACGAGATAAAGATGAGACAGAATTCCCATTCATTTTATAGCGCCGTCGGTTATCTGGCTACACATCCTTGCCGTCATAACGACACAGAAAAAGGTATTTCAGAGGGCTTGGATGACAGGCACGGCTAACGAAGTCGAAAACCTCTAGAACCAATAAAATGATAAACTTTGAAGTTTAATAACAAACATAATGGTAGAACGCAGTAAAAACAGCGTTTATGAGTAGTAGCATTGCTGATGAAAACGATAGCTCATTAAATAGTATCTCAATTCATGCCATTCCATAAAGTTTAGTCTTTGTTCGAAAAATTATCGTTATTCGGGATTGACAAGACGCATTTTACGAACCCCACAGGTTATTTAACGCCCTCATAAGAGCGTACATTAGTGTTCGTCCTCACCCAGCTGAATACAGTCCACATCTTCCCACCACATTCTTGAAGGCCCATATTAATAATATCCCTCCACATATGCCTAGGTCTTTCAAGTGGACTTTTTTTTACATATCCCGACCAAAATCTTCTACTTCTTTCTCCCCTGCATGCCACATGTCCTGCTCAACTCCTCCATCTTGTTCTGTTCATCCTGATAGTAGGTGGTAAGCAGTACAATTGATGGAGGTTTTCATTATGCAATTTTTCATTTCTCCTCACTTTATTCCTCATCCGCTCTAATACCTTCCTCAGACTAGCTCAGTCGGTGTTTTTCCTTCACTATGAGGGACCAAGTTTTACACCCGTAAAAAACAAGCAAGATTTTGGCTTTTTATACTTTCTGCAGTACATATAGCAGAGAGGGTCCAACAGATTGTAAACCGGATGACTGCCAACATTCCTTTAAACTTTTTCAGCTCTTACTCTCTTCATGAACAAAATTTCGAACTTTTGACGTCGTTCTAAAATGAATTATAGTGTATTTACAACGAAAATATTTTACAAAATAACAAAAAAAAACACAAAAAATTAAGTTTGTGGTTCTGATGGCAGACATTAACAGGACAGTAATGACTCCTTGTAGACTGGAACAAGCAGAGTGACAGCGCAGAGCAGCCTGCTGCCTCCAGGCATTGGGACAGATTAAACCTGAACATTACATCCAACCCCACAACACCTGTTTATATCCTCGTCACTGTTGGCGAGGTGCATCTTGAGCCCTGATGATGACATGGGCACGTTTATCTGTAGCAACCTACACGGCGTCGCATGACTCACTGGATATTAAGATAATACAAAAAAAAAAAAGCTAGACGACCGGTTACCTACTTTCAGAACTCACTGGAAGCTCCAAACAAGACAGGCAATTTTCGTCTGAATGTTACTCTTACGGACAAGATTAGTGGGCGAAGCCTAAAGACCTTCCAGCAAACAATTTTCTTTGTGATATGGGGAATTATTGTATAGAAAAGCAGTTCCATTCTTGTTTCCTTATTCCTAATTAGTTAACTGATGTGTGAGGGTGAGATATGTGTTGAGCTTCTTCAGGATAAGCAGTGCAGATTTTCTTAAGGAGCTGAACAACTTTCGGCGTTTCTCTTCATGAAGTCATGCACAAAGTCACTCGCATCGCGCAGTGACGCGGTGAGACGAAGTAGGGCCAACGTGGAGTTGTAGAAGGGCCTAGTGTTTTGTAAAGCAAAACTGCATGAATGAAGTGTTCATCGCGCATCCTTCCTCCAAGAAAACATGTATCTAAATCAACTGGAATCGTGTTCTAATTTTTAGGTAAAAACGCTGATTTTTTAGTGAGAATCAGAAGGAAGTGACAAATTATTTCCTTTGGCAAAGTGTCGATATAGTCTACCGTACTCTTAGCGCATTTACTTACCACTCTCCCAGCAAAGCTTGCAATTTTGAAATCGGGACTTTTATGCTATGAGCACAGGACGACAGCCTGGTAAAGGAATCTACTCCAAAGAATAAAACCAAATTTGTAACGGCTGAAGGATATTTACTGCCTCTTAGCCCTGAGCTAATATCCTACCATTATTCCTACGTGCGGCTTCGGCATACAGCATCATCACAAAACGCCGGACACGTTACGACAGACCGTAAAACCGTCTCTTGTTATTAAGGACATATATCGCACCGCAACTTCAAGCACACCGACTGGCACACACCAGTTATGTGCCACGTTTAACGAGGCTAAGACAGGTTTTCTTTCCTTACCCCCCCCCCCCAAATCAGTGGTTGCTATATGTACCACCAGGATTAACATTCACAAATTATACCTTCTGCCCACACAGTGTATTTATGTGTTCTGTATGGATCTGTGAAAAAACAGCTATTATTTGCTTATGAAAGAGGCCTGCGAAATGTAACATGGGTCAAAATGTAAATTATAAAACTCCTTCGGGCAGCAATTATGTACCTCTTGTATTCCGTTAGTTAGAAGTACGTAATTATTAAGAAATAATTATGTGAAAACAAATAAGTAAACACGTCAGAGTAATTATTATTTATTAATTAAATGTGTTATTTTACTCTTCGAATTTGTAAGAAAGAGAATTTTGTAGATACAAAATTTGGTTATCAGACAGAACAAACTTTCGTTATAAACATTTTAACCTTCAAGAACTTGGGTAAAACAATAAGATGAATGTAAACCAGTCAACAGATTGTAAAGTGGAACTGCAAACATTTAGTCGAGCTAAAGAATGTATAATTAATGTTGAAGTTGCAATGCATATCTTAACGCAAAACTTAATAAAGAATATGATTAATCTAATTTTACCATACCCTGCAGAACATTAATAAAAAATGTAATAATCAATACACTGTTAAAACCTTTTCGCAAATATTTCTTTGCAATTAATTTCCCATTATAATGGACACAATTTTTTATAGATACTTTCCAACAAATCTTACGAATAATCATCAGTCACAGAAGCTCGCTGTCTGTATTCGTGACTATTATAGAAATATTTGCTCGTGCAAATGCACCAAACACCTACACACAAAGAAAAAACACCTGCACCAAACACTTGAACAAAACACTTTCACAACAATATCTCCTAATAATTAGTCTTGTCACATTAAGGCAACCGTAGAATTCCTGGAAGTTTCATTCGCTTACGTTTATTTCAGTAAACTGGCAAACTCTAACTTACCATAAACTCACTCTTCGGATTAACGAGGAGGTATTTTTATGGGATAAGAAAGGGTCTTCAATTAATCTGAATAATGTCTTTTTCTTTAGTAATTATAAGTCTTATGTCAAACTCTCGGATTATTATTTCGATATCATTCGATGATGTCTGCTTACACATATGAATATATTTCTTACATGTAGAATAAAGACCAATTTCTCCTCTACAAAGTTGACTAATGAATAATCGTATCTCGTTTTGAAGTATTTCGGTGTTTTTGTCACACCAGCATAAGTTTACGTTTAAACTGAAGCTGTAAATTTAGCTCATTTAACTGAAACATAATGTTCCAAAGGAAATACATTGCATTGTTAAGTTTCTGGCCATGGGGTTACGGGAAATTTTTTCATAATTTTCCAGTAACTAAAGTATTTTGTCTCCAAGTGCCACAGAACTTGGCAGAGTTCCTTCACTTCCCAAACCAAATAACTTTGTGTCTTAGAGCAAGTCAGTGTGGTTGCCGCTAACTTCTTTGAGACGTGTTCGAACCAACGTTTGTGTTCCTTATGAGAAATATGGCCATGAAGTTGCATATACAGTTATGTACATTTATTTTATTATAAACAGCGTAGCACGCTACATGTTTCGGTCGCCTATTGTGGGCATCTTCAGGGAGGTGTTCTTTGAAGGATATACTCGTATTACATGCAAAGTCAAAATAATTTAATTTATAAATATATAACAAGTTAAGTTTTAAATAAAAATTCAAAATGTATGTTAAAATACAAAATATTGATAAAATTAAATGTGAAGTGTTGCGTGTTTTGTATATGGTGACACCGTCCAAGCGGAGATGGTTTCCGTTTCGTCCGTTGGTTGCTCAGCCAACAGACACAACTGCACCAGCAACAAATAAAGTTATCACCAATAATTTTATTAATATTTTGCATTTTAACACAGATTTTAAAATTTTACTTAAAACTTAACATTTTTTATATTTTTAAATCAAATAGTTCTAACGTTCTATGTAATATATTCTCCAAAGAATACCTCCCTGAAGATGGCCACAGTAGGTGGCCGAAACATGTAGCAGTCTACGCCGATTATAATACAATAAATAAATAAAATATATGCATAAGCACTTTTTGGTTTATTTCTCATAAAGAATCATCAGTGGGTGGTCAGGAATATTCTGAAAATTTTAAAAAGAGTGCTATTCCACTAGAAGACACAAAGTTCACAAAAGAAACCACCAAATATTATAGGTTTAGGAACCACAGTCTCGTCGCGTCAGTCAATAAGTAGCGACTGAAGTCCACATAGACACATTTGAACATCGTGCGTGCATATGTTGAATTTCCTACAGCTTGTCACCTTCGTTCCAATCGCCCAACGCAAGTTTATGTGCATACACGTAACCTTTGAACGAAGACCCAACTTCACAGACACACACATAAGACTTCACTTGCAATTTATTTTGCATTTGTTCAGCCTTCCACAGAACACAAACCAGCTACTTCCTCGATAACTCTGAAGTTTTCGTCTGTACCACGAATGAAAACCTGGCAAAGTGTCTTTGTGGGCTGCACTGTCATCCACCGCCATATTTAAATCCTTCAGTTTTCTCCCTCGGTTGATTAATGAGTTTGTTAAAAAAATATCAGCCATTCGGCGTTTCCTCTGCTATTATGTAACACGCTGACATTCTAACCAACACAATTCATAAGCTGCGATTAATAAATAGTTCTTCACAAACTCTCATTCAATGAAAAGTTTTTCAGCAGCAGTAGCAATTTCTCTCGCAGTGTTAAAAGAGCGTGTAACTCGGTAGCTGCCCACATTAGTAGCAATTATTTTTCTTAAGAACGTCCTGCTGCCCACTGAGCTGCCTTGGCAATTTCGTTGTTGTCATTTGTCTTTGAATGACAACCAGTTTTGCTAAGTCTGCATGTATCGCTTTACAGCGTCGAGAGATTTCAGGGATTTCTTAAGTATAGGCAATGCATCTAGGCGAAGAGGAAAGAAATTCCTCTCTCTCTTAAATGTAGCCCGGCGTATTTTTCTCCATTCTTAAACAGAAGCCCTATCCTCAGCTCCAGTCTTTCGCTTTTTTATAACTTAAGACCCCGAAGAATTAAATAAATTTTATATGTTATTCAAAGTAATATATTCTTACTATTATTTATTTGTCCCAACAAACGCGCGCACGCGCACACACACACAAACACATACACACACACACACACACACACACACATATATATATATATATATATATATATATAG
>Ga0209628_10002346_pt1 | contig 12796 bp, 11 predicted proteins | sample TergutCu122P4_FD_187285 | JGI IMG/M metagenome (GOLD analysis project Ga0209628, IMG submission 187285) | Cubitermes ugandensis P4 segment gut microbial communities from Kakamega Forest, Kenya - Cu122 P4 (SPAdes) (version 2) | ecosystem: Host-associated > Arthropoda: Insects > Digestive system...
TGTTGAAAACGCAACATTTTGGCATTTTCCGGCGACCCCACCACAGAAAAGTTCATTATATTTCCTGTGGTATCAAGATTATACGTAAAATTCTGACTTCCATTCATAATGAAGTTCAACATCGGTTTTTTACTATCAGACACTAAGGTGTATATCCCTTCATCATATTTTCCGGTTTTTTCAAAAATAAAAACGCCATTGCCTGCATTAAACGCCGAATCGCGCAATAGAAATTTGTCTCTAAATTGAATTGCCAGCAACATTTTTTGGCTCGTACAATCTTTAATATTGAACACCATTTTTTGAACGGGCTCTTTGGGTTTTCCTTTTTGCGCAGAAACCGGTAAAGAAAACAAAAGGCAGAAAAGATAAAAGACCGCAAGAGCGTAAGAACGTAAGACCGTAAGATTGATGAGGTGATGTGGTGATGAGGTGATGTGATGATGTGATGATGTGATGATGTGAAGATGCGCTTTCATGTAATTATCTTTTAATTCTTAATTCTTAATTCTCAATTCTCAATTCTCAATTCTCAATTCTCAATTCTCAATTCTCAATTCTATCATACTGTTGCCACAGATTTATTAATGGCGGCAAAAATATTATTTTTTGTTGAACTTAAAAAACTTTACATAGTTTTGCAGCGCAATTAAAAACAGAACCTTATTTTTATTAATGAAAAAATTACTACCTTGATTTCCAAAGCACAAATTTCCCAAATTCGTATGTTACATCACAAAAAATATCGTGACGAGCAGGGTGTTTTTATTGTGGAGGGCGTAAAGTCGTGTATGGAAGTGTTGCAATCGGATATGGAAGTATTGCAATGTTTTGTAACAGAACGTTTTGTAGGGGCGAAAAGTTTTTCTCCCTTACAAAACGTTTCCGAAAAAGAGATGGAGCGTATCAGTTGTCTGACCACTGCATCTGAAATTTTGTGCATCGTAAAAAAAACGCAATACAATTTATCTCATATTGATGATGAAAAACCTTTGTTGGTGTTAGATGCGATTAGAGACCCGGGAAATTTGGGCACAATTATCCGCACGGCAGACTGGTTTGGTTTTACCCAAATTTTGTGTTCGGAAGATGGGGTGGAGTTTACCAATCCCAAAGTAATTCAGGCTACAATGGGCTCATTTACAAGAGTAAAGGTTGTTTATGCAAATCTTTTGGATTATTTAAAAACACAAACTCAAAGAACCGTTTACGGATTGTTCATGAAAGGTGAACCTATTCATAATCAATCGTTTAAAAATAACGACATTGTAATTATCGGAAGTGAGAGCCATGGAATTTCAGAAAAATTAACCTCATTCATCCATACAAAAATAGAAATACCGATGTTTCCGCATGAAGATGTTGCGCCCGAATCGCTGAATGCTGCGATGGCTGCGGGGATTTTTATGCACTCATTCAGAACTTTTAAATAACTTTTAAACCTTTGAGTTTTTGACTAATCTTTTTGATATTCATCTATTTAATTACATCCATTAGAAAAATTACACAATGTAATTGATTTTGAGATGTTTCGTGCAATTCTTGAAGAAAATATGCTCAACCGTGAAAAGAAAAGCAACGCCGGACAAAAACCATACGATGTGGTGATTGTGTTCAAAATCATTTTGTTAAAACGATTCTATAATTTGAGCGATGAACAGGCAGAGTGTCAAATCAATGACAGATTGAGTTTGTGAACACGTTTTTGGTTTTATAACAAACAGTATGGGAGATTTTTATATTCAATCCATTCGTTTTTTACGTGCCAAAGGAAATGTGGGACTGATAAATTTGCTTTACAATCTGTGTTGTTATGAAGAAATTGTACGTTTAAATCTTTTGCCAATAAAAAAGTATAGAAAAAATACGAAAAATAAAACACTGATAGATAGATAGATAGATAGATAGATAGAACCTTCGAAAACTTGTTGTTGTTTAAAGAAATTATAATATTTTTGCTGCAAATTTTGAAAGATTTTTCAAAAAGTTTTAATGGGTTCCGGCTTTTTGAAAAAAATGTTAAAAATGAATTACTCGGAGTCCCCTTATTTAATAATTAAATTAATTACAAAATTATGAAAAGAAAAAAAATGCTTTTATTTATGGCAATTATTATTACTTTTGCCATAGCAAATGGGCAGAACAAATTGTCCATTAACCTTGTGGGTAGCCCTAGTGTTACTGTTCCTTTCAATGAAATTCAAAAGATTACTTTTGATGCGGACCATTTACTATTGAAAACCACCTCAGGTCTCAATAGTTATCCTTTTGACAATATTGCTTCTATTACTTTTCTTGAAGAGATAAGAATTAAAGAAATTAAAGAAGTTTTAGATGTTAATGTTTATGTAAATAGCTATGGGGAAATTGTAGTGGATTCTCCTCTCAAAATCAACCAATTAGCTGTATTTGACCTTATAGGCAAAGAGGTGGCAATAAGTTCACAAAACAAAATGAACGTGAACGCTCTCTCCGCCGGATTATACATTTTGCAAGTTGCCACTGAGCAAGGTTTAGTTAGTAAAAAATTTGTTAAAAACTGATAGTCATGAAAAAAAATAGATTCTTTATTTCACTTGCTTTCTTGTTTGTTTTATTACCTTGTATTAAAGCACAAGAGATGCAACAAATTAAAGTATATGATGGGGGAAAATACCCATACAGTACCAAATTAAGTATTACAGATAGTATTACTTTTTTTAAATATTTCGGAGGAACATATGAAGGAGTTAATTGTATTCGCATAAAAACGGGGAATGAAGAAAAAACAATAAGGATTTCAGGAATAGATAGTATTACTTTTTTTACTTTCACGGTTCCAAATAATTCTACCGGTGTATTAATTAACGATGTGATATGGGCAACTTGCAACCTAAATTCTAGTGGCGAGTTTACCAATCATCCCTCAGTTTCCGGTACATATAATACTTGGCAAGATGCTTTGAACAAATGCCCATCGGGTTGGCGTTTGCCCACAGAAAGTGAATACAAAAGTTTAATAAATGCAGGTACTTTTTGGGGCGAATTAGATGGAGTAACCGGTCGTTTTTTTGGCAACGACTACCAAAAAGTATTTTTTCCAGCTGCGGGTTGTTTAGACCTAGATGGCAGCTTATACTCATCCACACCGGTTGGCAACTATTGGAGTAACACATCAGACAATAATACTTCAACAGGGTTAGCGTGGCACTTAAACTTAGGTAAAGGACTCCCAGGAGCCGTTGTAAGACTCATCAACATAAACTACGGTTTTAATATTCGCTGTGTGAAAGAAGAATAGGTATGGTGCTTTTATAATAATCAGTCAAACTAATAATTGAGAAGTTAAAAAATGCAATTTTGCGCTATTTTTCGCGCATGACTTCACGGTAGTTATTAAGTTGACTTGTTGCCTTTATTATCTTTTATTATTTCAATATAATCACTCAAATGTTTTATTTCTAATCTAAGTTGCGAGCAACTTTCACACGATTGTTTTACGGGTTCATAAACATCAGGATAAGTAATAATATCAATAACACGAATACCCAATATATCGGAAATATCCGATAATGTTTGGTATTTAATTTTGTTATTTTGTCCAATTTTTTGGCTTAAAGTGCCTTGCTTAATTCCAAGTCTTGAAGCAATAAAATCCTGTGTTTCACCTTTTGCCTTAATAAGAGCGTTTATATTTTCTGTTAAATTTACCATAATTAAAAATATTCAATTGACTGATAAATAATTGCAATATTTTCAGAATATTTATTGGATAAATACGAATTTATATTGGATAATTTATATTTTTGCAGCGATTAAAACCGGCAAGTTTTGTTTTTAAACCGTAATATGCCAATAAAAAGAACAGCCGAGTTAAGGCACAACGCTCCAAAAGGAGAAAATAGGCGCACCGTTGAAAACCAAATTTGCAACTTGCATAGATTGTTACCTCATTGCTGATAGGCAAGTAGTTTTAATTAAAATGAGGAAACCGAGAGTTGTCATACCAAAATGGTATGAATTTCCTGCGGACTTCGGTAAAGTGGAAACGATAAATTATTTTAAATCTTAATATTATGAAAAAGTTAAATCTTAACAAAAAGGTAATTGCTACCTTAAACGACCCTAATAAAATAACAGGAGGGTTAACCTTTACAAGCCCTTTACTACCCACTTGCGAAGGCCATACTTGCGAAGGTCTTATTGGTGCAAAAACTCAATGTACTTGTGAAATTACTGATCCAGTAGAAAAATTAACAAAAACATGTCAGAATTGCCCAAATAATATCCGCTGAAACAACTTCCGATATTGGTTTATTATCCGGCATTGGAGGACAAATACTTACCTGCAGCGAACTTTTTCTTCACAACAAATTCTCGCAAGAAAGGTTGTTGCATTTACATCATGTTTTAGAAAAGAAATTATCTAATGAGGATTTCATTTTCACGCATTGCGGTGGTTTGGCCGGCATTGGCTGGTTGTACGAGTATTTGAGCCAAAGAAAAATAACAGACTTTGATACCAATTTCAGTACTGAACCGGTTTTTAGATGATTTGGAGAAAGTAAGTATCAAACAAGATAACGACGCCATAAAATGGAAATCGTTTTTGAACGAAGAGATAGGTTTGGGGTATAATATTTCTTTATCTCACGGAATGTCGTGTATTGTGGCTTTTCTTTCAAAACTTTACAAAATAGAAGGAATCAATAAAGAAAAAACAGCAACCCTACTACGCGGAACTGTGCAATATATTCTTGCCCAAGAGATAGATAAAGACAAATTTGGTAGTTTTTTTACAAGTTTTGCTCTTGAGAATACATCAATTATTCACAAAAGCCGTTTGGCATGGTGCTATGGGGATTTAGGAATTGCAGTTGCCTTATATCAGGCAGGTAATGTTTTAGAAGAAAATGCTTGGATAGATAAAGCATTGGAAGTGTTGACATTTGCCGCTACAAAAAGAAGAGATTTGCAAGTGAACTCCGTACAAGATGCCGGATTATGTCACGGTGCTGCCGGTATTGGACATATTTTCTACCGTATGTGGTGGAATACCAAATTACCGGAATTTAATGAAGCCGCCGATTATTGGTTTGACAAAACCCTCAAAATGGCTACTTTTGAGGATGGTTTAGCCGGTTTTAAATCTTTTGAAATGCCCGATGGAAAACCAACATGGAAAAATGATTATGGATTTTTAACGGGTATTTCCGGAATCGGTATGGCAATGCTTACTTATTACTACGAAATGGAGCCGGAGTGGGATGAATGCCTGCTACTGTCTTAACTGTGATTTTTATGATTTATGTGATTTATAAGTTTTTTACTAATTTTGCAACGTTTAAATTTTGCCTTTTTTACTAAAAAAATATGTATTATGACACAAAACTTATGAATAAGGAAATTATCTTAAACTGTATGCCCCCTTCTAATGTGGGTAGTCCTTCTGCGGCGCTCTCCATTTTAAAGGCGTATTTGTGCAAGCACGGGCACGCGGTATACTGAAATTGTCTCCATTGTGAATATTAACAAAAATTGAATTATGAAACCAGTAAGTCTTTTTTCAAAACCTCCTAAAGGCAAGAATAGAATATCAACCCATCAACTCATCAACTCATCATTTCATTATTTTCGTTTTTTGCTTTTTGCTTTTTTGCTTCTGCTTTTCGGACAATCATTGTTTTCTCAAAACGATTTAAGAGCAAAATACGATGTTAAGGAATATATTTTAGATTTGAATATTAGCAGTACTTCTACAGAAATTAGTGGGAATGTTATCACAAAAGCGGTAGTAGTTGCTTCAGAGTTAGATACTTTTACGGTTGATTTAATAAACACAAAAGCATCTATAACCTACATGATCGTTGATTCTGTTTTTGTAAATGGCAATAAAAATGGATTTATTCACGAGAATGATTTGGTTTTAGTTCCGTTACAACAAATTATCCCACAGAATGAACATTTTTATGTTCAAATTTTTTATCATGGCTACGGAGGATCTTGCATTCAAACAGATTGGAGTGGAATTAATAAATATACCTATTCCGGTGTTTCTCATAGCTGTACTTATTCCGAACCCGTTTGGTCAAAGGTTTGGTGGCCCAGCAAACAAGACTTAACCGATAAAGCCGATTCTGTAACTTTCTATATTACTACTGATTCAGTAAACAAAACCGGTTCCAACGGACTATTAGAATCTACTGAATATTTGCCGGATGGGAAAGTAAAATATAAATGGAAAACCCGATATCCGGTTGCTTATTATTTAATCTCTTTCTGTGTTGGAAATTATACAGAGCATATTACTTACGCAGAACTTCCTATCGAGCAAGAACCATTACTTATTCAAAGCCTCTTAATTCCCAAGTCTCCTTTTTATCCAATCCATTTAAGAGCTATTGAGAAAACCAAAGATTTACTCTATTTATTTTCTGAACTTATTGGAATTTTTCCGTTTAAAACGGAAAAATATGGATATTGTGTAGCCGGGCATCCATTAGGCGCAATGGAAAATCAAACAATGACAACTATGGGTTATAAAATGTTAGATACCACATCAAATGACTATGGGGTTTATTATTCGTATGTTACTGCACATGAACTTGCACATAGTTGGTTTGGGAACTATGTGGCACTTGAAAAATGGAATGATGTTTGGCTCAAAGAAGGAATGGCAACTTATTTTGAATATATTGCCTTGCAAAATTTTGAATCTCAATCAAAAGCAACTTATTTAATGGACTATCTTCACAGGTCCATTAAACGTTGGCCGGGAGGAAGTGTTTATTTCCCCGATTCTATTCCATTAAACTATTCAAATATTTTTGATGTTCGATTAACTTATGATAAAGCAGGGGCAATAGGACATCTTTTACGTTACGAAGTTAATGATGACTCTCTTTTTTTTAAAACGTTACGAAATTTCCTATCTACTTACGCACATTCACATACATCAACAGAGAATTTTAAAGAAATTTTTGAAACTACAACAAAGAGAGATTTTGCAGACTTTTTTAATCAATGGGTCTATGGAGAAGGGTATCCCATTTTTAATATTAAATGGCATCAACAAGATAATATGCTTTTTGTTGAATCGATTCAAACCACTTCAACATCTGTAACACCTCTATTTAAAACACATTTTGACCTTAAACTTAATTATTCAACCGGCGGTGACACTATTGTTCGATTGTATCAAAATACAAATACAGAGAGTTTTAGTTTCCCTGTTTCAAACGTTGTAGAATCTATTCAATTTGACCCAAATATTTGGTTAATTAGCAAAAATTCGGTATTATATGTGGGTGTTGATGAATACAAGAATAGTAATTCATTATCGTTTCATGTTTTTCCTAATCCAACCACGGGAGAATTAACAATTGACAATGAACAATTGACAATAATGAATGCAGAGGTTTTTGATATTTATGGGAGAAAAGTTCTTGAACCCTCTCTTACGGTCTTACGGTCTTACGATCTTACGGTCTTACTGCCTGGTATTTACATATTAAAGATTACGACTGATAATCAAATTCTTACACACAAATTTGTTAAAAATTAAACTATTTAGATGTTCACATGAAAACAAATATACACTCCTTATGCAAAACGAACTTAAATCAAGTTGCCGCAGTATTGTTCGCACACGGCGGCTAAAGAAAATGTAAAAAAATATTTATTAACCCTAAAACTTATACAATGAAAAAATTAAAACTGAATAAGCAAGTAATTGCTTATCTTGATAATCCTAACAGAATTTTCGGAGGGGAAGTAGGTGGTAGAGTAACTGCAGGTGGTGATACCTGTGATGGTGTAGGTACATGCCAAAATACCTGCACTGGTGATACCTGCACTCCTACTTGCCAAGGCGTTTCCTGCCAAGGTGCTACTTGTGTTGCAGGCGCAACGTGTGTGGGTGATTATACATGTGCGTACTACAGTGTTGACGCCCATACATTACCTGTATTTATTGACTGTAAGGGCGGTACAGTAACTGGCTAAATTTATGGGGTCTGTTTATAATAGTTTTAGAAATAGCTCCCCTTTTTACACATAACTACAATTAGAGAAAGTAATTTTTTAAGAAAATGCATTCACCCTTTAACCACTTCGTATTCCGCACCCCGCTTTTACCGGTAAACAGTTTCTTTCAAGAAATCTCAAAACTTGAAAAGGATGAAAGTTATTGGAAGCAATTTTTGCAAAATCCTTTGTTGCAAGAGGCGATTTTTTTGGCAAGTCCGGTTTTGTTGGATGAAATAGGTAAATTCCTTTCCGGTAATCTTACCAAAGAGAAAGAGATTGAGAAGTTAAAAAATGCAATTTTTCGCTATTTTTCGCGCATGACTTCGCGGTGCACGCCGTTCGGGTTGTTTGCGGGGGTTTCGATAGGAAAATTTGATGATGAGATGACAAAAGCAGAAGAGCAGAAAACTCTTACGGTCTTACGCTCTTACGGTCTTACGGTCTCAAATTTCCGGCGCTACACCCGATTGGATATGCACTTTTTGTGTGCGTTGGCGCAAGATTTCGGCAAAAAAGAAGAGATTAGGCGAAATGTAAAATATTATCCCAATTCCAGTTTATATCGGTTAGGAAACAGTTTTCGCTACGTGGAGTATTTTTATAAAAACTCCAAGCGTGTTCATCAAATCTCTTCGGTTGACTTTTCGGAATACTTGGAAGCCATCTTAGATGCCGCGCAAAATGGGTTATATCTTGCCGAATTGGTGTTCTTAGTTCTCCAAATGCTTCAAGAAGAGGAGAATATCAGCGCAACAGAAGCAGGAAACTATATCAAAGAACTTATTGAAAATCAGATTTTAGTAAGCGATTTGGAACCGGAAATAACGGGAAAGGATTTTTTGGAACAGTTGCTGAAAGTTATGCCAAACGAGGCAAAACAGGATAAGGAATCTCTAACCCATCTCTCAACTTTGTTAAAACAAATGGACGAACAACACTCCGGAAATTCCATTTCTCTTTACAAAGAAGCTGAAGAAATTGTAAAAACAACCGGCACATCTTACGAAAAAAACTTTCTGTTTCAAGTGGATATGTTTAAGCCTGTTGAAAATGCTACTTTAAACAGCAAAATTGCGGAAGAAATATTGGAAGCGATTGCCATTATGAACAAAATGACTTTTGCTCAAAGAGAAACTGTATTACAAAAATTTACAGACAATTTTTCCGAAAGATACGAGGAGCGTGAAATGCCGTTGTTGCCAGTGTTGGATGTTGAGAGTGGCATAGGCTATCCGGTCAATAAAGGCGATATAAGTCCTTTGTTAGAGGGTTACGCTTTTCCGGGAAAAGAAAACGCTCAGCATACAATCCGTTGGAATCAAGTGGATAAAATTCTACATAAAAAACTGATAAACAATTATAAAACAAATGGACACTCCGTAGAATTTACCGACAAAGATTTCGAATCTTTAAAAGAAAACTGGGACGATTTACCCCAAACCTTTTCATGTATGTGCGAAGTTTTTTCTCAAAATAATAATAATCCCAATATTTATGTTCACTCAGCCGGCAGCTCAAGCGCCGCCAATATGCTGGGCAGATTTTGCCATATAGATAAAGCATTGGAAGAGTATGTAAAAGAGATTACGAGTTTTGAATCTTCGCAAGAACCTGATAAAATATACGCAGAAATTGTACATCTTCCCGAAGCAAGATTGGGAAACATCTTATTGCGCCCTGTGTTAAGAGAGTATGAAATTCCCTATTTGGCAAAGGCTTCTGTTCCATTGGATTATCAAATTTCATTATCTGATTTGTTTGTTTCTGTTCGTCAGGGAAAAATTGTGCTACGTTCACAAAAACTTAACAAAGAGGTTGTTCCCAGATTAAGCACGGCACACAACTATTCGAATAATGCCATGCCGGTGTATCATTTTTTATGTGATTTGCAAACGCAGGGATTAAGAGGCGGCGTAGGTTTTAGTTGGGGTTCGTTGGCAGGTGAGTTTGACTTTTTGCCGCGTGCCACTTATAAAAACACAATTCTAAGTTTGGCAACATGGAAAGTAAAGACTGAAAATTTTAACTTCGGCAAGCTCAGTTCCCATACGGAAATAAAAGAAAAAATACAGCAATGGCGACAAGAAAGAAATATACCGCAGTTAGCATTACTGACAGAAGGAGATAATGAATTGTTGGTTGATTTTGAGAATGTTTTGAGTGTAAAAATGCTGTTTTCCGCCGTCAAAAAACGCCCGGAATTTGAATTGAAGGAGTTTTTGTTTGATATGGAAAATAGTGTAGTAAAGGATGAAGAGGGGAATCCACTTACTAATGAATTTATAATAACATTCTATAAAAAATCTGTGTAAATCTGTACTATCTGTGTCATCTGTGTGCTAAAAAAGAAAAATGAATAAAAAACGAACTTTTACAATCGGCGATGAATGGCTCTATTTTAAAGTTTACACCGGCTTTAAAACAGCAGACACTCTATTAACCGATACCGTTTTTCCGTTATCTCAATACTTTTTAAAAGAAAACCTTATTGACCATTGGTTTTTTATCCGCTATTCCGACCCTCAGTTCCATTTAAGAATCCGTTTTCATGCTCCTAAAAAAGAGGATATCGCTTACGTAATTCATCACTTTAACAAAACTTTTCAAGATTATGTAAATCAAAATTTGGTATGGAAAATCCAAACCGACACTTACCAACGAGAAATGGAACGCTATAATCCGGAACTAATTGAACATTCCGAAAAACTGTTTCACCTCAGTAGCGAAATGATTTGTAAAACAATAGCATTAGATAAAGTTCACGAATTGATTTTGTATGATTATTTGTTTCGATATTACAACTCTTTGACAGAAAGGCAAAAAGCAGAAAACAGAAATTAAAAAAAATCTTACGGTCTTACATATCTTACGCTCTTACGGTCTTATTATGAAAAAATTTCCCCACATCAAGCAACCCGACTCCTTTGATTGTGGTGCCACTTGCTTAGCAATGGTTGCCAAGGAGCACGGAAAAAACTATAGTGTCCAAAAATTGCGGGAGATGTGCTTTGCCACCCGAGCCGGCGTAAGTATGTTGGGAATCAGCGATGCTGCGGAAAAATTAGGTTTTAAAACATTATGCGCTCGACTTAATATTGAAAAATTGGCGAATGACGTGCCGCTACCTTGCATTGTGCATTGGAAACAGAATCATTTTGTGGTGGTGTACGATATAAAAGTTACCAGCCAAACGATTGTAGAGTTTATTCGGAGTTGGATATTGTTGCACATTACGGCAAGAATCAATATATCCATGATTTCGGATTTTTTAATAAAGTTGATGAAACTGCCCATTCGTTTTTTCGATATAAAAATGATAGGCGATATTATGCAGCGGATTCACGATAATTCAAGAATACAAAACTTCCTCACATCCAGCAGTATAAATACGTTGTTTTCGTTTTTTAATCTTATCATTTTTTCAGTTGTACTTGGGCTCTATAATCTCAAAATTCTCGGAATCTTTTTAGTCGCCAGCACCCTCTACGTCCTGTGGATTGTTATTTTCTTAAAAAAACGAAAAGAGTTGGATTACAAACGTTTTGCACAGGCATCGGCTGAGCAGAGCAATTTGTATCAACTCATCACCGGAATGCAGGAAATAAAACTCAACAACTGCGAAAAACAAAAACGTTGGGAGTGGGAAAACATTCAGGTAAAACTGTTTAATGTCAGCATAAAAGGGTTGGCACTCAGTCAATATCAACAAGCCGGTGCTTTTTTTATAGACCAAACTAAAAATATTGTCATTTCCTTTTTTGCTGCACAAGCCGTAATTAACGGCAATATGACACTGGGAATGATGATGGCAGTGCAATATATTATCGGTCAATTAAATGCGCCCATTGGACAACTCATTGGTTTTGTGCAATCTGCCCAAGATGCCAAAATCAGTTTGGAGCGCTTGGGTGAAATTCATAATCGAGAAGATGAAGAGAACCCAAATGCAGAGAAAATTACCCTATTGTATGGGAACAAGGAGAAAGGAGAAGGGAGAAAGGAGGGTGAAGCAGAAAATTCTTATGGTCTTACGGTCATACGCTCTTACGGTCTTCCATCTATTTCAATACAGAATCTTACGTTTCAATATGACGGTCCGCACAGCGAAACGGTTTTAGACAATGTTAATTTAGAAATTCCCAATGGAAAAGTTACTGCCATTGTGGGTATGAGTGGTAGTGGTAAAACCACTCTCGTAAAATTAATGTTGGGTTTTTATCCCCCTGTAAAAGGAGAAATCAAAGTTGGAGAATATAATTTGCAAAACATAAATACACATATTTGGCGAGAAAACTGCGGGGCAGTGATGCAAGATGGCTATATCTTTTCAGATACTATTGCTCGCAATATTGCCGTCAGTGATGAAATCATAGACACCAACCGTTTACTTCATGCAGCCAAAGTCGCCAATATTCAAGAGATGGTCGAGGGTTTGCCGTTGGGTTTCAACACCAAAATCGGACAGGAAGGGCAGGGCATCAGTCAAGGCCAACGCCAACGGATTTTAATTGCCCGTTCCGTTTACAAAAATCCTGAATATATCTTTTTCGATGAAGCCACCAATGCGTTGGATGCCAACAACGAAAAAGTAATTATGGAAAACCTTAACGAGTTTTTTCAGGGCAAAACGGTGGTCGTGGTGGCACATCGTTTAAGTACGGTTAAAAATGCAGATAATATAGTGGTGCTGGAAAAGGGGCGGGTTGTGGAGCAGGGGACACATAAAGAATTGACGAAGTTGAGAGGGGTGTATTATGAGTTGGTTAAGAATCAGTTGGAATTAGGAAAT
>Ga0209628_10002347_pt1 | contig 12790 bp, 9 predicted proteins | sample TergutCu122P4_FD_187285 | JGI IMG/M metagenome (GOLD analysis project Ga0209628, IMG submission 187285) | Cubitermes ugandensis P4 segment gut microbial communities from Kakamega Forest, Kenya - Cu122 P4 (SPAdes) (version 2) | ecosystem: Host-associated > Arthropoda: Insects > Digestive system >...
GTCCTTCGGACTTTTATACACCCTGAATAGTTACCAACAAAGGCTTTCAGCCTTTTGGAAATGTTAAAACAATTATAATCAAACAGATACAAGATAAATACCTATTGTTATTGTCTGTTAGTTAAAACGTTACAATGATGTGCGAAACATTTGTAGGATTAGTATTAAAAACTATATCCCCTTCTTGCCAAGAGCCAGCAATGGGCGCAGCCGGCGCTTTACATTCAATATTTTTACCGTTGTATTTCAGAGCAATGATATTTGTATTAATGGCCGAAATGTGTTCGGATAAAGTTTTCCACTTGAACCCACAGATTGATATTCCATTATCGTAAATATAATGTCCGCCGGTAATTGGGACAAAGCTGATTCTTCGTTGCAAGTAACAAACTAACGCCAAGTCGAGAATCGGTTACTTGGCGCGATAGGTTTTTCCTATAAAGGAGATGGACTGGCGGTTTACGGAGGTGACGTTAATAGATGTGTAGCTATTCAGGTGAATGTGAAGCATGTACTGCAGCCGGTCGTCTTCCGATTTTGTTTTGAACTTTACTATTACATCGCCTTTTTTATCAAAAGTGGATTGAAAATCGGTAATTGTCGAATTGAAAATTAACCCGTCTCCTCCGCCATAAGGGACGCTGTACACCCTTCCGAAAAAGGGAAGATATGATTTTACCTCATCACCGTTTATCGTTAATGAATAGGGAGATGTAAGCGGAAACGACCTGCCTCCCATGGGAATCGCGCGGTCTACCTCCACAACAAAATGCCGATTTTCGATTGCCTCACGTATTTCTACCTCTTTAGCGGCTCTTTCTTCCTTAGACAGGCCTTTGGTTGTAGAACATGCTGTCATTAATACTGAAAGAAATAACACGAATGCTGTTAAACAGTTTGATTTGTTCATAGTGCAATTTAATAATTTTTAGCGGTTGTCAATTTTTTCGGGATACAAGTCATGGCTCTGAAGGCGAAAAGCGGCCATCTCCTCGTACTTGGTACCGGGGATACCATAATTACACCAAGGGTCAATACTGATACCTCCACGCGGTAGAAATTGACCCCATACTTCTATATACTTGGGCGCTAACAGCGTAATCAAGTCTTTCATGATGATATTGACGCAATCTTCATGAAAAGCGCCGTGATTACGAAAGCTAAAAAGGTACAGTTTCAATGACTTGCTTTCTACTAAATGGAGCGCCGGAATATAGCTGATGTATATAGTAGCAAAATCGGGTTGTCCGGTTATCGGACACAAGCTCGTAAACTCCGGGCAATTAAATTTGACGAAATAGTCATTTTCCGGATGTTTGTTGGAAAACGATTCCAAGACCGAAGGGTCGTAACTCGTCGGATAAACTGTATGTTGTTCGCCTAATTTCATAATTTATTTATTATTAATAATTGTTTTGACATCCTCGTCCAACCGTATTTTCAAATCGTTGAACATCCCCCTGCCCCCTTGCCTGTCGGCAGACAGAGCTTTAAAGAGGGAGTTTAATTCACTTAGACTGAAACAAATACTCCCCAGACCCTATCTCAACCACCAGCGAACCTCCAATTTCTCTCACCGAATGAACCCCAGACATAGATGCATCAACCTGAACCCCAAAACGTGAAGGCAGTTTAACGGTAGCCGTCGTATTAGCCGGAATAGACACTTTCCAAGTCAGCTTATTCCCTTCCCGTGACCAATGGCTATCAATCTTCCCGTAAGACGAATCAAAAGAAGCGTTCACAAAGCCCAATTTCTCCGGAAAGACCGGTTCCATCCACAGCTTTTTAAACCCAACGGCTGAAGGGTCGCACTTTATCCCTGCCAGGTCCTCATAAAACCATATCAGCAGATCGCCCAACAGCATGACATGGTTATGCGAATTCATCGCAGGGTCGGCTGTATCGCCGTTCCAGAGCTCCCATATAGTCGTAGCATCGCGGCGAATCATATACCCCCACGAAGGATAGGTCTCATTTGTTACAATTTTATAGGCTAATTCAAGGCTGCCATGCTCGGTCAAGCCGCGCATCAAATGCTGAATACCCAGCACGCCGACACTGACATGTCCTTTGCAGTCGACTTCCGTCTTTTCCACAATATTGGCGAACACCTTTTCCGCATATCCATCCGGCACAAGTCCAAGCCTTAGCGATAACAAGTTGGCTGTCACTGTGTTGTTGTCATATTGGGCAGTCTCCGCATTAAAAAACCGCTTGTTATAAGCCTCTTTTATCTTAGAAGCAAGCTCCGCATATTCCTGTGCATCGGCGGGGAATCCGTTCATTACCGCAAACTGCTGCATCAGTTGCAAAATACTGTAAAACACCGTCGTACTTAAAACTTGTCCGCTTGTTTTACGGGAAGGGTCTTTTGCATGTATCAGTTCGGGCGATTCGGGCGGCATACACCAATCGCCATACGTATCTTTCATCAGGATATAGTCTTGCATAGCCGTCTCTGTCTGATGTTGCACCCAGCGTTTCATGGAAGGATAACGCGCTTTAATAGATGTAGCATCGCCAAACTGCCGATACAGCATATCTGTTATATAAAAATAGGCCGAAGGCCAGGTCACGTCGTCATTGAAAATCGTCCAATATCGGGGCGACACAACCGATATACTGCCCGCTTCGTTCATCGATTCTTCGATGTCGACCAACCATTTCTTATACAGTAGCGCGTTATTAAAGATAAAACTTTCGCCGTAAGCGCCTGTTGCCCTGTCGCCTAACCATCCTAATCGCTCGTCCCGCTGCGGACAGTCGGTAGGCATCCCCCGATAATTGCCGCGTATACCCCAATACGCATTCTGATGTATCTTATTGATAATCTCGTTGGACGTCTCAAAAACGCCGGTAGTAGCCATTGCATCATAAACGACTTTGCCGGTAAAATCAGCTTTTGTCGGCGCATAATCCAACCCAGCTATTTCCGCATAACGGAAGCCATGATATACAAACAGGGGTTCCCATTCAAACCGTCCGTCTTTCGCCGGCGTATATACATCTGTCACTAACGCACTGCGTATATTATCCAAATAGAGCTCCGTCCCGTTATCTTTTAACACTTCGGCAAACCGCATGGTGATGGGTTTATCCTTTTTGCCATTCAGCCGTACCTGCAGCCACCCAACCAAGTTTTGGCCTAAGTCAACGATATAGCGCCCTTCGCCAACATCTTTAACCGAAACAGCTTTCAATTCTTCCATCACTTTCAGACTTGGGGCTGGTTGCGCTGTCAATTTCCCTTTGGGCGCTTCCATCTGCGCGGCTTTCTGCCAATTAGAAGCATTATATCCCGTTTCTGCCCATCGGCCCAATTCCAAGCGCGCATCGTATTTCTCTCCGTCAAACTCATTGTTTTCGGTGATAGGGCCTTTGTTGGTGGCTTCCCATGTCTCATCTGTCACGACGGTCGCACGTTTGCCGTTCTCGTACTCAATTTCTATTTGCGCTATCAGACGCGGCAGCCCGAACCCTACCATCCCCCGCTGGCGCATCGTCTGAAAACGCCCGTTCCCTAACGCCACCCCAATGGCATTGGCGCCCTTTTTGACGAAGGACGTTATATCATACGTCAGAAACGGAACCGAAGCGTCATACCAAGTAGGGAGAGGCCCAAAGACATCGTCCCCTACCCTTTTGCCGTTCAGATAACAAACCGAAGAACCTACGCCTGACACATACAAGACCGCACGTTTGGGCTTCGCTTCTACATCGAATTGCTTTCGTAGATACCGGGCGCTTAGTTTTGTCCGGTTATTATCCACCTTCAAGCTTTCCGTGTCATTGATACCTATCCACTTCGCTTTCCAATCGCTGTCTTTTAGAAGCGCCACCGACCAGCGTTGAACCGCGCTTCGCGCCGTTTCTCCCTGATTGGTCTGGATAGTAACCTGCCAATAATAGGCTTTCCCCGATTCTAACGGTTTGCCCGCATACGCAATTAACTGGGAGCGGTCTGAACCAACCTGAACGGCACTCCACAATAAATTCTTCCCTGCCTTCAAATCTTTCTCCGAAGCAGCTACATCAATCTTATAGGATGTCTGCATCACATCGGGTAAGCAACTCGTCACTTTCCACGAAAAATGAGGAACCGCTGTCCCTATACCTTCAGGATTGGTACGCATCTCAGTTTTTAAATCCACTAACTGGATATTTTCTGTCGTACAACTCACTACTCCCAGAATGAATAATGAGAACATAATCATCCGATTAACCATTGTATTCTAAGTATTAAAGTTAAAAAAGTCATAATAATTTTTGCAAAAATACCACTTCTTTTTGATATATTCATTTTTCTGTCGTAACTTTGTACTCAAAATCATTTATCAATCAAATAAAAATTCTCAAGTTATGGCCAGATTTAACAAATTACAGGTTTTGGATGCTATCATCCGTACAGGCATGGTACCTGTGTATTACAACAAAGATGCAGAAACTGCAAAAAACATCCTCAAAGCGTGTTATGCCGGAGGCGTCCGCGCTTTCGAGTTTACGAACCGCGCCGACTTTGCGCAGGAGGTTTTCGCAGAGCTTGTCAAATTTGCAATAAAAGAATGTCCTGATATGATCATGGGTATCGGTTCTATCGTGGATGCGCCTACCGCCTCGCTCTATATCCAGTTGGGCGCCAATTTCGTCGTTGGCCCTATCTTCAACCCCGATATTGCGAAAGTATGTAACCGCCGCCTGATCCCCTATACGCCGGGATGCGGCTCGCTGTCAGAGATTGGCTTTGCACAGGAGCTGGGATGCGACCTGTGCAAAATATTCCCTGCCGGAAGCGTCGGCGGCCCTTCTTTTGTCAGCAACATCATTGCCCCGATGCCCTGGACAATGATCATCGCCACCGGCGCCGTCGAACCCACCGCAGAAAACCTCTCCAAGTGGTTCAAAGCCGGCGTCACCGCCGTAGGTATGGGTTCCAAACTGTTCCCCAAAGAAGCCATCGCTACCGGTAACTGGCAAGTCATCACCGATTTATGCATTCAATCCTTAGCGTACATCCAACAAGCCAAAGACTAAGAAAATTACACGATTGTATGGGAAAATTTATTCAGGTTGTTTTGTTATCGGTTTGCTTTACTTCGGCTTTTGCAGAGGTGAACGAATGGAAAGGGAAGTGGATCAGCTTTGAACATGCGCAAAGCGAACCTAATACGTGGTATGTTTTCAGGAAAAATGTCCGGTTGGACGAAGTCCCGAAATCACTAACGGCTTGTATAGCTGCGGATTCGAAGTACTGGCTTTGGATTAATGACCGGTTGGTTGTCTTTGAAGGCGGGTTAAAGCGGGGGCCGGCGCGTAATGCTACCTATTACGATGAGGTCGAAATAGCGCCTTTTCTCACGGATGGGAATAATACCATTGCCGTACTTGTCTGGTTCTTTGGCAAAAATGGATTCAGCCATGTCAGTAGCGGATTAGCAGGGCTTTGGTTTGAAGCGATAGCGCCCGGCATCGAAATTATCTCGGACGGCACTTGGCGAGGCATGGCTTACGATGCTTATCAAAATACCGAAGCGCCACATCCTAATTATCGCTTGCCCGAAAGCAACATACGCTTTGATGCGAGGAAGGCGTTGGTTGACTGGAACAAAAAATCTTTTTCGGGCAATCTGAACCGTCCGATGATTATCAATGACATCCGCGATGTGCCTGTCGGACAGTTGGTTAAGCGCCCTATTCCGCTTTGGAAAGATTATGAATTAAGCGATTATCAAGAAGTTAGGAGGAAAGGGGACACATTGATCTGTCGATTGCCGTACAACTGCCATATCACTCCTTATTTTAAGGTAAAAGCTACGGCTGGGGCGATGATTAAGATGCAGACTGATAACTATTTAGGAGGTAGTGAGCCGAATGTGCGCGCCGAATATATCACACGGGACGGGGAGCAGGAATACGAAAGTCTGGGCTGGATGAACGGGCATGAGGTATGGTATATCATACCGCATGGGGTGGAAGCGCTGGTAGTAAAATATCGTGAGACAGGTTATAACGCGGAATTTGTGGAGCCGTTTCGGTGCAATGATCCGTTCTACAACGAGCTGTGGAAACGCTCTGCTCGCACGTTATATGTCACCATGCGAGACACTTACATGGACTGCCCCGACCGCGAAAGGGCACAATGGTGGGGCGATGTAGTGAATGAGTTAGGCGAAGCCTTTTATGCGCTGGCACCCTCTTCGCATCAGTTAGCGCTAAAAGGTATTCACGAACTGATGAACTGGCAACGCTCCGACGGGGTGATTTTTGCACCCGCCCCGGCAGGGAACTGGAACCGTGAGTTGCCGCTACAGATGCTGGCTTCGGTAGGGTGGTACGGTTTTTATACCTATTATTATTACAGCGCTGACAGCAGTTTTGTTCCCGTTATCTACGATAGGTTAAGAACTTACCTGCATCAGGTTTGGAAAACAGACGAAAAAGGGTTAGCGATAGCGCGAAGCGGCGATTGGAACTGGGGCGACTGGGGCCAAAATGTGGATATTGGCGTCTTGACCAATTGCTGGTATTACCTGGCGCTGAAAGCGGAAAGGGCGTTTGCACTTCAGCTAGGGAAAAATGCTGACGCAGAAGAGATACTAAGTATGATGCGAAAGATAGAAGAAAACTTTGATGCAAAGTATTGGACAGGGGCTGCTTATCGCTCACCGGACTATAAGGGCGCCTACGACGACCGCTCACAGGCGATGGCTGTGGTGGCGGGGTTAGCATCGAAAGACAAGTATCGGGTTTTACGGAATGTGCTGAGAAAGGAATTTCATGCCAGTCCGTATATGGAGAAGTATGTCATGGAGGCTTTGTTCGTGATGGACGACCCTTCCTTTGCACTGGAACGTATGAAAACGCGGTATGAGAAGATGCTATCCTATCAGAAGTATACTACGCTCTTCGAGGGCTGGGGGATAGGTGCGGACGGGTTTGGCGGCGGAACGATAAACCATGCCTGGAGCGGTGGAGCGCTTACGATGCTGAGCCAAAAGGTGTGCGGCGTTGAGCCTACCTCGCCAGGGTTTCGGACTTTCAAGGTGACGCCACAGTTGGGGTCTCTCAAAGAGGCTTCTACTAACATTGCTTCTGTTTACGGGGATATTCACGTTGCTGTGGATGTTAAAGGGAAACGAATGACTGTAATGGTGACAGTGCCAAAAGGGGGAGTTGTGGAGGTCGTTTTTCCTAAGGGGAAAAGGGTATATGCGGGGGCGGGGAGTCATATTTTTGAGGGAGAGTAGGAGCTTTCAGCACAGTTTTTTCAGCACAGAGATACAGAAAGACAAAGAGTTACACAGAGATTATTAATATAAAGGACACAGAGATTATGGGAAGAATTTATTTAACGTTTGTTATTGCTTTATTGATGCCGGTGGCGCGGGGGCAGGTGTCGATGGAAGAGAGGTTGAAACAGCATGTTTATGCGCTGGCTGACGATTCGCTTATGGGACGAGAAGCCGGCAGTGAATATGCGAGAAAAGCAGCCGACTATATCGTTGCTCAATGGAAAGAAATAGGGCTAAAACCATTAGTAGGGGATTCCTATTTTAGACCGTTTCAAAACAATCGCTATCAGAACCTTGCTGCGGTTGTTGAGGGGAACGACCCGCTTTTTAAAGACGAATATATTGTTGTTGGCGCACATTATGACCATCTTGGGAAAGGCGTTGACAACAAAGGAAAATCTGTTATTTACAACGGGGCCGATGATAACGCTTCGGGTGTCGCTACCCTGATTGAATTGGGCCGACTTTTACAGGAGAGACAGTTTGATTTGAAGCGTAGCGTTGTGCTGATTGCTTTTGATGCTGAAGAGCTTGGCCTGTACGGCTCTAATGAGTTTGCTTCTAACCCGCCTTTTCCAACTGAAAATATCAAACTGATGCTGAGTATTGACATGGTGGGGTGGTATAAAAAAAGCGGGTATGTCAAGTTTGAGGGTTTGGCCACCTTCAAAAACGGAAAACAATATCTGCTCGACGAAAAACTGATTCCTGCCGGACTGAACATCAAAACGCATAATTTTGAAAGAAGCCTGTTTACCGGCACCGATACGAAAGGCTTTGCGGAGAACAAAATCCCTACAATGGCTGTGACAACGGGTCTCAAGTCACCCTATCACAAACCGGAAGACATGGCACATCTGATTGACTATGAGGGGATGGCGAGTATTGCCGAATATCTTGCTAATTTGATTCAAGCCATTTCGCAAGACAATACTTTTGAGGCTTCGGGCAAAATAGCGCCCAAACATAAAGCGGCTGAGAGATTGTTTGTACTTGGAGCGGCTGTCAATATCGGTTCTAATTATCATCATTATACGGCAGGTGCGCTGAACGGCAAATCGGCTTCCGCGTTTGGCGTCGGACTGAATGGGCAGTTTAATTTGAAGTTTTTGGGTATACGTCCGGAGGTGTACTACGATTATATCGCTGCCCGCTATCCGTTAGGGAAAATCACTACCCATGCTATAACCGTACCTCTCAATCTGCTGCTGCAAGCGCAAGCACAGTCAATAGGAGGCATGGCCGTTTTTGCAGGACCTTATTACAGTTACAAGTTTAAAGGACAACAAGGAAGCGCTTCGCTTGACTTCGACCATATCTTTAACAGGGAGGAAGCAGGCCTGAATTGGGGTTTGGAACTGCGGGTCTTCAACTTGCGCATGGGATTCACTCACAGGAACGCCTTAACCAATTTCACCCGTGAAAAGAACGCCGATGATGCACATATTCGCAACAAAACATCGTTCTTTTCTTTAGGGTATGTTTTTTGACTAATGCAGGTCTTAAACACAGAGACACAGAGATACAGAGTTTCACATAGTAATGGGATTTGTATCTTGCTCTCAGTAAGTACGGCTAATATTTAAACTTGCCGCCGCCTAAGAACTCTCTTAATAAGGATGTGCCGGAAAGTTCGTTCTCGTAAATCGGTTTGAAGTATTTAAGGAAGCGAAGCAGCCGGTGGGCTTCCGAATATTCGTCCTCATTTTCGTTCACTTCATACAGTATTGGCTCAGCAAAGGGACGCAGAGCAGCCAACTCATATATCATGGCGCTGTTAAACAACTCGTCGGCATTTTCCTGATAGGGGAATATCCACTTATCTTCGCCCCGTCGCACGCTCGGCCACCTGGAGATTGTGTCTTTGGCAGAATACCCTCGAAACCGGTAATCGCGCACGATACGTCGTAATAAGCGGTTATCGGTTGTAGGTATCCAGTTATGTCCGTCTAACGAAATGGTTGTTAGCGCAGAAACATATATCCTGAATAGTCGTTCGGACGGTATATTGTCGGTCAGCTCTGGGTTCAGGCCGTGAATACCTTCCAATAATAAAATGGAATTATTGCGCATTTTTAATTTATTCCCTTTGAAGATACGGACGCCGGTCGAAAAATTGTAGGCTGGTAATTCTATCTCTTCGCCGGCAATAAGACGTTGCAAGTCCTTTTTAAAATAAGGCAAATCAATGGCATACAACGATTCGAAATCATAATGACCGTTTTCATCTTTCGGCGAATCAACCCGGTTTAAATAATAATCGTCGAGCGAGATAGCAACCGGATGAAGCAGGTTGGTTATAAGCTGTATCTCTAAGCGTTTGCAGAAGGTCGTTTTCCCCGACGACGAAGGCCCTGCTATTAACACCACGCGCACACCGTCTTCTTTGTAGCTTTTCGCAATTTTCTCGGCAATAAAAGCGATACGTTTTTCCTGTATCGCTTCAGAGACCATCACCACTTCGCTGGTACGTCCGGTTCGGATAGCCAGGTTTAAATCGCCGACATTATCCAACCCCACAGTGCGTTGTATCTCAAAGAAACGTTTATATTCCTCGAACATCATATCTTGCCGTACCACAGGATTCAATTCTGTCGGGTCGTCCGATTTGGGGACGCGGAGCAATAACCCTACATCGTAAGGGACAATATCAAACAGGTGAATATATCCGGCCGAAGGCGTCAAGCATCCGTAGAAATAATCGATATACCCGTCCAACTCATAGTAAGACGCATAAGACAAACCCGCTGTTTCTAATAAAAGCGCTTTGTCGTCCATTCCACGCTCGCGGAAAAGCGTCACCGCTTCGTCGTTACGCATGGTTTTCAATGCAAACCGCCTATCGGCATCGATGATCTCTTTCATGCAGTTTTTTATTTGACAGATAGCCTCTTCAGTTATCTTTTCCCTATCGGCGAAAGCGCAATAAAAGCCCTTCGATATGGAATGTTCAAAAGTAAACGGCCTGCCAGGAAAAAGCATGCGAATGGTTTTAGCAAGTATAAAACAAAGCGTCCGGACGTATGTCCGAAAGCCGGCAAGCTCAGTATAGTCCAAAAAGACAACGTCTTTAGACTGCCAGCAGCGATAGGTAAGCGTCCGTAAACGGTTATTGACACGGGCGCACAAAGGGCGATAGGAAAGCGGCGTCCCTACCGCCTCATAAACCTCAATCAAGGACGAACCGGTCAAAACCTCCTTGCGGACGTCGTTGTTCCTGCAATAAATCGTAATAAATTCTTCGTTTTTTGACATTCGTAAGCATATTAAAATGCAAAGATACATGTTTTTTGCGATTATCAAAAAATACACTACTTTTGTTGTGGATTTTTAAACATTTTACGAACGAAATGTCGATGAAACCAAACCAAATAAAATGATTATTAAAAACATCCCCCTGCCTGTTGGCAGACAGAGCTTCAAAGGGGGAATTAAAATAATAAAAAGATGAAAAGATTTTTTTCGATATTTTTTATAGTTGCTTTTGCTTTTGTTCAAGGGGCGATTTCACAACTTGCATCTTCGGCGCTGCCTTATCAGGATTTATCACATGACAGCAAGGTGTTTGGGAAGGCAAAATTCTACCGGCTCTATTTGCCGCAAAACTACGGCCAATCAGCTAAACGGTATCCGGTGATTTACTTTTTTCATGGATGGGGCGGCCGGTACCATAAAGACCCAAGCGCCAAACCCGAATATGAACTGTTAGGTGAATTGGTTGATAAGTATCAGGTTATAATGGTAATGTGGGACGGCAGCATGGAGGAATCAGAGCCAAGGCCCTATAACACAGGCAATCACGCTGATATAAAGTATCCGGTTCAGATGAAGGATTATTTCCCTGAGTTAGTTGATCATATTGATGCGAACTACAGGACGCTTGCCGACCGCTACCACCGGGGCATCATCGGTTTCAGCATGGGCGGGTTTATGTCGATGGTTACGGCAGGCAAATACCCGCACAAAGTATCGGCAATAACCAATATGGTGGGCAGCCCCGAATTTTTTCTCGGATACCCTGACAATCATACGTTATTCCCGCTTCGTTATCTATTTGACAACCTGAAAGATGTATCAGTAAGGCTGCATAACATGGATAATTGCCCGTTGGTGTATCTGAATACGGAAATAAAAAACGCGGCGGCGTATGAAGGACGGACGGATTTCGAATATTGGATGGGTATTGGCGACCACAAAGCGGACGAACCCGGCGAGACAAAGGTCTTCGAAATGGCTTTTCAGTTTATCGTCAACAGGTTTCGACATCCGATAGCGCCGCACAATTCCTGGTCGCATTACGACATCTATCCGGAATTTGACTTATGGGACTATTCGGTGAAAAGCAACAAAGACGAACCCGGTTTCATCTATCTCCATAACGTGACGCCTGCCGGTTTTGGTTTCTACACCCGCCAATGGGTACCCGACGGACCTTTACTGAAAAACTTCCAGGCTACAGTCACTACCGCCCCGCTTTATAAAAAAGGGCAAGTTTATGATGTAATTTTGTACCGACAAGGAGATGCTAATCCTGTGTTACGAAAAGAGAAAACCGGACACGACGGGCGTTTAAAAATCGACTTGACTGGCGAAGGCTGCGAGGTCAGTATCTCCCATAAATCACAACCGGCTGATTTTGTTGTTCTTTCTCATCAGTTAGACAACAACAAAAGATACATTCGCGTTAATGAGAAAAATGAGTTGACGCTTACCATTTTAAATAGAGGCGGCTCGAAGTTTGAAGGGAAAAAAGTTAAACTATCTGTAAAATGTGCCGACCCGTCGGTTGGACTTACGAATGCTTTGCAGGAAATTACTACGGACAAGAATGGAAGAGTAATCCAAAGCCGGCCAATCCATATAGCCTGCACCAAGCAGCCGCCTTCTGACGCCTCGCCGGCGTGGCTCAAATTGAACGTACAGATAAGTTTCGGCAAAGATGTCTTTGACGATGCTATCACCACGCCGGTGTTCTTTGATGTTCCCTATTTTTCTGACATCCGAATCGACGATGGCGTAGCAGTAAAAGATAAGGCAATCGGAAAAGGGAACGGAAACGGCCAGGCGGAAGCGTCCGAGTTTATCATGCTATACGAAAATGGCCGCCGTTTGCGTTTATATACGGACGACCCTTACGTCGAAGCTGCTTCGGAAACAGTTTTCGACGAAACGCTAAAAGGGATATGGGCTGATGGCTATACGCTTAGCTCTGTCGTAAAAATTGCCGATAACTGTCCATCGGGGTATACAATAGAATTTTTAGCCAACTATGAAACTAATACCTATATGCCCATTCGCCGTGATGTGCATTGGGGAAAAGTGAAGGTGGTTGTCGGCAGGAAGGAATCCCAATAGGGATTAAAGGTTGGTAGAAAGACAAAATAAACATCCCCCTGCCCCCGTTTCTTCCCTTCGGAAAGAGACACATTGATCGATTTTCAGAGGAAAGTTCAAAGAGGGAATTAAAAAACTGAAAACTATGATAAAAATCATTTACA
>Ga0209628_10002348_pt1 | contig 12789 bp, 11 predicted proteins | sample TergutCu122P4_FD_187285 | JGI IMG/M metagenome (GOLD analysis project Ga0209628, IMG submission 187285) | Cubitermes ugandensis P4 segment gut microbial communities from Kakamega Forest, Kenya - Cu122 P4 (SPAdes) (version 2) | ecosystem: Host-associated > Arthropoda: Insects > Digestive system...
AAACATTAACAATCTGTCTTGTAAAGAGAGTTTGAAGGGGTGGCCGGCGCCTATTTGGTGTTTTCTGTTTTCTTTGTTTAGTCTTTGTTTTTCACACTCTTTATAGTTGGTATTTATTTTGTTGTATATGGTGTCGAATTCTTTTATTTCGAGGCCTGTTAGGGATCTAAACAGCGTTGGTTTTTTCATTAGTCTGTTGTAGTTTAGCAAGGTTGTTTCTTGATGTTTGTTGTTTTTAAGAAAATAACTGCTTAATATCGTTCGATATTGCCAGTTAATATGTTATGATCGAAAAAACCGTGTTTTTTTATTGCTAATTACATATTTTTGGCAAAAATCCAACTTAACCAACCACCATTTACCACCAAAAACTAAATTACGCCTAAGATCTAATATACCTTGTCTTAGAAGAATCAGGTTTCCAACCAGTTCTAGCAAATGCACGTCAAGTTAAAGGCATACCGGGAAGAAAAACCGATCAAATCGACTCGGAGTGGCTAGCGCATCTGCTCAAATCAGACTTAATTAAACCCAGCTACATCCCACCAAAACAACTACGCGAACTACGAACTCTAACCCGCTTGCGAGTAAAATATGTACAAAACCAAACCCAATTCAAAAACCGATGTCAAAAACTACTCAACCAATCCAACATACGCTTAAGCTCAAAATTAAGTGATGTTTTTGGAAAAGCAGGCAAAGAAATCCTAAACGGCCTCATGAAAGGTAAAACTGTTGAAGACATTTTAACAAATACTAACAACAAGTTTCTAATTGCTAAAAAAGATGAACTCTCTGAGGTTGTTAAGGGATCGCTTGGGGAGGTTGATATGTTTGTGCTTGATGAGTTGACTAGGAGTGCTGATGCTTTGGCGGTTCAAATTCGTGAAATTGAGGTAAAGATGGCAACTTTGATTGATCAGCGTGATTTGGAGATTGTTTGTTCGGTTCCAGGTGTAGGAAAGTTGTCGGCTGCCACTATTTTGGCTGAATTGGGGGATTCAAAGCGGTTTAGTAATGGTAAACAGGTGGCTGCTTGGAGCGGGTTCGCTCCGTCGGTGTGTCAGTCTGCTGGTGTAACGCGGTTTGGCGGGATTACGAAACAGGGTTCGCGTTGGCTGCGCAGAATTATGGTTGAGGTTGCACATGTTGCGGTTCGGATGGATTGTCGGTTTAGGCGTATGTTTTGGCGTATTGTTGCTCGGAAGGGTAAGAAGGTTGCGTATGTTGCGGTTGCTCGCAAAATGTTGACTGTTGTTTGGCATTTGCTGGTTAGGGGTGAGTTGTTTGTGGAGGAGGGTTTTTCTAAAGCAGCTGTTTTTGTGCAGTCTACGGGTGATGATGTGTTGTCTTTGGATAGTATGGCTGCGATTTTGAGGCGTGCAGGGTTTACTGTGTCGGCTAATGGCTAGGAAGGGTTGTAGAGGTAGTTGTTTGTGGGTAGTTTGCTTGGGTGTTTTGTTAGTGGTGAGTGTTATTGTTTGAGTGTTTGGGGGTTGGTTTTTGTTGTGTGTGGTGTTGGACTGAAAATTTTTGTTGTGTTGTCTGGTTTTGTTAGGGTTTTTGGTTTAACTAGACTTGAAAATTCTGGTTGTTAGCCGCTGTTAATGGTTTGGACAAAAAGGTTTTTTCGTAGGAAAAACAGTGAATCAAGAAATAGTGTGTTTACTACTGTTTTTCAGCCAAACGGAACATTACTTTCCAGAGTTTTGGCAAATATACCATAGACGAACCTAGTGCTAAAGGTGTGTAGTGAATTATATGGTTCGTGGGTAGGAACCTAAAATTTTTATAAATGTTGCATATTTTTCAAGCGCTTGTAGTGCTTCTGTGCAGCGTTTTTCTATTCTGTGACCCTCAAAGTCAAGGTAAAAGTTGTATTGCCAAGCGGTGGTTTTTGTTGGTCGGGATTCTATTCGTGTTAAGTTAATATTTCTTGATGCGAATTCGCCTAATGCGTTGTAGAGTGTTCCGGGGGCGTGTTTGGCTGAGAAGATAATGCTGGTTTTATCGTCTCCTGTGGGGGCTGCATCTTCGTGTGAGAGTATTAGGAATCGGGTATAGTTTGAGGGGTTGTCGGCAATGTCACGGGCAACAATTTTCATGCTGTATATGTCTGTGGCTTTTTCGCTGGCGATTGCAGCTGCGTTAAGAAGATGTTTTTCTTTGATTATTTTAACACTGCCTGCGGTGTCGTATGTTGGGATGAGTTCCCATTTGTGTTTTTCTAGGTATTTTCGACATTGTCCTAATGCTTGTGGGTGGGAGTATACTGTTGTTATGTCTTCAAATTTTGTTTGAGGGTTTGTTATTAACACATGTGCGAGTTTAACTGCGACTTCGCCACATATTTTTAGGTCATATGTTATAAAGTGGTCATAGTTTTGGTTTACACTACCCTCTATAGAGTTTTCAATGGGTATAACACCGTTAGGGGTTTCATTGTTTTTTACGGATTCAAACACATCTCGGAAGTCTTTGCAGGGTAGGGTTTCTATTTTGTTGCCGAAAAATTTGTATACTGCCATTTCGCTGTAGGCACCTGTTTCGCCTTGGTATGTTATTTTCATTGTTTTTTGCCTTGTCCACGTTTTTTTAGTAGACATTTATTTATACCATTAATCATAGCCTCTACAGATGCCATAACTATGTCTTCGCGTGTGGCACGGGCGCTGACAATGTTTCCTTTTTCATCTTCTACTTTGATAATTACTTCTGCAACTGCATTAGAGCCACCTGTTATAGCTTCAAGGCGGTATTCGCTTAGTTTGATTTTTTCTATGCTACCTGTTAGTTTTTGTATAGCTTTTAATACTGCATCAACTGGGCCTACACCGGTTTCTGCGGCCACATATTCTTGTCCATCTATTGTTAAGCGTACGGAGGCTGTTGGGAGTACTTTGATGCCTGTGATTATTGCCATGTCACACAAGTTGACGATTTTTTCTTCTCCGATTACTTGCCCCATGACTGCTGATGTTATAGCAATTAGGTCGGCATCTGTTACAGATTTTCCTTTGTCTCCAAGTTCTTTGACTCGTTGGACAATTTCTATTAGTTGTGTTTGGTTGGGTTGTATACCGATTTCGTTTAGTTCGGCTTGTATGCCTCGGGTTCCGGCGAGTTTACCGGCGACGAGTTTGCGTGTTCTGCCAACTAGTTCAGGGCTTATGGGTTCAAATGTTAGGGGGTGTTCAGTTATGCCTCGTGTGTGAATACCTGATTCATGTGCAAAAGCGTTTTCGCCTACTATTGCCTTGTTAGCTTGTACGGAAATACCGCTTAATGTGGAGACCATGCGACTGGTGTTGTATAGGAGGCGTGTGTTTATATTTGTTTTATAGCCGTAGACCACATGTAGTGTTGTAACTATTTCTTCTAAGGCGGCGTTTCCTGCGCGTTCACCTAAGCCGTTTACAGCTACGTGTATTTGGTCTGCACCGGCTTCGACTGCTGCAAGGCTGTTAGCAACTGCTAAGCCGAAGTCGTTGTGGCAGTGGGTGCTTATAGGAGTTTTTAGGATGGTTTTTAGTTCTTTGAATAATTCAAAAGTTGTTTTTGGGATCATACAACCAACGGTGTCGGGTACATTTAGGCTATCCATTCCTGCGTCTTGGGCTGCTTTGCAGATTTCATGTAGAAAACTTTTTTCTGTGCGTGTAGCATCCATGGGTGAAAATTCGCATTTTACGCCATGCTGTTTTATGTATTGTATAGCCTCAACTGTAGAAGTCAATACCTGTTCGGGGGTCATGTTTACGGCGTGTTTCATCTGTATGGGTGATGTGGGAATAAATATGTGAATTAAATCTACATCACAACTTAAAGCGGCATCTATGTCTTTTTGGGTGCATCTGGATAGGGCACATATTTGTGAGGTTAGGCCTAATTGTTTTATTTCTTTAACTACCTTACGTTCACCCTCGGAGCTACTGGGAAAGCCTGCTTCAATAATATCAACTCCAAGCTTGTCTAATTGCTGCGCGATTTCTATTTTATCATCTAAAGTTAGAGAAACACCTGGAGTTTGTTCTCCATCACGCAATGTGGTATCTAATATTTTGATGCGTTTGAGAGTTTGTTGAGCCATTATTCTTCACTTTTAAATTAATTTATTTAGTAGCTATTTTTTAGTTCTGTAGCTATGGCTTGGGCCATTTGTTGGGTAGATACTTTTCCACCTAAGTCTGGAACTGTTATACCGTTAATTAGAGTTTGTATTGTTGCTTTTTCTATGGCTTTTGCGGCGTTTAGACATGATGTGTCACCGTATTTTTCGTTTAGCCAGTTTAGCATCATTTTCGCGGAGAGTATCATAGATATAGGGTTTGCTATTTGTTTACCCGCGATGTCTGGAGCTGAGCCATGTATAGGTTCAAATAAGGCAAAGTTTTCACCGATGTTTGCGCCGGGGGCCATGCCTAATCCGCCGATTAGTTGTGCTGCTTCGTCTGAGAGTATGTCTCCAAACATATTGCATGTGCATATTACGTCAAATTCTTGGGGGGTACGAATTAGATGCATTGTTGCTGCGTCAACATACATTTCATTGTATTGTATATTGGGATATTTTTTGGCTGTTTCTTGACATACACTTTTGAATAGTCCATCGGTTATACGCATAACATTTGCTTTATGTATGACTGTTACTTTCTTTTTTTGGCGTTGTTTTGCGGTTTCAAAAGCGTGTTTTGCGATGCGTTCGCAGTTCTGACGGGTGATTACACGTAAACATACGGTGACATCATTGCCTATGGTGTATTCTAAGCCTTTATAGACATCTTCTGTGTTTTCGCGGACGAAAATCATGTCTATATCAGGGTGTGCTACAGACACGTTTGGAAACGCTTTTATTGGTCGTATGTTTGCGTATAGATCAAATAATAAGCGTAGTTTAACTATGACATCTGCGGCGGTTTCGCCTACGGGACCTTTTAGGCAAGCGTGTGATTCTCGAATAATTTTTAGTGTGTCCTCTGGTAGCGCTACACCTCTTTTTTTTAGTACAGCATCACCTGCTTCAGCATGGACTATATTGAGATTTACGCCAAAATTTTCTTGCACTACATCTAAAATTTTAAGTGTTGCCTCTGTTAACTCTGGACCTATACCATCGCCAGGCATCAAAGCTATTTTGTAATCAGTCATTTCTTATCTATCCTTTTGCGTAAGTTTTCAATTAAACCGCCATCGGTTAAAATTTCCATAATAAATGGAGGCAAAACAGTACCTTGCAATAATGTATTATTGGTAAAGTTTTGAATGTTACCTGTTTCTAGATCAACAGCGACCACATCACCGGTTTTTGTGGCTTCAGAAATACCTGTGCATTCAATGACAGGTAAGCCTATGTTTATAGCATTGCGGTAAAATATGCGTGCAAAAGTTTCTGCTATGACACATTTTACACCTGCATATTTTAAGGCTAAAGGAGCCTGTTCTCTGCTAGAGCCGCAACCAAAGTTTTTTCCACCTATTAACACTATACCGTCTTTTGCTTTGTTTACAAATTCTGCATCCAAACTTTCCAATGCATGTTTACCCAATTCATAAGGGTCAACAAGTATTAGGTATTTTCCAGGTAAGATAACATCTGTGTCTATATTGTTTCCAAATTTTATGATCGGCGCTTTAATTTTAGATTCCATTATCGTTTCTCCTCCAAAGTTTTAGGATTTGTTATTTTACCTGTTAAAGCTGAAGCCGCAACAACAGCTGGTGAGGCTAAGTAAACATTAGCCTGTGTACTACCCATTCGACCAATAAAGTTGCGATTGCTTGTACTAACACATGTTTCTCCTGCCGCTAATAGCCCTATGTGTCCACCTAAACATGGACCACACGCTGATCCACAAACAATTGCACCTGCGTCAGTAAAAATTTCAGTTAAACCCTCAGTTAATGCTTGTTTATATATTTCTTGTGAAGCTGGAATTATCAGCACTCGAACGCCGTCTTTGATTTTTTTGCCTTTTATTATTTGAGCGGCTATTTGCAGATCTTCTAGTCTGCCGTTGGTACATGATCCGATGAATGCTTGGTCAATTGGGACATCTTTGACTTCTGATATTGGTTTAACATTATCAACTGATGATGGGCAGGCGATTTGTGGCTCCATTTTTGAAACATCAAATTCTACGACACGTTCATATTTAGCATCTTTGTCGCTTTTTAGGGTTGTAAAGTCTGTCAGAGTTTTGACACGTTTTTTTAGGTATTCTTTTGTTATGTTGTCTGGTTCGATAATGCCGTTTTTGGCACCCATTTCAACTGCCATGTTGCATAGTGTCATTCTGCCGTCTATGCTCATTTCATGTATAGTGGGACCAGTGAATTCTGCGCTTTTATATATAGCACCGTCAACACCTAGTTCGCCGATTATGTTTAGAACCAAATCTTTTGATGTAACATATTCATTGAATTTTCCGTTAACGATTATTTTGATAGATTCAGGCACTTTGAACCAAATTTTTCCAGTTGTCATAACTGCAGCTGCTTCTGTTGAACCTATACCTGTAGAAAAAGCTCCGAAAGCACCATATGTACAAGTATGTGAATCAGAGCCTACGATAACTGTTCCGGGTGTTACATGTCCTTGTTCAGGCATAACTTGGTGACATACGCCACCTCGTCCTACATCGTATATACGTATTTTTTGTTCTTTAGCGAATTGGCGCATTGTTTTATGAAGTTCAGCTGCTTTAACAGATTCCGCTGGAATCTGGTGGTCTAATACTATGACTATTTTTTGGTTATCCCAGACGTTTTTTGCGCCGATTTTTTTGAATGATTCTACAGCTAAAGGTCCAGTTAAATCATGAGTCATCAATACGTCAACGTTTGCATCTACGATTTCGCCTGGCGAGACAAAATTTTTGCCTGATGCTTTAGCTAAGATTTTTTCGGTAATGTTCATGTTTTTTCTTCTCTATTCACGCTTTTTATTTATATTTAATAAATGCGACCGAAGACAACCTAAATGGTGTGTCGCAAATTTGAAAAAAGGGAGAGTTAAGCCTTTCCATTCAGTAAACCTTTTTACTCGTCTATTTTAATGGATTTAATTCCTCGTGCTAATGCAGTTATGCCTGTTCTTGCAAGTTCAAGAACGCCAAAGGTTTTCATTAAGTTTAGAAAGGCATCAATTTTTTCAGGTCTACCAGTGATTTCTACAGTTAAGCTGTCAGTTGAAATGTCAATTATTCTGCCGCGGAAGACATTTACAAAGTTGATTACGTCAGAGCGTTTCTTGGAATCTGTGATTTCAATCTTAATGAGAGCTAATTCACGCATAACAAAGTTGCCCTGTTCTAGTTCTTCAACTTTTAAGACATCAATTTGTTTGGCGACTTGTTTGACAACTTGGTCAAGTGTTTTCTCATCGGCGTTTACTGTAATGGTCATACGTGCAATGTCTATCTGTTGTGTTGCGCCAACGGTTATGCTTTCGATGTTAAAATTTCGTCGTCTAAATAGGTTAGCTATGGAATGCAGTACGCCTGGTTTGTTTTCGACTAGAACAGATATTATTTTTGTTTTGCCAGGTTCCATTAATAATCACCTCTTTGTTGTGGTAATCCATATCCTGGAGGCACAAAGGGTACCACATCGGTTTCGGTGCCAATAGGTACGTCAATAACTGTTGTAATTTTACTATTCATCGCTGTTTTAATTGCGTTTTTGAATTTGTCAACAGAGTCTGCGCGTATACCTTGTGCTCCATATGCTTCAGCTAGTTTAACAAAGTCAGGTGTTTTACCCAAGTTTATAGCATTATATCGCCTGCCAAAGAGAATTCTTTGCCATTGAGCAACCATACCAAGCACACTATTGTTTAATACAATAACGATTACAGGTATGTCTTCCATAACGCTACACGCTAATTCTTGTTCAGACATTATAAAACTGCCATCGCCTGCGATATCTACAACTATACGACCTGGGCAAGCGACTTTTGCACCTATAGCTGCAGGGAATCCGAAGCCCATTGTTCCAAGACCACCTGAGCTTATGAATGTTCGTGGTTGTAGTGCTTGCATATAAAGAGCTGACCACATTTGATTTTGTCCAACTTCTGTTGTAATTATACCATTTTGCGGTAATAGTTTTCGTAACTCTGATAATAACACTTTTGGAACCATGTCAACGGGGTTTTCTTTTAACAGAGGACTTAGTTGTTCTTTGACTTCTTTGACACGTTTTGTCCAAACTTTGCCTTCGCCTTTTCTTAGTTTTTCTGAAGTTGCTGTTAGTAACATTTTTAGCGATGGTTTAGCACCGGCGATTATGGCTATATCTATCTCTACGTTTTTGTTGATTTCTGCTGCGTCTATATCTATCTGGATTTTTTTTGCATCTTTTGCAAATGCGTCCAAGTTTGCGGTTGCACGATCAGATAATCTGGTACCAACCGCAAGTAGGACATCAGCTTCGCTGATTAGTCTATTAGCTGCAGGGTTACCATGCATGCCTATGCTACCTATTGATAAGGGATGGTTTTCTGGAAAAGCCCCTTTACCCATGAATGTTGTTGCAACAGGAGCCATCAGCAAATCAGAGATTTTGACTATTTCATCAGATGCTCCTGCTATTATGGCACCTCCGCCGATTAGTAATACTGGTCGTTCAGCTTTTGCTAGAATATCCGCCGCTTGGCTAATTTTAGCGGGGTCGGGTTGTTGAGGTGCTTTATAGCTTCTAATGTTGTGTTTACTTGTAAATTCAACCTCATCAATACCGGCTTGTATGTTTCGGGGTAAGTCAATCAAAACGGGACCTGGTCGACCTGTTGTTGCAATGTGAAAAGCGTTTGTTACCATTTGCGGAATTTCTGCAACTGCACGAGGTTGGTAACTGTATTTGGTAATTGCTGTTGTTATACCTATGATATCTGCTTCTTGAAATGCGTCTCGGCCGATCATGTAACTTGAGTTAACGCCACATGTTGGAATTTGTCCTGTTAATGCGATTATTGGGCTAGAATCTAGGTAAGCATTTGCTATACCTGTTACCAAGTTTGTAGCACCCGGTCCGCTTGTTGCCATACATACGCCTACGCGGCCACTAGCTCTAGCGTATCCTTCTGCTGCATGTGCAGCACATTGTTCATGACGAGCGAGAATGTGCCGGATTTTTTTGTTGCCATACAGTGCATCATATACAGGTAGTATGGCCCCGCCTAATATTCCAAATATGGTATCAACATTTTGTTGTTCAAGGGATTTTAAAAGTGCTTGCGCACCAGACATTTTTGGCATATTCATTTCAGTCTCCTATGTTTTAAATTGGCGTTTATACTGCTGTTAGAGGTATGAAAAATGTTTGAGAATTGTGAGGCATTTTTAGAGTTTAAACTAGGATTTTTATAAAATATGTACCCAGTGATCCCAGCTATTAAGGAGGTGACAATCCCTCATTTCATTGCCTCTTAATGTTTTAATTTACATAGCTAATTATTTAAATAAAAATCTATCGGTAAGTATTTTACGTCAAATTGTGTAAACAAATTTTGAAGGAAAAAGTTATTTCTTTATTATTTGCAAATTCTAGTAGTTGATACATAATTTTGGGGGATAATTAACAAAAAATGATTTAGGGTAATGATGAATACGTCATTGTTTTCTTGCTGTAGTCTGTTATAAGCACGTTTATACCGCTCATGACTGCGTTCATACTAGCTTTGACTATGTCCTCATGCATGCCTAAAGCTGTAATAATTCTTGCGTCTTTACGCATGTTTACTAGTACTTCAACTACTGCGTCTGTTCCACCTGTGATAGCTTTAACGCTGTATTGTTCTAATTCGATGTTTTCTGTTTCTTTTATAGCATCTTTTACTGCGTTTATAGCCGCATCAACCGGACCAACACCTTTTGCTGTGCCACAGACGATTTTTCCAGTTACGCGTAATTGAACAGTTGCTTGTGCTTCTGTTTTATCTCCGCCAGAAAAAGTCATTTCTTGAAGTTCAATAGGTTTTATACCGTCAAGGTCCATAACGTTTTCAGCTATAGCTAATACATCAGCATCTAGAACGTTTTTGCCTTTGTCTCCAAGTTCTTTTATACGTCGGAATATTTCTTGAAATTGTTCGTCTGTAGGTTTTATACCCATGAGAGCAAGTTCAGCTCGTATAGCATGTGACCCTGAATGTTTACCTTGAGCTATGTGTCGGGTACGACCTACTAACTCAGGAGGAAAAGGCTCATATGTTGCAACGTTTGCAAGCATACCCTGCGTATGTATTCCCGATTCATGTTTAAACGCGTTCGCACCAACAACTGCTTTATGAGGTTGTATTTGAACACCTGTTAACCTAGAAACTATCTGAGAAGTATTATAGAGAAGTCCCGTTTTGATATTCAATTGTTTTTTGTATAAAGTATGAAGAGCCACGACGATTTCTTCAATAGCTGCATTACCTGCACGTTCACCTAAACCATTAATTGTACCATGAGCTATTTGCGCACCAGCACCAAGCCCAACGACAGTATTAGCTACAGCCATACCAAAATCATTATGACAATGAACACCAACAGGCACCTTAATTTTTGAGGTAAGTTTTGTAAAAAAATCATAAGAACTATCAGGAGACAATATACCCACAGTATCACACGGAGTTACACGGTCTACACCACAAGCCTCAGCGATTTGGAAAACTTGGAGAAGATAATTAAAGTCAGAACGTGTAGCATCTTCAGCTAGTAAATCAACTTTTAAACCATGACTTTTAGCATACGTTACACATTCTTCAGTTAGTTTTAAGATTTGGCCACGCGTTTTTTGCAACTTTTGTTCTATATGCAAATCAGATGTGGGTATAATTAAACTCATAGCCTTAGCATTACTTTTTATAACTGCATCTATATCGTTTTTTGTACCTCTACCTGCACTTGCCACCTCAGCCCGTAATCCTTGATTAGCTATTAAACAAACAGCTTCAAACTCGCCCTTAGAAACTGCAGCAAAACCGGCTTCGATAACATCTACGCCAAGCGCATCAAGTTGTTGAGCTATACGTAGTTTGTTTTCAGGTACAAGAGATATCCCTGGTGTTTGTTCCCCATCGCGTAATGTGGTATCTAAAAATTTTATAGATTCAGGAAAGCGATTGAATAAAGCAATACCCCACTTAAAGTCACATCACAAATTCACCGTCAAGCACAGATATAAAAATTGTGCAAAAATCATTTCAAATAAGCTATAACAAAGCAACACAACAATATAGAAAGGCAGCACATTAAAATTAGTTAAGACAAAGAGAAGTGTCAGCTTTCCCAATTTCACGCGGCCGAAGACCGCACTACAGTTGGGAACGGAACACGGTTTAACTTCTGAGTTCGAAACGGGATCAGGTGGAACCCGCGCCCTATGGCCGACAACACCCCTACCATTTCAAGAGAGTCATATAAACTTTTAGCATACAAACCACAAAAAACACACAATTAAACAACAAACCTCCAAGAAAAATTAAAACAAAAACACTTATGAAAAACAGACAAACATTAACACCAAAACGTTAGTTAACATTTAAACATTAAACAGTAAACTACCTACCTCTTACTAGACTGTATCAAAGCTCAAAAACCAACACACCAAACCACAACATACAGTACACGTATAAATAATGTACACCATATACAGCATAGTATAATCAGTAAAAATTAGTTTTGACACAAACTCTACTGTAGCAGGTACTCTGCTGAGTTTTGCATAAACTCTACAATAATTTAACATGAAATGTAACAAAAAATTGAAAAACAAGAATGCAATAATTACATGATAATATAGGATGATTAAAATGAGTATCGAAGTTGATGTAGCTACTATCCAATTAAATAGTGAAAAAATGAATTTTCTGCTAAGTAAAAAAGATTTTAAAACAGGCAGTCGTGGTTATCATGCACAAGGTAAAATGATGTCAAACGGTAAAAACTATCAAGTAAACATACTTGTCGTTGAAATTGGCTCTAAACCTAAAGAAAAGAAAGTCTAAACCAATACGCCCTTGTTTCATTTTTTACTATTTTTTACTGTTCCTTATTCTTATGTGTGGATACAAAAGAAAAGCACAAATAGCAATTTAGCAGTGTCCTAATCAAGATTGGCTACAATCCAAGGTAATAGAAAAATTTGTGTCTATTCTATCAGGTGTTTAGTTATTTCTTCAAGTTTAGAGGGAGAAAAACCATGTCTAAATTCGTTGATAAAATTTCAATAGAATCTGGAAAGTTAAACTGTGCAAACAAGTCATTTCTTCAACTTGGAAAAATCGTTCAAACAGACCTAGCTTGGTATAACGATGGATACAAAATTGGTAGTGTCCTGATCAAGATTTGATTACAGTCTGCTGTAATAGAACTCATGCCAAGACCACAAATGATCCGCTAAACCTCCCAGTTTAGCAGGAGAAAAACCCAACTTAAACATATTAGACTTCTTACAAAACTCATAAATCTAGGTTTTTGTTTTCTTTGTTGATGATGTGTGTTTATTGTAAAGTATGAAAACATACAAGATTATTCTAATGAAAAGTTTCGTTGGATAACTGGTGTTAAGCGTGTTACTTTTGAAAAAATGCTATAAATATTGCGTCGCGAGTTTGCTATTAAACAGGTTAATGACGGTAGAAAACCAAAGTTACCAGAGACGCAGTTACTTGCAACTTTAGAGAACATTCGCGAGCACCGAATGTATGCGCATATTGCTGCAAGTTACCAAATTGATGAAAGCAACATGTACCGCATGATCCGCTGGGTTGAAGACACTTTAGTTAGAGATGGAACATTT
>Ga0209628_10002349_pt1 | contig 12789 bp, 6 predicted proteins | sample TergutCu122P4_FD_187285 | JGI IMG/M metagenome (GOLD analysis project Ga0209628, IMG submission 187285) | Cubitermes ugandensis P4 segment gut microbial communities from Kakamega Forest, Kenya - Cu122 P4 (SPAdes) (version 2) | ecosystem: Host-associated > Arthropoda: Insects > Digestive system >...
TTTTTCTTTAAATGAAAATTCAGAATAATGGGTAAGGGCGGTTTGGTCGTTAATAAAAATCATGCTTCGTTCAATATCAGTGTAAAAAAGTTTCCCTGGAGTGCCCCAAAAAAAATTGCTTTTATTGGCAGTGGCATCAATTTGGCGATGACGGGCTAAAATTACGGCAGATTCGTTTTTCAATTCGTCCGGAACGGTGTAATTTTTGAATACAGGATTGTCCCATGTCCAAACATCAGCCCTAATTTTAGGAGCTTGTGCGAGATAATAGCTTGGTTGCGCCGATAAATGAAAAACAAGCGTGGCTAAAATTAAAGAAAAGTAAATTTTTTGCATACTCATAATTTTTATTCATTTTTTAAAATAATCTGTTCCGAATAATTTCTTTTTAGCAAAGCAAGGTCAGCATTCCATTGAGCAAAATGTTCTTTTTTTAGCCACACTTCTTTGATAATTATTTCCTTTCTGTATTTAATTCTATCATTTTCAATGCTATAAATCGAATTGATTTTGTAATTATCGTTTTCAATATTCAATTCATTTGGAACAGAAACAACCTTAAAACCCTCTGGAATGAGCAAGTATTCTTCTCTGATGGTACGTTTTTTATGAGGAAAAACAAAGTCAATTTTTCTTTTTGTGGTGTCTATGGTTGATGAAACGTAATCTTTACGACTATCTAAATCAATATATACAACATCTCCGATTCTGTTTATGCTGTTTTCGCGAACCTCATTGTAGTTAATACTCAATTGGTTTTGTCTCGAATCTTCTCCCTGTATCCATATATCCGATACTTTTTCATGACTTTTCCCTTTTTCGAGAAACTGCTTGATGGTACTGTTCCTGCGAGATGTCTCCAAAGTATAAATGAGTGACAAAATGGAATGTTTAGATTCACCGCTTAAAGTCATGCTAACATTACCCACTAACGAATTTCCGTCTATACTATACACACAAATCAAACTATCAGTATTTTGCGAAGGTGATATTTCGGGAACCGAGTCAAAAATATAGTTGTTTTCATCTTCTATCATTGTAAAACAGCCTTGTATCGCATTGTGATATTCACCCGGCACCATATATTTAACGGTTGCGTCAAGATATACGATGCGATTATCTTTGAATAAAGCACAAATCGCGTGATTGAATAGCGGTAATTGTATTTTTTTACTCAATCCGTTAGTTCCAATCCAAACGAAACGGGCATCAAAACCTGCTGACCGCAACATTGTCTTCAACAAATTCGCCATCCCTTTGCAATCGCCATACTTTTTACGAAGCACATTTTGAGCATTATCGGGAACCCAACTGTCAAGTCCGTACTCAAATGCGATATAGCGGATATTATACTGTACCCAGGCAAATATCGAAGAAATTTTTTCGTCATTTGTTTGGCAAGAATCAATAAGTTGTTGTGTAAATTTGAAAACAATTCCCATATCGTTTTGCGTTTGGTCAATTTTTTCTTTACACCATTTATATACATCATCGTAATGGTCAAAATAGACTATTTTTTCTTTTTTTAGAGTAGCCTTTTTCGGTATTAACAATAAGTGCGGTACTATTTTATGATAGGGAGGCGCATTATCTGTTTTTTTCATCTCTTCCTGATCTCTAATGGTATAAATATAGGTAACAAATTGCGACTCTTCGTTCGTAATAATCTCTTTTTCAATATTATTGTTAAAATTTTGTTCTATAATATCCAGTTCCAACCCATTGGGAACAATAATTTCTACTATTTTCTCTTTTACAAATTGAGGTTCGGAGAATAGTATTTTGTTAAAAATACAAATATCCTTATATGTTTTTGTAAAACTGACGGTTGCTTTTTCTCCCTTTTTGGAGAAAGGGAGTTCAAAATAACAAACTTTTCTATCGCTGTAAAAAATATCATGATCTCGGTACATTTCATAAGTAGGGGTTATTGTTGTTTTTTCAACCTTAATATCCACCATGTTAATTGTAGAATTTATATTATAAAATTCAGCGACGGTTATGGTTTCCGCCCATTTAAGACAGTGGTAATTTGTGGTTGTTTTTTCTTCCAAAAATATCTGATTTGAAGATATTTTATAGGTATATTTCTCTGTTTTTTTTTCGATGATAATATTATCTTTATTCGTTTGTGCGTTTAGATTCGGAACGGTTAATAGTGTTATAAGAAAGGGTATTATTAGTTTTAGCGTTTTTCTTTGTTTTGCCATAAAAATATTTTGCACCTAATAAAATGCAAATTAACATAATATTTTGTTTTTTTAAACACGAACACAAGAAGCCCGAGTAAGCTTTTCCAGTGTAAATAGTACAAAAAATACTATCTGTGCTGAAAATCTATTTTTTTCCCGATAAAATAGATTTGTAAAGCGCTGGATTTAATAAAATCTCCATCGCCTTTTTTACATCAGGGTCGGAAGAGAGTTGATGCTCAATTCTTCCTTTTTGATAATAATAACGCGCTACAATTTCATTCGCAATAAATTCTGATAATTCGTTTTTGAACTTGTAAATATCATTACTTTTTTCGTTTTCAATCTTTTTAATCATTTCATTATAAATAGATTCGATAGCACCGTAATATTTTTCGGTTTGTGCAATCTCTTTTAATTCTTGTAACAGTTCTTCGGTTTCTGTTTTGTAATCAAAGTCTTTACTTTTTGCAAAATCTGCAAATTTCTTATATTCCACTTCAGAGAGTTTAAATTGAGCAGGCGGCAAAATAGTGTCGCGTTTGGCAGCATATTCGTTGCAAAAATCAAAAATGATATTGTTTAACAATAATGCAATAAGGATATTACTTGGAACAGAATCCGGCATAATAATGTCGGGTTCAATGCCCCCTTTATCATATACGGTTCTTCCGTTTTTTGTTTTGTAAGGTGTTGCGAGCGAGTCGGGAATATGAGGCGCCGCTCCCAGTGTGTCGCGATTAAAATAATCCACATTTTGCACACACCGTCCGCTTGGAATGTAATATTTTGATACAGTGATTTTAAAGGATGTGTTGTAACTCAGCGGCACAATATTTTGCACCAAACCTTTTCCAAATGTTTTTTTCCCCAGTATCACTCCTCTATCCAAATCTTGAAACGCACCCGCCACAATTTCCGATGCGGAGGCGCTCGCCTCATTTACCAGCACAACCACCGGAATCTCTTTATCAATTGCCGGACTCTTTGTTTTGAAAACATTATTTTGTTCTTTTATTTTTCCTTTGGTTTCTGCAATTTTAACATTCTGATCCACAAAGATATTCATAATATTTACCGCTTCATGAAGCAAACCGCCGCCATTATTACGCAAATCGAAAATCAAATATTTCATTCCTTGATCCTTGAGTTTTAGAAAGGCATCTTTTACTTCAGAACTTGGGTTGCCGGTAAATTGACTTAAATTAATATATCCCACTTTATCTTTCAACATTCCGAAGTAGGGCACCGTGGGAAATTTAATTTCTTCGCGTTTTACGGAAAACGTATGTTTTTTTCCATCTGTAGGACGTTCAATTTCAATATTTAATGATGTTCCGGGCTGTCCTCTTAAAATCGTACTGACCTCATCCGAGTTTCTACCTTGAACATTTTGTCCGTTAATTTTTAAAATTATATCCCCCGCACGGAGTCCTACTTTTTGTGCAGGCGCATTTTCGTAGGGTTCAGAAATCACAACATTTTTTCCATGTTGTTGAATCACTGCGCCAATTCCTCCGTATTGTCCGGTGGTCAACAGTTTAGCCTCTTCAATTTTTGATTCTGGGTAATAAACGGAATAGGGGTCGAGATTTTCCAACATACCGTTTATCGCTTTTGTAACCAAATCGGTTGGGTTTATTTCATCGGCATATTTGGCATTTAATTCCCTTAAAATAGATACAAAAATATCCACATTTTTGGCAATTTCAAAATCATTTTGCGCTGATAGTGATATGGTTAGAAAAAAAACAGGAATAAGCAACCACCTTTTCATAATACAATTTTTTAGACTTAAATAACTGAAAACAACTCTAATTATTGTATAATAAGTCTTTCAAATTTTTTGCTATTGTCAACGTCATATAATACAACTCCTATTTCTTCGTTAATCACTATCATTAAAATATATATAAATGAAAATGGTTATTCGTTGTAAGAATATCGGGCTGTTTCTTGCTATATTCTTTTTTTCCACACAATTGTTTGCACAAAAGCCTGTGGTGTTTGAATCTCCCAAGTATGAATTTGACAATGCGATGGAACTGTATCAAAAAGAGAAGTATGGCTCGGCACAGCAATATTTTAAATGGGTGTATGAACATACTACCGATAAACAGCAGGATTTGAAAACCGATTCCTATTTTTATATGGCTTTGTGCGCCGCCAATCTTTTTAATGACGACGCCATTTTTTTGCTCAATGATTTTGTGGTTCAGTATCCGGTAAGCGCCCAAGTTCCGCAAGCCTATTTTGCCCTCGGAAAGTTTTATTTCTACAAAAAAAACTACAAAAAAACATTAGAAAGTTTTGAATTAGTAGAAGAAAAAAACATAAATAAGGAGATCCGTGCAGAATTTACCTACAAAAAAGGATATTCTTATTTTGAGTTAAACAAGTTTGCAGAGGCGCGTCCGCTGCTAAAAACTGCAAGTCAGATGGAGAGCCCTTACCAAAATAGAGCTACCTATTATTTGGCATTTATGGATTATCAGGAAAAAAAATATCAGCCTGCACTGGAAGGTTTTATAAAAGTGAAAGAGGACCCCGAATTTAAGGATGCCGTGCCTTTTTATATTGTGCAGATCTATTTGCTACAAAAAAAATATGACGAAGTGATTGCTAAGGGGTTACCGCTTTTTGAACAGAGTAACGACAAAAGTAAGATTGATATTTCGCGTTGTTTGGCATTGGCAAATTATGAGCAAAAAAATTATGAAAAGGCAAATCAATACTTTCAATATTATTTCTCAAAAACGAAAGATAAAATAGAGTTTGCGGATTATTATTCTGCCGGAATGGCAAATTATTACCTGAAAAACTATAAAAACGCTATTGATTATCTATCCAAAGTTACCTCAACACCAAATGCTACGGCGCAAAATGCCTACTACACGATTGGCGATTGTTACATTAATATTGAAGAATGGAGTTTGGCTTCTCAGTCGCTTTACGAAGCCTATAAAATGGATTTTTTACCTGAAATTAAGGAGGATGCACTCTTTAACTATGCAAAACTCCAATATGAAAAGTCTTCTTCCTCTTTTAATCAGGCAATTAAAGCATTGGAGCAATATATCAACGAATATCCGAATTCTGTTCATAATGATGAAGTACAAGATTATCTTGCCAAGATCTATTTGTCCACAAAAAATTATCAGGGCGCCATTAATTCTTTAGAGAAGATTCAACATAAAAGTCCGGCGTTGTTAAAGTCTTATCAACGTTGCACTTACCTACGCGGGTTGGAGTTGGTGAATAACAAAGAATATAGTGCAGCCGTGAAAAACTTTGAAAAATCTTTGAAATACAGTTTGGATAAAAACACAGAGGCATCGGCAACGTACTGGATGGCAGAGGCTCAATATAAAAACTCACAGTTTGCAGATGCCGTGCAATCATACAGAATTTACCAAAAATTAAGTGATGCGCAAAAAGATGAAAACTATCCGCTCTCATTTTATGGTTTGGGGTATGCCTTGATGGGAACGCAAAAGTATGGAGAAGCCGAAAAAGCATTTGCAGATTTTTTAACTACGAAAGGAAACGATACGGAACTTGTTTCCGATGCGTATTTAAGATTGGCAGATTGTCAGTTTATGCAGAAAAAAGTAACCCAAGCGACTGCCAATTATGATAAATGCGTTAAAATGGAACAATCTAATGCCGATTATGCGCTTTTTCAAATGGCGTTGTTACATGGTTATCAGAAAGAACTTAACAAAAAAGTTACAGGATTGGAACAACTGCTCAAAAAATACCCGAACTCCGGCTATAAACCGGAAGCCGAATTTGAACTGGCTTCCACATATCATGCTTTAAATCAATATAAAAAAGCAATAGCCGCGTATGAAGAGTTTATTAATTCCTATCCTAAAAATGCGATGGTTCGACAAGCCTATAATAAATTAGCCCAAGCGCATTGGAACATTAATGACATTCCCAATGCGATTCAAAATTTCAAATTAGTGTTGGAAAATTTTACCAATACTCATGAAGCAAAAGATGCTTTGGCTAATCTTGAAACCATCTATGCCGAATTGGGAAAATCTGCCGAATTTTATGAATACGCTAAATCAAAAAACGTTTCATTTGCGGCTTCCCGGCAGGATTCGGTAAGTTTTAAATCTGCCGAAAGTAAATTTTTTAGAAAAGAGTATGAGGCGGCGTACAAAGGATTCTCCGATTATTTAAATCAATTTCCCAAAGGGATGTTTGCCCACGAAGCATTGTTTTATAAGGCAGAATACGATTATGAGAAAAAACGTTTCGACGAAGCGCTTGTGGGATATGAAAACCTAATTTCTAATTATATAACTGAAAATCAAGAAATTATTTTAAGAAAAGCGGGGCTTATTCAATTTAATAAAAATAATGATCGAAAAGCATTTGAACATTTTTCTAAACTGTTGGAAATTGCCTCTACTGAAAATGATAGAATTTTGGCTAACAACGGAATTATGCGCTCCGGTTATGAGTTAAAAAAATATAAAGAGGTAAAAAACAGTGCTGAGTATCTTATCGCTGCTTCCCAAACCCAGCGGGAAGTGAAAAATGATGCGTACCTCTACGCAGGCCGTGCTGCCTTTGAACTCAACGATTTCCCAACTGCAAAGAAACATTTCTCTGTTTTAGCAGAAAAACCTGTGAATGAAAACAGTACCGAAGCCGCCTATAAAATTGCACTTATTGAATTTAAACAGAACAACTTGGATGATGCTGAAAAAGCAATTCTTAAAATTGTGAACGGTAAATATTTCGGAGAGTATTGGATTGCTTCTGCTTATATTTTGTATGGCGACTGGTACGCGGCAAAAGGCAAAACCTTTCAGGCAAAAAGCACCTATCAAAGTATTATTGATAATTATGAAGGGGAAGATTTGCGGAAAGTAGCGCAGGAAAAATTAGAGAAATTGCCGGATTAATCATTCTCCAAACAAAAACCTTTCAGGATTTTTTTCACACAAATCTTCTTTGTGACTTACTTCTGCATCTGAAAAGGCTTTTAAATATTCGTTGTAAGAATCTACTTTGGATGCCAACAAGTTGATAGAGAAGTCGGAACCGAATAGCATTTTTTTGTATAATTCAGGATTTGGAATAGGGGGAGAGTATTTCTGCACTTTCTTTGGGTCGTGATGGAAGAGATTCTCTATTTCATCATAATAACCTGTGTTGGCATCATTGCAAGAGATATCGGTGTAAACATTTGGATATTGTTGGGTTAAGGCGATGACTGCGTTTCTCCATTCTCTTTTCTCCGATTTGGATTCTGCACCGAAATGTGCAAAATTTAAGGTAAGTTCCGGATAATCTGCTAAAACTTTTTTCCATTTTCCTTCGGGAGAAGTTATCGGGTCGAACTCTCCTACTTTGAAACCGGCATCACTGCAATGTGTGGTTATGGGAATACGATGGTTAACACAAAAATCATACACCATTTTCACTTTATCCAATTCTTCGGCGTCTTTTGGATAAGGGTCGAAACCCAATTGCGGATACACTTTAATCCCTGCAAAAATATCGGCATATTCTCCGGCATCTCGGTACATATTGCTGTCTAATTTTCCCATTTTTTCAAAAAGTCGCGCCCTTCTTTCTGCCCCCGATTCTGTTTTGGAAAAATTGCAGAAAAATTTATTCAAAAGAGCAATAATCTCTTCCTTATAATAATTTCGTGTATCTAACCCCATAAACGGATAAATCTCAAACAATTTTTCATGTTTGCGTTCTTGAGAGTCGGGAATCTCTTTGGAAAGACGCATCTTTTTATTTTCAATTTCAAGATTAAAGCGATAGTAGGTACGAATGGCATAAAGCAAATCTCCTACTTGATTGGTAATGGGACGTTTGGGAGACAAGTTGTAGAAAATACTGTTTTCAATATTCTTGTATCCGAAATCAATTACCAATGGACAAAGTAGGACTTTATCATAACAAGTATCCCCAACCATTATTTTGTTTTTATTGTTAATAATTTTTGGTTCTCCCAATCTCAGAAAGTATTCCAATACCAAGAATTGATACTCTAAAGGAATTTCGAAAAACGACAGGCAATTTCCTACAATACTTTTTGGGGAGTGTTCTCCCCCTGAATTCAGCATCTTGTTTACTTGTTTTTTTAATACACTTTTTGGAATCATGGAGGCGGCTGCAATAACAAACCGTGTTTTCCAATTTATATTTTCTTCAATTAAACTCGATATCAGATCTTCTCTGAACAGATAGGCAGTAAGGTTCGGATGGCTTAAATTCAGCGCATGTACATGAATGTCGTAGAATGTTCTCATAACTATATCAATAATGATTTCAGGTTGCAAAGATAAACCATAATTTTTATTTCTTAGCCCATAATACACAATTTTTCATGGCAAAAGCGCCAAACAGTCCGTAACCATTTTTAACGTTGGAATAGAATTGTGTGGGCTCTAACAGGAAAAATTGAAGTTCATTTTCATAATCAATTAAACATTTTTCAAATAAATAACAATTTCTATCTACTTGAAGTAAAGTCATTTCAAATGTTTCCGGCATGTAATCCAGCATAAACACAGAGAACTTTTTCCCATCATGATCAAAATCGGAATAGATACATGGGTTATAATCAATATCAGATAATGGCCAGCACCCGTAATGAAAAGATGTGTCAGTGGTTGGATTTCCGTATATATCCCAGCCTGTACTCCAAAAAAGAGTTTTTTTATCATAAAAAATATAGTAATTTTCCTCTCCGAGATAATCCATCCATTCTAAATATCCATGAAAATGCTGCCAATTATAAAATTCACCGTGATGGAAATCGTTTATTGATTCATCAAAAACCATCTCTAAATAAGTTTCCCTGAAAAAAGGCACTATACAGGAAGCTGAAACAGATTCAAATCCCGTCGCGGCTGCTCGCACATAATAGGTTTTTCCCTCTACAATCGGAAATTGTTCCTGAAGGATATAATAATGTTTATAAACCGAGTCGAATTCCATTTCTACCCAGTTCATATTATCATTCGAGATTTCTACTGTTGCATTCTTTACAACTTCTATTTTATATGGATTTTTTGTAAATAACGGAGCAGAATTGGTTAAACTCAGAATGGTTGTATCTAATTGGGGCACAAGATAACAATATAAGACCAACTTTGGTTTTATATCTAATTCTTTATCAATGAATGTAATACAGGAATTGAGCAACACACTCATCAGAAGAAACGAAAGAAACAACGATCTATTCATATTATTAAAAACGAAAACTATAAGTGAATGATGGGATGATGGGAAAGATGGTGATTTTTGCTAACCTGCGGCGTGAAGAACTTTCATTAGTATCGTAAAAATCCTGTATCAGATAAATGAACGGGTTTTTGTGATTATACAGATTGTAAATACTTACCTCAAAAATACTTTCAAAACGTTTGCTTTTTTTGTGTGGTTTTATAAATTGTGCCGCAACATCCAAATGATGAAATGCTTCCATTCTGAAACTGTTTTTACTTCCGAAGTTTTCAGCATAAGGGATCCACGTCAACGGATTTGAGTACCCCGAATACATATTGTAGTATTTATGAAAAAAATATGTAATGTGATTTATTTGGTATGATTGGTCAGGTAGCGTGAGTGCATTTCCAGTTGCATATATCCATGACAGAGATAAATTAATACGCTTTTTAGGGCTGTACATTAAAACAATAGATATATCGTGTCGGCGGTCGTACCTTGCCCAAAACTTTTCTCCAAAATTGAGTTTTTCAAACTGCTGTTGACTCCATGATAGCGTATAAGCCACCCATCCGGTAAATTTGCCAACGGTTCTGCGTGCAAGAAATTCAACCCCATAACTCCAACCCTTTCCGGTGGTTATTTGAGATTCCCAATCCAAGTTATTATTAGTATCAGCATTTCCACTCATAGCATCTTCCAGCCCTTTCAAAAAAGAAGCGCCCGGTAAATATGCAATAATGTGGTCCATCTTTTTATAATACCCTTCCAACGAAAAGGTCATTCCAAGTTTTTTTGGCTCATAAACCAATCCTAAAGCCACTTGCTGAGAACGTTGCGGGCGAATATTTTTCGTTACGGGAACCCAAAGGTCTGAGGGCAATCCTATCATACTTGAAGATAATAAAAGCATATACTGATTCATCATGGCATAAGAAGCTTTCAAAATTAAATCTTTCCGAAAGTTATATCCTACGCTTAATCTAGGTTCGGGAGCAACGTATGTTTTTTGGGGAACAGAAAATAAGTTTAATCTGAATCCCGGATTAATACGTAATTTATTTTTAATATTTATTTCATCTTCAGCATATAAAGCGTATTCTAATCCTTTTGCCAAACTAGTTTCCTTAAAATTTCCAACTGTAGCCTTTACCTGCACAGCATTCGGGCGTGCTTCATGGTAGGTTATCATAGCACCCATCAGGATTGTATTCATTGAATTAGGAACGTATGTCAAATCATATTTTAATGAATAGTCGCGAATTCCCGAATTGAAATTTATTTCGTAATATTCTTTCTCTTTGCCTTCCTTATATAAATAATTCTGAAATATTTTCAGGGTATAGTCACTGAAAATAAACGACAAATTTGAAAACAACTTATTGAAAAACATGTGATTCCAACGAATTATTGAGACTCCATTCTGCCAAAATAACCCCGCATTAAATTTAGATTTGTAATTAAAGCCATTATCTTTCATTGTTGCTGAAAATTTATCTCTCCCAAAATATGCACTTAGATACAACTTATTTTTATCACCAAAATCGTAATTAAACTTTGCATTCAAATCGTAAAAATAATAGCCGGCAGAAAAACCGTCTTGAATCAGAGCCATAACAGGTCGCATGAGTAAATCGAACCATGTTCGGCGTCCGGAAACCATAAAAGAGGATTTGTTTTTCACGATGGGACCTTCCACCATAAAATGCCCTGATAATAAACCAACTCCACCTTCTCCATGATACTCTTTTTTGTTTCCTTCCTTCATTTTCACGTCAATCACCGATGAAAGTCTCCCGCCATATTTTGCAGGAAAACCACCTTTAATTAATTCGGCAGATTTGACGGCATTTCCGTTAAAAATAGAGAAGAAACTCAACAGATGGCTGGCATTGTATATAGTGGCTTCATCTAAAATAATCAGATTCTGGTCAGGACTTCCACCCCGAACAAAAATACCGGAAGTTCCCTCAGCGCCGGAAGATACCCCCGGCATTAAGAGTAGGGTTTTAAACAAGTCCTTCTCTCCGAACAACATAGGGACGCTTTTTATTTCTAATGCAGAAATGGTGTGAGAACTCATTCGGGGCGTTTCCGTACTCTTTTTTTCATAAACAACCTGTACGGTTTCTAAAACGATGGTTTTTTCCATCACTTTGTTAAAGGATAATTGGGGAGAAGAAAGTAAAATGAGTGTATCCACAGCAAAACCCATATAACTGTAAATAACCGTAACAGAGTCAATTGCGGGGTATGTTATGGAGTAAAATCCGTATCCGTTTGAGTACGTAACGATGTTATTTTGATTGGGAAGATAAATAGTAACACCCGGCAAACTTTCCATACTAACTTTATCATACACATATCCGCTCAAAGTATGTTTTTGTTGGGCAAATAGAATACAAGTAGAAAAACAAATTAATACAAGAAATTTTTTTTTCATTTATTGAGCATATTTACTTTGCCATGCTTTTAAACAAGCCATTTTGTCAATCATTTCATCATTAATGATAAACGAATCGGCTACTTTTCCTAAATAAAAGGCATGCTCAAAATGCAATTTCTGCTCGGTTTCTACAATACAACTTCCATAATTGTAACAGAACAGGTCTTCTTGGGTATGAATGTTATAGCCAAGGTTATTGCCGAAACTCATTTTGCACAAGGCTTCTATTATTCCGCCAAACTGACATGTAAACGCCGTAATAATCTTTTTATTACAAATATTTTCAACCATAAAATCGAAAATCTGTTTGAGTTGTTCAAAATTGGGGTTTCCAAACTCATCGGGTTGATGTTTAATGAGGTAAATATGATTTCCTGTTTTTTTAAATTCCGGAGAGATGATATTTGAGGCTTTTTCGGTGGCAACAGCAAATGAAACTAATGTAGGCGGCACATTCAGTTCCTTGAAAGTTCCGCTCATAGAATCTTTTCCACCAATAGCAGGTAAGTGGAAGAAGTTTTGCACGGTAATGGCGCCCAATAATGCAGCAAACGGCTTGCCCCATTTTTCCTCATCTTTGCCTAATTTTTCAAAATATTCCTGAAAGGTAAAGCGGATTTTCCTGTAATCCCCTCCCACAGCCACCAACTTTGCCATAGATTCAATGATGGCATATTGTGCACCGTGAAACGGCGAACTCTCTGATATAAATGGGTTAAATCCAAACGATAATATACTGCAAGTATCTGTGTATCCATGCCGAACCGGCAACTTCTGCACCCCTGCCTGCGTTTCCGTCAATTGGTATCTTCCACCGAAAGGCATCAACACTGTGGTTGCTCCAATGGTGGAATCGAACATCTCAATCATATTTTGTTGCGACGCGACGTTTAGATTTGATAATTGAAGTTCAACTTTTTGTTGCAGATGGGCAGATAA